>Ga0213870_1000670_pt1 | contig 15868 bp, 19 predicted proteins | sample WICALVC2017_Meta_FD_160119 | JGI IMG/M metagenome (GOLD analysis project Ga0213870, IMG submission 160119) | Freshwater microbial communities from subterranean cave lake in Wind Cave National Park, South Dakota, United States - WICALVC2017 | ecosystem: Environmental > Aquatic > Deep subsurface >... | reverse complement strand
TTAATTGTCACTAAGTCATTTATTGTTTTGAAAATTAAATTTCTCTCTCTTTCCACGCTACAAGATTCAGAACTGGGTGTCAAGTATGGTAAAATTAAGCGTTATGCCAATATACGAATGCATACCAATTATACGAATGTAAATAATACTAATATACGAATGTATGCCAATGATACGAATAGGAAGATAATTATTTTTAATTAATTCGTATCATTAGTACTATTGGTATATTCGCATCATAAATATTCGTTTCATTGGTATCAATTAGTATATTAGCATCAGATTATGGTTCTTTCCGATCACGACATCAAAAAACATCTTGCATCTGGTAAAATAAAAATCTCCCCAAAACCGGATTTGAGGATTGCTTTGGGCTCTTGTTCTATAGATTTGCGTCTAGGATATTCTTTTCGAGTCTTTGAACATAGTCGTCATCCATATTTTGACCCGCAAGGGAAAGATATTCCCTACGATGTCACACGGGAAATTAAAGTCAAAGAAGGAGAACCTTTTGTCATGCAGCCCGGCGATTTTGTTCTGGCAGTAACTATTGAAAGCATTACTTTGCCTGATAATCTATTAGCCAGACTTGAAGGCAGATCATCCTTGGGTAGGCTAGGTATTGTAGTTCACTCCACAGCCTCAATTTTTGAGCCCGGCTATACCGGGAAAGTAGTAATGGAGCTGGGAAATCTTGCCCGAATGCCTGTTGCTCTTTATCCGGGTATGCGAGTCTGTGCGCTCACATTCGAGCAATTATCCACGAAAGTCGACATACCTTATAACAAGAAAAAAACAGCTAAATATATGGGTCAGACGACACCGGAGCAATCCAAAATCGCGGAAGAACGATAAAAAGTCAAAAGTCAAAATTCAAAATGCAAAGTGAAAATTAACTGGCATTAAGTCAGTCTAGTAAGTCCCGATAATAAATCGGGACGCATCCAGAATCTTCCTAATGAAACAAGGTTTTGTGTATATAATGGCTAATGATCGTCCTACACTATATGCTGGAGTAGCTAGTAACCTAATTAAAAGAGTTTATGAGCACAAAAACAATTTAGTGCAAGGGTTCACTTCAAAGTATAACTTACATAAGCTTGTTTACTATGAAACTTTAATAACGATTGAACAAGCTATTATCAGAGAAAAACAGATAAAAGATATGAATAGATTAGATAAGTTAAATATGATAAAAAAGTTTAATCCTGACTTTAGAGATTTATATAATCAGATTATAGACAAGCCAGAATGACCTTTCCTAACGTCATCCTGGTAAGCGAAGCGCACCCAGGATCTTATTAATAAACTGATTCTGGACAAGCCAGAATGACAGATATACTTTTAATTTTTGATTTTTGACTTATGTTAAATCAGCGTTCTTCCGCGGTTCAACCCGGCTGGCCAATATACTTTAAGAATATACTTCGCGTCGGTAACCTCACTTCAAACGTAGGTGTAGTTACCCTCTGGACTGAACGAGATGTTATTGAAAAACAGCTTGATAAAAAGGACTATGCCGCAATTGGCAATCTGTATGCAGCAGCAGGTATTAATCATATGATGCGAAATATCTTTGCTAATCCCAATATCAGATATTTGATAATTTGGGGTGCGGATATGAGTCAGTCCGGTCATGCCTTAACTAAATTTATTCAAAAAGGTATTGATGATAAATATCAGATCATTGATGCCAGGGGTGAGATTGAAAAAGAAATACCAAAAAACGCTATTGAGGAATTTAGAAAAAATGTGCAAGTTATAGATCTGCGAGGAAAACCAATGGGTCTGATTAAAGATACTATTAAGAAACTGCCCAAACGGGAAGCATTTGCCAAAAAGCCAAGAATATTTCCGCCCGCCAAACCGGCTGTGAGTCAGTGGCCTTCGGAATCAGTTGGATTTCGTGCAGAAGGTGATACAGTAGCACAAGTTTGGTTGAAAATACTTAACCTGATCCAGAGATATGGCAAAACGGAGAAAACCCGGTATGCATCCAATAATAAGCTGAAAGAAATCCTAAATCTTACGGCTATTATAAATAAAGAAGACCCCGACAAAGAATATTTGCCTCATTACTTGCCGTTTTCCATGGCTGAACTTAAGGCCTATTATCCTGAGATGATGACTTCTAGAAAAATTCCGGGTAGTGCCTATAACTACGGAGACCGCATGCGAAATCAAATAATAAATTCGGAATCTGATGTCATCCTGGCAAGCGAGTCCGCCAGCTGGCGGAGAGCGCGTCCAGGATCTGGCAATGATTCTGGACAAGTCCTTCGACAAGCTCAGGACAATGCCAGAATGACATTTAAACCAATTGACCAGATCAAAGAGATCATTCATCTCCTTAAACGGCGTCCCTTTTCCAAAAAGGGATTTGCAGTTCTTTATAGAGTTGATGACTGGAAGAAAGTTGACACATCTGATACTCCGTGTATGACCCAACTCCATGCGCGTATCACCCAAAATAAATTATTTCTTACTTCTTACTTCCGTTCACAGGATATGTTTCATGGCTGGCCCAGAAATGCATTTGCAATCCGCAAAGTGCAAAAAGAAATTGCCGATGCGGTGGACATGCCTTTGGGGCCACTGACAATTATCACAATGTCGGCCCATATGTACGCAGATGATTGGAAGACAGCGGAAACCATTCTTTCTGAGTCTTATTTAAACGAACTGCAATATCTTCCCAGATTTCCACATCTTATTCTAGATAAACGCGGCAATTGGTTTATTGATATTGAGTACGATACGCAGCTTTCCAAAATCAATAGTCAAGGATCAGCACCTCGTAATTTCTACAATGCTCCGGCTCATACTCGAGCGGTAAAGAATCCGGACAAGTCTGCATCAGGTAATCTAACAGGAAAGATCATTGCAAAACTATTTCCGGATGAAAGAATGCAGACTCCGCTAATTACTCTTGAAGGCAGATCAGCCAAAGAAGTATACTGGCAAATAGTGGATTGGGAAATCATGTCGCTTCCGTCCCATATTTTCTCAATTGGCGAAGAACTGGCCAAAGCCGAAATTGCACTGCGATTGGGGATTGAATTTAAAATGGACGCACCTCTGGATTTTAGTATAAAGGTTAAACGCACCTTGTCATCCCGGACTTAGTGCGGATATAGAGTAATAGAAGATTTGGTATAACCTTCAAGGGTTGTCTACGATTTCTCTAAGGGGTGCTCTTCTATCAAGTTCGGTCATGTACTCAGTTAAGTTGCCTGATTTGGGATCAGCAAGTATAGCAGTCATCGGGATATCTTCATTATTTATCCTTTCAGTGAAGGATAAGACCTCGAGTCCAAGCTCTTTTGCTACTTGAATTGCAGCGTCAATTCTGTTCTGATCCCATCTAGGATCTTGACCGGGTAAAGGCAATCTAACCTCGCTTTTAGCTCCAACCAAATGTTGTATTTGATGGGGATCAAGGCCAGTGATTTTCTCGCGTATTGTCATTTTGCTGAATGTATTTTAACATAACTACTGTCTTTGTCAAAATTTAGTCGAATGTGTTTCTGATACAATAGTTTACACCTATTTATAAACCAATTATGACAAAGACAAACGAGAAGCATAAGAAATTAAAAAAATCTAAATTGATTAAAAACATCAACCTCCATCCCACAGAGGAAGCTTCACCAGATACTCCAGATATGGATGTGAAAGGTTCGGTAAGTCTAACCACATCAGTATCCACAGGCGGAGTTGTTCAAGGAAAACTCAAGAAGAATAACAAATAACCAATTTTGTTTCTAAGTGATTTTTCAAAATACTTTGTTCTTTCCAATTTACCCAGATTGCATTGAAACTCCAATCGTTGGGTTAACCAAAGCAGCTAAATTATTCCATCGTTGAGCATACCCAAGATAAACTTGTGCTTGATTAGTATATTCAATATTGTCAGTAAGTTGACCTTGGTTTTTTGATCATTAGCTTGTCTCTCAAACCCTCTTGCTTGACTACGGCATATTTCACTTTGAAAAGCAGGAGTAGTTAGTGCTTGACCATAAAAATCAGAACATTTTCTAAAATAGGCTTTAATTCCTTCGCCTGCACTTTGAGGTAATTCATCTGCTTCTTGTAAATACTCCATTTTAAGAGCTTTTAAATATACATCCAGTCCATCCTTACTTAGTTCCCCTGTAGAAATTAGTGAATGAACTGCATCTGATAATTTTCTAGACGGTGCATTACTTTTCAATTTCTCCGCTACTACTCCATGAACAGCTACAAAATAGGGACTTGTGGAATCTAACTCATCTACTCTCATATATCATTAATAATCAGATAAGATTGTCATAATATAATAATTATTAATTATTATCAATAAATAAATGTCAAAATATTACACATCGTCTAAACATCCATATAGAGCAATTTTTTCAGCATTTATTCCATTCATTATTTTCTTCCCGTCACAACGCTCCGAACACAATCCTATTTCCCAACTTCAAGCGGTCGCTTGATTTAGAGAAATGATAGATTTAATATTTAATAAATAAGCTTTAACTATGAAAAGGGTACAGTCGAAAAATCTTGGGATACTTATCTGCCAACGAAATGTATCAAAAATTACTGAAGGAGGCCCGGGGGTTGCACTAGCTAATTGACAATGGGTTTCTTGTAAAAGAATTTGAAAAGTGTATAATTAAATAAATTTGAAAAATTATAAACACATTATTATTTATATTTTATTAGGTGTAGTAATAGGCTTTTTGATCGGTAGAGCTAATTTGTCCTCTGTGTCAAAAACTTTCTCCCTCTCTTGTACGTATAAGAATCAGATATACAAAAGCGGCGAAGGTTTTATGGACGATTGTAATTCATGTAGTTGTCAAAATGGAGAAGTGTCTTGCACAACAATGGCGTGTGAATCAGATTCCAACTAATATTTTTTCTAAACTATTCTAGACTAAAATATATTACAAATTACTTTAGAGGTTTCACCTCATTAGATTATTTCATATCCAGGGTTTACCAGTAGGTATTTTCATACCTATCGGAGTAAATGGTGAAGTCGAACGATCCTTTTAAGATATACTTACTTGTAGGCACTTTGCCGGTGAGCGATTTTAAGAATTTCAACTCTTTTTTCCGTCTCGTTTACCTCATAAATGATTCTATAGGGCCATGCTCGAAGCGAACGAATGCCGCCTAATTCTCCGATGAGCTTGTTGCCAGCGGTTGGGTTCTGCTCTAGTAACAAAAGTTTCTTACGCACTTTTATTTGTTCTCCTTTAGGCAGATGCTCGTATTGTTTTTGTGCATCTTTTGAGAGGATGACAAGCATATAATAGGTTTGTTATGTGAGATCAACAAGAGGAATATATTTGCCTTTTTTAATTTGTTCTCTACTTTTTGCAATATCTTTCTTTATTTTTGGGATTGCCATGATTTTGGCTGTTTCTTCAAGAGATTCCAGCTCTTCAGCACTCACCAATGTTGCTTTTGGTTTTCCATTTACCGTAATAACTACTCGCTCAAGATATTTACTGACCTTATCAACAAGATCAGGAAGATTTGCCCGAGCATCAGATATGGGTATTTGACTTGAAGTATTCATATGTAATAAATGTACAATATTATGTACATTTTGTCAAGCTTGTGGTGAGCTTGCCGAACCATGAACAACTCGTTGATCTTCATGGCTATTCAATAACTCCATTTGGCCCTGTGGTTTCTATATCAACAAATGATAGTTTTGTTGGCAGCATATTAATATTTCACAGTAGTGTATTAATAATATCATTTTTAACCCTTTTTTTCTTTACTAAATAACATTTCTTTGCTACAATTAAAATATGAAAAAAGATATAGACAAGAAAATTCTCTACCAACTGTTAAGCGGAAAAAAAGGAAAGCAATACCAAGGAAAGCAGGTTATCATCTGTGCTGGAGATGTATTTGTTGTGCCTGGCAATAGACCCGCGGTAGATGCATTGATGAGAAAATTAGCTAAGAACTATCCCGATATTACACCTACTGTAACGTTCGTTCCCAAACAAGCTACCTATATCCTCCTCGTATGAGGTTAAGTTTCCCTTATCAATATTTTGGGCAGACTTTATTTGGTGATCTATACCGGCCTTACGCACAGCTTAACGTTCTTAGAAAGAAACCCCCAATAAATTGGATCGAAAGAACGATGATCGTAGATACTGGAGCTGACTATACTATTTTTCCATTCTCTGATTCATTTATCTTTGGAGTAGATTGTAAAAAAGAGTGCAAAAAAGAGGAAACCTATGGGGTAGGAGGGAAAAAAACTGTTTATCTCTATAAAAATTTAACTGTCAGACTTGGGACTTTGCAAAGAATAATTAGCGTTGGGTTTCTTGAGGATTCCTCCATTCCGGCACTTTTGGGGAGACAACAGTTTCTTGATCTTTTTAATATTACTTTCTCAAGATTTGTTACTACTTTTAGTGATTCTAAAGCATAATTGTAGATAAGATTGCTTCATTTCTCTACTGGCGGAGAGGGCGAGATTCGAACTCGCGAAGACCTTGCGGCCTTATTAGTTTTCAAGACTAACCCCTTAAACCACTCGGGCACCTCTCCTTCAGGTTTTTCCGCCTACACTAAAGCTTCGGCGGATTAATTCGACTTTCTCCAAAAGTTCATTTTATTCACTTATTGGAGAGTCTCATTGAACAAGACCGCCGCACTAGTCCACTATGCGACCTTCTCCATCTGAAAAACACCTAATTATATCATTAATTTAGCCAATAGAGAGGTAAAGATTTTTAAGTTTCAGTCTAATGGCTGTTTCGCTTAAAAAAAAGGTTTATCAAATTGTAATTCTAAATATTATCTGGTCCATCATCGCATTAATCGCCCTAATCCAAATTATTTACTAAATTAAGGAGTTGGCCTACGGTGTTAGCCTATTGCAATGGCTTGGTATAATATTCTAAAGTATGAGTGAAGCGCCACATGAGAGTGAAGTAGAACCAATAGAGAGAATACGTATTAAACCAGGAGAAGATGGGACTGTGAATATAATTACTAGTACGACTGAGATATTTCCTTCTGCGGTGAATGCAATAACAAGCCTAAGAGATAGAGCAAGGATGTTAAAGACAGTGATATACCCGTTTGGACTAGCTGGGCTTGGTAGTGGTGTTTGGGGTGTACTTAAAGAAGCGGATGTACTATTTAAATTTACAGAACCTTCAGCTGAAAAAATAGTTACTGGTGCTGGACTAATAGTACTGGGAATGGCTTTCTTGGGGATTGCTCAATTTGTTAATGAACGGAAATCATTAGCAGGCAGAAAATTAGACGCTTTGGCAGCATCTATTGTTATAAACCCTTCTCAGGTTCCAGAGGAATCGAGGGCGTTACAACTTTAACTCTCCCGTTGATATAGCCTAGAGTATTGACAAAAGGGTTATATAGTGGTATAATACTTTAATATGTCTAAATTGCGATTCCTGTTAGCAGGAATCTTTTTTATAATTTTAGCCTCAATTACACTTACACAGCCGCTTCGAACTACTATGGCTCAGCAAGCCTATTTAGTCAGTGGATTTATTAGATTCCCTGATGGTAATCCGGTCAGTGGAGTACGAGTAAATGCTTTTAATATAGCTAAATCCCAACAGTACAGGACAGATACAGACGGATCTGGTCATTATGTTTTCTCGCTTGGGAACAGCATGTATAAAGTCAAGCCTATAAAAGCAGGTCTTATTTTTTTCCCGAAATTTCGCAATGTCAAAGTGAAAAATTCAGATGTCTCCGGAGTAAACTTCGTTGCCCGCTAAAGGATGTTAAATTGTTATATTGCTAAATTGCTAGATTGACGATTTAATTACTCCCTTAATCTAACTTCCCACTTCAATATCCAGCTTCCCACATCCCATTTCTCACATCTCAAAGAATTAATTGCCGCTATTTACACTATATGAATAATGTTATGTAATGTTAACAGTGCTATGTTGGTGTTTGTCTATTTCTTACTTTACATATTGCCATTAGTTCTAATTCCTTACGGAGAAACATATGAGATTGGTAAAGTATTATTAGCCCAACTAGCCATAGAAATAATAGTATTCACACTTATTTTGAAAAAACAGTTAACAAGTTTAATCAAACATCCGCGCCTGATGCTATTAATTGCCTTAATCTATATCTTAAGCATAACTGCCTTAATCTTCACTCCTTTACAATCTAATTTGTTTGGCAATTCGCATCGGTCACAAGGAACATATTTGCTTTGGCATCTACTAGCACTTTCCCTAGTTGCTGCAAGTTTTACAAAAAATTATATTCATAAATTTTATGCGATATTGACCCTTTTATTGCTTCTGGTAACCGGACTGCTTGGAGGTGGTACTGAAGCGGGAAGAGCATACGGAGCACTTGGTGAACCCAATGCTCTTGCTGCTTCTGGAATTTTCTTGTGGCCATTAACTTGGTCGCTATCCGGATGGCTTGTTGCTTTTAGTCTCATATTTATTTCAGGCTCCAGGTCCGGATTTCTGGCTCTTGCCTTACAAACACTATTTCTAATACTTATCAAAAAATTTAAAATTTCATTAAAATCTGCAACTATTTGGAGTTTAATTATTTTAACTGCTTTTTATTTATTAGCGTACTCCGAAAAGTCAGGGGTTTTAGAACAGAGAGGGCAGATCTGGAAGACATCACTTGTTGCTGGGCTACAAAACCCTATAATTGGTGGGGGATTTGGTAACTCTGAGTCGCTCATCAGGCAAGGAGCAATTAAATTAGGAAATTCATTACGTTTTCAAAGGGTAGATGATGCTCATAATTTCATTCTTAACTGGTGGATTCAAGCAGGGTTTGTTGGAGTAATGCTACTTTTATATTTACTTTATTTTACTCTGAAAAATTATATCCAGCACAAACGATTAGTCGAATTGGTTATTCTACTCGGACTACTAACGGTTAGCTCATTTAACCCGACCAGCGTTGTTACGCTAGTCGGATTTTGGTGGCTCATTGGCCAAGGATTTACGGCACGTCCAGTCGAAGGTCATCCGATTATTTCACCTTTTTAATAAATTAAGACGTTAGTTTATACAAAAGTGTTCCAACTACTCCGATTGTATAGGAAGAAGCGAAATAATAGGTGACTGGAAGTGTTCTAGATCCACCTTTTTTGCTAAACAGAAGATATAAAGAAAGAAGCATTACTGATCCGAAAAAGACAAGGTCAAGAGCTGCTTCCTCAAAAGCCAGATTGGCAAAAATTCCGGCTGCAATAAAAAGACTGTTGCCTGTTATCAAAATTAGATCCTTGCCGGATATTTTAATCTTTCTTGGTAATTTATATTCAATCAGCATTAGTGCCACATTCATTAGTATAAATCCAATATAGTAAATAATATGACTGAATTTATCATCGTTATAGGTGATAATGTCGCATAAACTATTTTTGAGCGCTCCGGCATCACAAAAGCGGAAGTTTAGATAATTTGTTACCTCATGATCCCCGGATCCGGCTCCAAAAAAATAAATGCCCGAGACAAGTAAGACAGTTAGTAGTGTGTAGTAGGCAGTATTTATGAAGAGATGATCCTTAGCTGCATAAACTATTTCTCGCTTAAGCAACCAATATAATATGATACTGGCAAGCGGAATCGGCAGCATGGCGTTAAAATCCAGCCAGCGCAGAAATTCAAAAGGCTGTAAAAATCCTTGAGTCGCATTAGTTAATCTATTGGCGGATAAGAGAATAATTGTGAGAGTTAATCCAGTTAAGATAAAATGAATTCTCTTCATAATAAAATTTGATTTACCAAGTTATTCTTCGAGTGACTCCGACGTTACGTCGGAGGAATCGAGAAGTATAATTGGTTAGTTCTCGACTCGTCCCGATTAAATCGGGACTCGCTCGAACAATAAAAGTGTGTATTTGTGTATGTCCTCATCACATCTGTCTTCCCGAATTAATTTCGGGATCTCAAGACATTTAAATCGTATCATATTTTCTCCTACATTATATTACTATTTATAATAGTCTAGGTGAAAAGCAGAGTTTAGTGAAACAGAGGTTGTTTATCCATTATATCCACCGGTACAAAAAGGTCATCAGCCCCACCAGGTAGAACTCCCATTGTGGGAACCATTCGACTGGAAAATCTTAAAACTCCATTTATATAACTTTCAAAATCTCCAAAGCTGTATGGCCGAGTTTGAGTTGAGCCAAAGTTATAAAGAATTGGCTGTTCGTTTGATTTTGCAGCGACTGCATTTTTTAATCCGTAATGCTCATTAAGATAAGTAGCAGGCACAATATGTTCTTGGGCAGATTGAGGCAAATAATAGCAATTAGACAAATCATTATATCGTCTCTGCCATAGTGGATAACCAATTTTATCCAAGGTTTGTTTTAACCTCGTTGTCCAAGGTTTATCAAGTTCTAATAGGCCCTCCATAAATTGCCGACCGAATTCTACATGAAGAATTCTTCTTTCCATTTTAGCAATAATAGGGATTCCAGCAAGTATGGCTTTTAGACTGTTTTTACTGCTTAGTTCCTGCCATCTTTGTAAGGCTACAAATGGTGGTACTCCGGACAATAATGCGTCTACCATTAACTGTTTTCCGGATAATTCAGTTTCCTCGAGTTTGCGACTCATTTCTAGATATGAATCTCCTGTTAAAGTCATGGTAAGCAGATTAGAGAATCTATCAGCCGTTTTGCACCTCGAAGCACGTTTTTTTAATTTCTGGTCTCTGCTCGGATCATTTAATCGCTCATCATGTATAAATCTTATATTATGTAACCATAACGACCCGTCGTCATGTTTTTCTTTGGTGATAGCCCGAAGAATTAACACTTGATCATAAGATAAATCAATGCTATCTTCCATGCCTTCGATTTTGAATCTATAAGTATTTGAATCTATTTTCGAAATTGTAGTCCTGAAATCTTCTTTTAAGTCGTGAATTAACATTATCTCTGTATCCTCAGTTGCTTCTTTAAAGTATTCTTCGCTTTTAAGGTCTGGTTTTAACATATTCCAGAGAATCCATGCACTACCCAGATAGTGGCAATAATATGATTCACCAGTTTTTCTTGGGGCTTGTCGCAAATTATCTGTCTTTTTAGCAAAATCCATAATTCTACCTAATCGTCTTGCTGACTCAGTTTTATTTTGAATTTTTGAATTTTGTATACTTGAAAGCAACATGCGTTCAGTTGTGGCTATGAATTCATTCTCCGAGGTTAACCCTAAAAATCTAAGCTTATCTATAATCTCTTGCTCAGGTTTTTCAACAGGGCTATTGGATACCTCTACAACTAAATTAATTAAATCTTCAAATGCTTCAGGATCGAGTAGAGATGGATAAAGCGCTCTACTTACTTCATAGTCATAGCTTATATGACTGCTAACATTCTTTATTACCCCAGGGCCTTCCCTATGATGCCAGACCTCTGGAAATCCATAACTTGGATGCGGGTAAAGTAACGCTCTTAATTTTCTTAAATCTTTATCGTGCTGATCTCTCAATAAGTCAGGTACTTCTGGAATATCTGGAAAATATAATCTTGACTTTGCTAAATCTATCCGGGCCTGCTTTCTAAATTGGTATTTAGACATTTCCGATAATACAGCTTTGTTAGGAATAGTTTTATAACCAGATTCCCAAAGGATATGCCATTCTAGGTGGTCTCTAATATGGTTTAATACGAAGTTATAAGTAAAATAAGGATCTAAAGGTAGGCGATCAAACTGCACCGCCAAAGGATTCATAAGATCCGGGGGTAATCTATTTATTAAATTCGCTACTGGGAAGGCAATATTATATGGGACATTTATTCTTTTTTGTTCAAGATTTATCATGTCACATAGCCTTATATCATAACTAATTCCTCACAGTCAAATATTCCACTGAATTGTCCACCTGTTAGGTGTAATAGATAAGGCACCTGTTGACTTGCGCTATCTTAAAATACTATGTTATATAATTATATGTAATTATGAAAGCATTATTTATCTCTTTTGAAGGACTAGAAGGTAGTGGTAAATCTACTCAAGCTGGACTTTTGGGAAGTAAATTGAAAGAGGAAGGCTATGAAATCGTCGTTACCCGAGAGCCGGGCGGGACAAGGATTGGAGAGGCAATCCGGGATATAACACATGGCAAGGAAAATGTAGATCTTACTGCGGTGGCTGAGGCTTATCTTATGGCTGCTTCAAGAGCTCAACATGTACGGGAAATTATTAAACCAGCCCTTGATGCTGGAAAAATTGTAATAGCGGATAGATATATCGACTCATCGCTGGCATATCAGGGTTACGGCAGGCAGTTAGGAGAAGAAGTAATTGAGAAGCTAAATAATTTAGCTCTTGAAAATTTGACACCAAATTTAACTTTTTTTCTAGACGTATCTGTCGAAATCGGATTCTCCCGCCGCAATCACAGCGAAAAAATAGACCGACTTGATCTGCAGCAAAAAGATTTTTACGACCGCGTGTATAGAGGGTATAAAAAGTTGGCCGATAAATATAAAACTAGATTTATAACAATTGATAGTAATAAATCCATTAAAGAAGATGCGAGAGAAATTTGGCAAGAAGTAAGAAAGAGTTTAGCTAAATAACACTCCGCAAGGACTAACTCAGAAATTCCAATTTTGTGACGAGAGGAGATTAAATAATATTTAGATGAGTTGTCATTATTCCTACTATGGATGAAACTGATAAGCCAGTACCTTTGTATCAATATGGGGGATCAGAAGTTACAGGTGGATTGCAAATTGTTTGTCCAAAATGTAGAATGAGCGGAACTGTATCTATGACAGTTATTACACGTATTCCTACGGAAGAAGGTCGATTTTTGGGCCTGATTCCAGAGAGAAAAATTATTCACGGAGGAGTCAGTTGGCGAGAGGACCATAGCGGCTGTTCATATACTTGGAATCCCCAGACTTAATTAGTAACGAGGTAAAACTTGCCAAAAGTATAAGACTCTGATAATATTGCTTAAGTAATTTTCAGGGTTGATGTGCTCCTGTCCCGACATTGGTCGGGGTTTTCAACCTTAGATTAAGGAGACAATTTAGCCAACGCTAAACTTGTCGTTGGTTTTTTTTATATCCGTGAGAATCAGTTTATTATCAGTGTAAATCATAATTATGAAAAACATTTCTTTACGTGATTTACTAGAAGCCGGCTGCCATTTCGGACACAGTTTACAAAGATGGCATCCCAAGGCTGCTTCTTTTATTTACGAGGGTAGAGATGGCGTTCATATTATTGATCTGGCCAAAACAAAAGCCGGTCTAGAAAATGCCGGAGAATTTGTAAAAAATCTTGCTTCTGAAGGTAAGAAACTACTTTTGGTCGCAACCAAAAGACAGGCAAAAGGAGTGGTAACGGAATCAGCCAAAAGAGGAGAAATGTTCTACTTAACCAATCGTTGGATCGGTGGCTTTATAACCAATTGGGAAGAGGTTAAGAAAAATATTGACAAAATAAAGAAACTGCGCAAAGAAAAAGATGATGGTAGTTGGGACAAATTTCCCAAACACGAGGTAGTCAAAATTCTAAAGGACCTTCGTAAACTTGAGACAGTGTATGGTGGAGTAGTAGAGCTAAATACACCTCCTGATGCCGTATTTATAGTTGATATCAAGAAAGAAATAAGTTGTTTGAGGGAAAGCTTGAGAAGATCTATTCCCACAGTGGCAATTGTCGATACCAACACAGATCCTACTCCCGTTGATTATCCAATTCCAGCCAATGACGATGCAGTCGGAAGCATACAATACATTGTCAATTACATAGTGGACGCATATCTTGAAGGAAGGAACTTAAGAGAAAAACAGGAAGGAACAGTAAAGGAAGAAGCTCCAAAGCTTCAAAGACTCAAAGAGGAAAAGAAAGTAGAAGAAAAAGACACAAAGACACAAAGAAGCGAAGAAAAGAAAGTAGAACCAAAAGAAAAAGTAATAAAAGTAGAAAAGGTAAAGAAAGTAGTAAAAGTAGAAGAAGAAATAAAGAAAAAGGCTTCAATGACTCAAAGAGCCAAAGCTTCAAAGAAGGAAGCTGGAGAAAAACCTAAGAAAAAGGGAAGACCCAGAAAAAAAATAACCCAATAAATACCAATAACCCAATTATCCAATAAATACCAATTAACAAATTATATGGTAACTATTGATCAAATCAAAAAACTTAGACAAAAGACTGCATCAGGAGTAATGGAATGCAGAAAGGCCTTGGAGGAAACAAGAGGAGACGAGAAAAAGGCAATAGAACTATTGAAAAAATGGGGAATTGAGAAATCAGAGAAAAAAGTTGGTCGGCAGACAAATGCAGGTCTTATTGATTCGTATATTCACGCAGGAGGCAAGGTAGGAGTGATGCTTGAACTTTCTTGCGAGACAGATTTTGTTGCCAGAACAAATGATTTTAAAAGTCTTGCACATGAACTTTGTCTTCAGGTTGCTTCCATGAGTCCTAAAGATATAAAGGAACTGCTTAATCAAGAATATATTAGAGATCCTAAAATAAAAGTCGGGGATTTAATCAAACATACTATTGGTAAACTAGGTGAAAATATTACTCTCTCCCGCTTTATCCGCTATCAAATTGGGTCATAACTACTATCGGACTCTGGGTCGGACCCTCTGATGGCCAAGCACAGCAAAAAAAAGTTCTAAGTTCTAACTTCTAACTTCTGGTTTCTCCAGTTTTCCTCGTATACCTTTCCATTGAGACTTTGAGCACCTTTTCCTTATTTTGATTTCGTGATTTTGGCAAAGGTAGAGTTACAGCATGAAAGGGAAGCGATGTGAGATTATCAATAGCCAGTTTAATTACTATCTGGTAGCTACCTAGATTTACCAAATCTTCCTCTTTATACCACTGGCCAAACTCTCGCGAAAGAGCATGAGCATCTTGGGCTCCGATGACAAAAGATATTAAAGTACCGGCATTGCCGAAAATTGCTTTCTGCACATCCTCTTCAACTTGGCCAATATATTGATTTGCCAATATTATGTTTAGCCTGTATTTTCTCGCCTCAGATAGAATTTTTATAAATGAAGTTGTAGCAAAATTTTGAAACTCATCAACATACAAATAAAAATCTTTCCTTTCAGTTTCCGGGATATTTACCCTATTCATGGCAGCCAATTGCATTTTGGTTATAATCATAGCACCCAGTAGCGCTGCATTATCCTCTCCTAACTTACCCTGTGCTAAATTTAATATGAGAATTTTCCCATTGTTCATAATATCTTCCAGATCAATTGTCGATGTGGGATGCTCCAGAATCTGTCGAATTGTTGGAGAAGATACAAATTGTCCCACCTTATTTTGGATTGGAGCAATGGCCTCGCTTTTTAGTCTTGGATGCATTTTGTCAAACTCATTGTGCCAAAAGTTAGAAAGAACTTTATCTTTGACTTTAGTTAGAACACCCTGGCGGAAATTAGCATCGGCGAGTAAATCAGGTACCATAACCAGAGTTGAATTAGGGTATTCCAGAAGCGTAAGAATAACGTTTCTTAAAATATATTCCAGACGCGGACCCCAAGAGTAAGAATATAATTTGCTAAAAATGGACACAATACCTGAGGCAACCAATTCTTTGTGTACCGGATTTTTCACTTCCAGAGGGTTTAACCAAAAAGGATTTTCCAGATTAAAAGGCTCTAAATAAACCACATCGTTAATTCGATATGAAGGAATATAATTTAAGAGAATTTCAGATAAATCTCCGTGAGGATCAATAATTGCCACACCTTCTCTGTTTCTCATATCATTTATAACTTTATTAGCAATTAATGTAGATTTACCCGTACCCGTTTTTCCAATGATATAGATGTGTTTACGGCGATCTTCTTTTTTGATACCAAAAGTAGTAAGTG
>Ga0213870_1000669_pt1 | contig 15870 bp, 16 predicted proteins | sample WICALVC2017_Meta_FD_160119 | JGI IMG/M metagenome (GOLD analysis project Ga0213870, IMG submission 160119) | Freshwater microbial communities from subterranean cave lake in Wind Cave National Park, South Dakota, United States - WICALVC2017 | ecosystem: Environmental > Aquatic > Deep subsurface >... | reverse complement strand
CTATTTTTCTTCCCATTTCATACCTTTACTTTTTGTTTTTAGATACCATTTTTCTGTATTAATAGATTCTTTTTTAATTTTTTTTATTGCTATAGCTTTCCTTATCTTTCTATAAGTATAATAAACAATTGCTATTAATGCTAAAATAAAAATCCATAGTAAGATATCTATTAAACTAATTTTTTCTTCTCTTGGTTCTTTTTCTAAGGTAATTATAGGCGCTGGCGTGATATATTTTTTACCCACAACTTTTTCAGGTATTTTAACAATTTTTGTTATAAGCTCTTTTAGAGCTTCTCCCCCTCTAGCCTCTCCAACCCCCACTCTAATCTCTTCTAGTTCCACAACTTTTTTATCTTCTTCATAAACAAAAATCTCATCCTCAATTAAACACTCAGCACTACATCCATCTCCATTAAAAGTATTTCCATCATCACACTCTTCAGGGGGTTTTATAATGCTATTTCCACAGTAAGGGGCTTCAATACATTTATTGTTATCTATTTTACACCCCTTTCCTCCTATAGGAGCAACATTACAAGCATTATTCTCACACTCTTCAACAGAATAATCAGAACATTTTTTAATTGACTGACAAGCTTCATCTAAAGGTATGCAGTTCTCTCCTAAAACATCTCCTTTATAATAACAAGCTCCCTCAATTGAACATTCAATTTTGCATTCATCATAACTACAACTATCAAAAAATCCCTCACAATCTCTGCAATTAGCACAGTCTGTTTGTATACATCCTTGTTTAGTATCACAAACCTCATATGACTTACATAATTTATTGTCAGGCTCATTTTTACATCCTTTATTAATGTTACAACTATCTACAGTACATTTTATATTATCCTTACATAAACTATCATCAGTAGTAGAAATGCATCCTTTTTCAGCATCACATTTATCATATGTGCATGCCAATTCATCATTACATAAACTATCATCTGTATTATGGATTATTCCAAGCTTTTCATCACAACTATCTATTGTACATGAAATTCCATCATCTGTTTTTCTTGAGTCTCCTATACAACTTCCTTCAGAACATCTATCATCTATAGTACAAAATAAATTATCATCACAACTATTTGTGTTATCATTTACATTAGTACAAATTCTTCTGTTACAAATATCATCAGTACAGGGGTTATTATCATCACAATCAGAGTTTTTTTTGCATTTACACTGGCTTGTATCATACTCACACTGTCCTATATTATCTTTTTTATCTAGTCCTTCATCACAGCTATCTATACTACATTGTGAATTATCATCACAATTAACTGGAGTTCCTTTAACACATCCCTTTTTAATATCACAAATTTCCTCTCCATTACAGTACAACCCATCCTGACATTGTGAGTTATCCGGAGTATGGGCTATTTTATCGTTTTCTTCATCACAACTATCTATTGTACATGAAATCTTATCATCTACATTTAAATTTTTATATACACATTTATTATTAACACACTTATCTAGTGTGCAAAACAAACCATCATTACAATCACTATCTTTTTTACATCGTATTTTTTCAATTTTACATTTATCACTACATCCATCTCCACTTTTAGTATTTCCATCATCACACTCTTCAGGAGGTTCTAAAATTTTATTTCCACAGATAGGTTTTTTAATTTCAATTTTACATTCTTTAGAACATCCATCACCACTTACAAGATTTCCATCATCACACTGTTCAGGAGATTCTAAAATTCTATTACCGCAAATAGCTATTTTATCTATTTTATATTTTGTAATATTAATACAATAAATTCTGTATATTTTATCACACTGTAAAACTTCACTACTAACCCAGTTTTCATTTTTCTCTATAGAAATTCCTACTCTGCCCTGTTCTTTATTGCTGGAAGATAACCAGTCTCTGCACACAGCACTAATATCTTTATAACCATCTGGAAATGTTCCTGTCCATACTTTATCATTAACTCCCTCTCCATATTCATTATATCTAATAGGATTTTCAATACTTCCATCCCATAAATCTTCTTCTGAAACAGCTACTAATTCTCTCCTCATGTTATAAACAGGCCAGTTAATAGTATCTGCATTTATTCTATCTCTTGCATTAATTTTACTATCTGAAAGAACAGCAATCCATTTTCCTTGCAATCCTGCTCTATTTGCAAGTTCTGTACATTTTTCATCAGCTCTAAAAATTCCTCCTAAATTACCAGAATATTTTTCAGAACTAACAAAAATATTTCCTTTTTCTTCAATTTTACATCTATTAGAGCACCCATCTCCACTTATAAGATTTTTATCATCGCATAACTCTCCTGGATCTAAAATTCCGTTTCCACATATAGGACAGACAAGAGTGCCGCAGCCAATTAAACATTTATTCTTGTCATATTTAAAATTAATATAATTACATCCAGGAGGAGGCGCAAGACAACTTGGAACTTTACATTGTATTTTTTCAATTATACATTGCGAGTTACATCTATCACCATTTACAGTATTACCATCATCACACTGCTCAGGATATTCTAAAACTCCATTTCCACAAACAGGTTTTTTAATTTCAAATCTACATATATCAGAACATCCATCACCATTTACATTATTACCATCATCGCATAACTCTCCTAGCTCCAAAATTCCATTTCCGCATTTAGGGCAGCTAATTTTTCCACAGTCAGTTAAACATCCATTACTATCGTATTTAGTATTAATATAATTACATCCTGCAACAGGAGGAAGACAGATTATTGGTTTTCTACATTTTATTGGTTCAGGCTGACATAATGCACTACATCTATCTCCACTTTTAGTATTACCATCATCACACTCTTCAGAAGGTTCTACAATTCCATTTCCACATCTAGGGCAGCTAATTTTTCCGCAAGATATTATGCAGTTATTTTTATCATATTTAGGATTAATATAATTACAACCAACGATAGGAGGGGGACAGATTATTGGTTTTTTACAAAACACTTTTTCAGGCTGACATAATGCACTACACCCATCTCCCCCTACAAGATTTCCATCATCACATTCTTCTCCAAAATCAATTATATTATTTCCGCAGGCAGGAATTATAGGAACACACATACAACAAGATCTTCCTTCAGCACAAATTCCAATATTTTCTTGTATAGGAATTTTTTCTGGTTCAGTATCTGATGTAAGTTTAGTATAATCTGGAAGACAGAGTAATTTATGGCCATAAGGACAGAACTGTGGTTTTTTTGAATCTAAACAGCTAAAGTATGGAGGGCATACTGCTGTAATTTTCTCTATAGGATTACAGCAATATTTATTCAAATCACACTGATTTCCTATTTTCCATCCTAGCTCTCCAACTAATCTATTACACTCTGGTTTCTCTATGCAAACAGAAAATGGTTCATCGCATACTTTAATTTCAAAGTCACAGACAGGAGAACACCCATCTCCACTTACAGTATTTCCATCATCACACTGTTCAGGAGGTTCTAAAACACCATTTCCACAAAATAATTTTTCTTCTTTTAAAAATAAATTTATATCTAAAAGAGTAATCTCATCAATTTTTAATAAATCAATAATAAGAATTAGTTCATCCTTTAAATTAAAAATTTTTATTTTTTCTTCTTCTTCTTCAATATTTATTGGAATTTTTGTTTCACAACTTTTTCTCCCACTGACAATTTCTCCTGTATAATATGTACACTCTCTTGTCTGAACTCCTGTTAAAAGAGGGACTTTATTAACATCAATAATTCTGCTAATACTGGCAGCATCATATTCAACTTTGCACTTACTCCACTCACTACATTTAGTAATTTTTCCTTCTTTGATAATAGCATATTTAGAACTAACACAATAAAGGTGAGCTTTATTACTACATTTTGTAACTTCTTTACTTACCCACTCTTCATCTTTTTTTGCAGATAACCCAAACCTGCCACTAGCTAGTTCTTCTATTATATTTACACCATAACCACTATTACTAGATTCATATCCTAAAACACTTAATAAACCGCCTTTTACAGATAAAAAGCCTTCATTGCTTTCGTCTTGATAAAACCAGTCTCTGCATACAGCACTAATATCTTTATAACCATCTGGAAATGTTCCTGTCCATACTTCATCATTAACCTCCACTCTGTATTCATTATATTTTACAGGATTTTCAATACTTCCATCCCATAAATCCCCGCTTGAAATAGCAACAAGCTTGTCTCCCATATTATATAATGGCCAGGGAGGATCTATTACTCTATCTCTCGCATTAGTTTTACTATCTGAAAGAACAGCAATCCATTTTCCTTCTAATCCTGCACTATTTGCAAGCTCTGTGCATTTTTTATCAGCACCATGAATTCCATTAAGATTGCCTGAATATTTTTGAGAGCTTACAAAAATTCTTCCTAGTTCTTCTTTCGAACATAAATAAGAACAACCATCTCCACTTTTAGTATTATTATCATCACACTCCTCTCCAGTTTCTAAAATTCCGTTTCCACAGAAAGGTACAATAGTTATGTTTTCTTTAATAGTTAATTTAATTTCTTCTTTTACTCTAACACCTCCCCCACCACCCAATCCTCCACCACTATCAGCTGCAGCAGTTACAAAAGTTTTATTAGTAAGATTCGTATTTCCTAGTGTATCATTTGATAAAACAAATATAGTATAATTAACACTATTATCTAAATTATTGCTAGGCACTGTATCATTAGCGCAGTTATTTATTCTTCTTGTTGAAACTGTTACAGAGCTAGTATCACTAGTTTTTGTTATATTATACCAACAAGTTCCTAATCCAACTCCAGAGTCATTAACAGTTATATTAATATTTGGAGTTAAGCTATTTCCTGTTCCATTTGGTTCATTTATTGTTAAACTAGGAGCAGTTGTGTCAATTCTGAAACTTCTTGTTGAGAAATTTAAATTATTTCCTGAATCATTAACATAAATAGTTACATTATGTAAACCTTCTGACCAGGTTATATTAGTAAGATTAACTCCACATCCAGTACTTCTGTTAACAGAATAGGTATCATTTGAATAAAAACACTCTGCTAGTCCAACTCCAGAATCACTTACAGTAAAATTAACATCTAATCCAGTATCAGTTGTATTGCTATTATTAACAGCTGGATTTGTTATATTTATATCAGGAGGTGTATTATCATAATTTATAGTTAGATTAACAAAATCTGTAGATACAGATAGACCAATACCATCAGTCACTTGTTGGGCAGCTATGTGAGAATAATTTGAAGAATTAAAAATATTTTTTATACCTGCTGAATTAGTTAAAGTAAGGGTTATTATCTCGTCATTAGGAGCGACTTTTATGCTTCCAAAAATTTCCCAAGCACCACTACTATCATTAAAAATAAATATACTTACGTTTGATGGCGAACTGGCAACAAACCCTTCCAAAGACCAGGTAACACTAGTTATAGTATTTTCAGAAACATTAATTTTATAAATAAATTCTTGAGCGCTATTGGCTGTACTATTAATTGATTCTGTAACTAATCTATTATCATCACTTTTTTCAATGCTTACATTAGAGCTTTGATTATTATCTATACAAGCAGGATGAGGATCATTTGGAAGAGGATTCTCACAACCACCACCCCGCCATGATTCAATTCCTCCTCCTGCAGAAACATTTGTAGTAGCAACTATTGTTGGATCAAGATAAACTATTTCTCCTATATAATTTGTTCCTGAAAAATCTCTTTCAATGTAAATACTTATTTTATTGTTATATTCTAAATCACTCTCCAAATTATCAACAACTCTTCCAGTAATTCCTTTTATAAAATTTCCTGTAATGCCAATTTGAAAATCTGGTTTTTCAGAGCTAGAGGGTTCAGAAGCTTTAGATTCAGTTATATTTTCAGAAGTTTCAATAACTGGTTCAACGATAAACTCTTCACTAACATTTTCACTGACTTTTTTATTAATAGATTCAATTGTTTCATTAACAATTTCAGTTTTATTGATAATAAATTCCTCTCCTATAGTTTCATTAATTATTTCTTTGGCTTTATTACTCTCATTGCTAACTATACTTTCATTAATTTCTTCAGACTTTTGAGTGATATTTTCAGTTACCCTACGCTCCTCTGTCTCTTTTTCAAGCTCTAAAGCTGGTTTTTCAATTTCAAGAGCAGGAGTTTCAATTCTTACAGTGTAACCCTCATTAACTAAATCTTTGAAGCTTAATAAATTATTTCCAATCTTCATTTCAGAATTACTTAAAACTGAAATTTCTTTATTAGAAGTTAGCTCAATTTTAGATAAAAAATTTAAATCTTTTAGCTTAACTTTATATCCCCACTTATAATCAACTCCTATTTCTTTAGATTTTTCTTCATCAATATTAATATCAAATTCCTCTTTTTCAAGCTCAATAACTGTTTGCTCTGAAATTTCCTCAATTTTTTCTTTATTTAAATTGTTAAGCTCATCTTTAATTTTATTAATATTTATATTTTTAATAGAAATTTCATTTTCTGTAGTTGGAATTTCTTCTGATTTATCAGCTATCTCTTCAAGCTCTTCTCTATTTTTCTCAATAATTTCTTCTTTACTAGCAATCCCTTCCTTAATTAAAACCTCTCCAGTTTCCTCTATAAATTCACTATAATTTAATAACTCAAAATATAATCTTAAATTACCCTCTTGTAAGTAAAAATCCATTCTTTTGTTTTTGTTTTTACTTAAAACATTTCCTAAATTGCCAGTTTCTTTAATTTCCAAATCAACTTGTTTATCAAAACTTTCAATAACTTCCTCTCCAAGACCAGAAACAACATATCCTGTTAAATTTTTACTAAATCCTGTAAATACCATAAAGAATAAAAACCCTGTAATAAAAAATAACAGTATTAAAGAGATAATAAATTTATTTTTAACAGAAGAAAAATTATTTAGATTTTGATTGTTTAGATTTTTTAGTTCTCTATTTTCATTACCAAAATCAGAGGGGCCAGAAATAAATCTTGTTTTTACCTTACCATCTTCTCTATAACTTTCATAATAATAAGGCCCATAAAGTCTGCCATTCTTTTTTATATACTTTTTATACACCATCTTTCACCATCTTTTTTGTAGGGTAAAACTTATTAGTTATCTATACCTTAAAATTTGTAGGGTAAACCATTTTTAAAAGGTTTATTTTGTAATATTACTAATTAAATAAAGTAAAAATGATTTAAATAGGTTTCTAATAAGCTACATTGTAACGTTAAAGGGAGCTAAAATATAAAGTTGAAAGATCGTGTTTTTTATTTATTGTCTTAATTCGACTTGATAATTTCTAGTAAAACAGGGGTTTTCTTGTTCCAATGGGGCATCAATTAATAAACTAATCATTTCCCCATTTCTAAGGTTTACGTGATACACTGTTCCTCTTTCATTATAACCTCCACTGTTGACTCCAAATCGCCTTGCATTGTTGGCTGCAACATAGAATTTCACTGTTCCTACAGGTACTCTAGAAATCCATCGCCAGAACCTTTATCTCCACCATAATGTAGGTGCCCAGTAATATCTTTACCTTCTCTGTTAATTGTTACAAGCTCACCAAGATTTCTCCTCAAACCAAATCTAGTTATTTTTCTTGTCATTTTTAAGGAAACCCGGATGGCGGGGTTACAGGTTTTTCTCCTTTCTTGATTATTTCATAAGATTCAATTCCTGTTAATGGAATCTCTATTCTAATAGGCGGGCATGAATTCATTGCTAAGACTTCTTGACACATTGGATAAAGGATTACTTGTTGTTTTGCAATATCTCCTTCTTTTCCAAACCATTGCCCATAGTAACCAATTACTGATCTCACGAGGCTACTTTCACCCATTCCATAAGCGGGTCTAGTAGATGCTCTCCCTAAAGCTATTACCGTACGTATGTAATCCCCCCTAGCGAAGTGCTCCATTACTCTCGGAAGAGTGTTTTCTTTTAAGATTAACTCTACTAAATCTCCGTCTCTAGCTTCTTCAAGCATCCTTTCAATTTTTGTTTCTTTTACGTTTGTCATTTTCTTTATCTTAGTTATTTACTTTATAGTAGTATTACAGAAGAGGAAATATTTAAATATTAGTTCCCCCTAGAGGGGTTATAAAATGGATAATATTAAATTAAGAAAAATATTGGAGGATGTTGGTTTTACTGAAGGAGAGTCAAAGATTTATTTAGCATTATTAGAATTAAGAGAATCTAAAGTTGGTCCAATAATTAAATCTTCTGGTGTTTCCAGGTCAAAAGTTTATGACATTTTGGATAGATTAATAGCAAAGAATGTAGTAAGTAAAGTAGAGAAAAATGGCGTTATGATATATCAATCTTTACCGCCACACTCCATACTTAATGTTATAAAGAAAAAAGAAGAAGAATTAAAGCAAGAAGAGGAAATTTTAGAGAAGACATTACCTCAATTGAGTTTATTGCAGCCAAAAGATAAAGTAAATGTTGTTGTTTATGAGGGATATGAAGGATTTAAAGCTATGATTGATAAGACCATTCAAGAATTAAGATCAGAAGATATATATGACGCTATGGGAATTAGTCAGACCACAAAAGGAATGACTTTTTATGCAAAAAAAATTTATGAGGCCCAAAAAACTAAAAAATTTAAAGCCCGTTCTATCTTCGATGAAAAAGGGGTGTTTAAAGCCACTGAACGTAAAACTAAATGGCATGAAATGAAAATTCTGCCAAAAGGGTGGAATACACCAGCGTTATTCACAATTTATAGCGATACCGTAGGGATTCATTTAGGAAAAGATGGCTCTATCATCTCCATAGTAATCAAAAATGAAGATATTTCTAAATCATTTAGGACTTCTTTTGAGGCTATGTGGAAAATATCAAAAGAAATAAAATAAGAACCATATCAAATCTTACTCATCTTAATCAAATCAAGTCACTTATTAACTCCTAATTCCAATTGAGGTATAGCAACTTCTGCAGGCGTCTTTTTGCCTAAAGACATGTGCTTTCTATTGAAATCATAATTAATCTCTAATCCTTTCATTATTGCATGAGCACTTTCTATACAACCATGAAAACCCCTCATGACTTATCTGCTATCATAATATTATGAATTATCTTGCTCTTGGTTCTACTTGAAGCATGATACGGAGATTGTAAACTGAAAGCTTTCCTTAACACTCTTGGATAACCTCTTAATCCATCTGTAGTAACAATTTCAACCTGTTCTCCTGTCTTGAATTTTGCTTTTTTCATAACTTTGATTAAATTCTTATTCGTTCTGCTTCTCATATATTCTCCTGTTACCATAAACTTAGTTTCTACATCGAATGTATCAACAAACCAATTCTGCTCTTTACCTTTTTGATATTTGCTTTTTCTTCTATAATATTCCATTTCATCGCTTTGCATTTCTTTTCCGCATTTTATTGGAATATTATCAATTAGGTTGCTGACCATTGTAGCATACTTAACGATCCATCCATAAACTGACATATGACTTGAATTTTGAGGATAAAATGCTTGAAAATGTTCTTGCACCTTTCTTAATGAAACTCCTTTGTAATATAAATCAATTCCGGCAGTAATTTTGTTCTCATTATTCCTCATTCTATAAAGACCATCATCTATTACAATTCTAATTTTTTTAATAAAATCAAAACATAGCAACATTTTTAAATCTATTTTGTTAATTTTTATATATATATTAATAAGTTAAAAACTATTAATAACTGGAATTAAAAGCTAATATAAGAAAATGTCAAGAGTAAGAATAAAACTGAAAAGTTTGAAAATTGAAGATTTGAATATTATCTGTAATGAAATAAAAGAAATAGCTGGAAGACTTGGAGTTCCTATAAGTGGGCCTATTCCACTTCCGACTAAAAGACTTAAAATAACAACAAGAAAATCTCCCTGTGGCAATGGAACAGCTACATTTGATAACTTTGAAATGAGAATTCATTCAAGAGTTATTGATCTTCCTGCTGATGATAGAGTTTTACACGCAGTAATGAGACTTTATATTCCAAGAAATATAACTATTAAAATAGAGATGAAGGATTAAACTTCAGCTATTTTAATAACTATCGAGACTTTTCTTTGTTGAAATTTATCCAATAACTAATTTCTTAAATTTGCATATCAAATTATAAACCGGAACATTTATATAGCACCAGCTATAATATTATAGCATATGATACAAAAATATAGCAGATATAAAATGCTACAGGAATTTTTTGATTTCCCTAGAAAAGACTTTCAAATGCGAGAAATTTCAAGAAGAATAAAAGTGTCACAGCCATCTGTAATTAATCATTTAAAAGCTTTAATAAATGAAGAATTAATAATAAAAGAAAAAAAAGGGATTTATCATACATATAGAGCCAATAGAGATAATGAGTTATTTAGAGCATATAGAAAAACAAACCTGATTTTAAGATTATATCAAACCAGACTTATAAATTATATTTATGATAATTGTATCCCAAACGCAATAATACTATTTGGTTCTGCTTCAAAAGGAGAGGATATAGAAGAAAGCGATATAGATTTATTTGTCCAATCAAAAGAAAAAAAGCTTCATCTTGTAAAATATGAAAAACTGCTAAATAGAAAAATAAATTTATTTTTTGAAGAAAATTTCTTAAAATTAAGCAAGGAACTAAAAAACAATATTTTAAATGGAATTATATTAAAAGGGTATATAAAAGTGTTTTAAAATGGATTTGATAAAAATTACTCCAGATATAGAAAAAGCAAAAAGTATATTAAAAATGATTTATTTAATAGAAGAAAGAATCAAAATACAAGAAAGAGAAAGAATGGCTGCTTTAATAATAGCAGATTATTATGAGGTAATAAAAGAACTCATTACTGCAGTACTATTGATTGACGGATATAAAACACTAAGCCATAAAGATTTAATTGATTATCTTGAAAATAAATATAATGAATTTACTAAACAAGAAATTTCTGTTCTTGATGATTTGAGAGTTCTGCGTAATAGAATCATTTATGAAGGTTTTTTTGTTGACTCTTCTTATCTTGATAGAAATGAATTTTTATTTAAAACAATGACCAAAAAACTAAAAAATTTAATAGATAAAAAGTTGGGATAATCTCCTTATATTTAATTTCTCAAATTAGCATAACCAAAAATTAATAAAATTAAAACAACAGCTTGAATTTCAATGCCTTCAAAAGGCAAGCTTGCAATTGAAAAACTAATACCAATTAATCCAAGAATAATAGGAAATAAAGAAACACATAAAGGGCAAATTCCAACAACAACTCCTCCAATAGCCCCAATTCCCGTAGTTATAACCCCTTTTTTACATTTTCTTCTTTCCTTGTATCTTAAATAAAGATAAATAGAATTAGCAGCAACAAAAAATCCTATAAACAAACTTAATACTAAAGAAATTGCTAACTTAAACCAGTTTACAGTTTTTGCATAAAAAATTATTAGCGGAATGGTTTTATAAAATCCTGTAAAAAATAAATTTAAAACCAGATAAGCTAAAAAAATTCCTACTAACCAGAAAATATATGGTTTTTTGAATATTAATTTCATATGAGTTTATGTTTTAAAAAGTTTATTTATTTTTCTACTATACTTATTAATAGATGTAATTAAGCTTTGTTTAAGCTTGTTTCAAGCATAATTAACTGATTTTTCTGTTGATATAGTTTTTAATCATTGTTTCATGGGAAAAATATTTTTATGAATGTTGGTGAAAAAACAACTGTCCACAAAATAAATAATCCTACAATCATTAAAACAATAGAGCCAAATTTCTGAATATTTTGAATTTGGTTTGATATATATAATTTTTTACCGCTGCTAACTATATAAGAAATAATTATCATAAGTAAAGCCATAGTAAACGAGTAAATCACAAATGCAGTTAAAGCAACATAAAACCCTGTTGTTAATGCAAAGAGTATAAGACCAGCCATTATAGGTCCTGTACAACCTACATTGGCGAGATTATATCCAAATCCATAAAAATAGAATGAAGCTTCAGGAGATCTTTTTCTCTGTATTATTTTTTGACCTATATTTAATAGAAATTTTGGAAATATAAAAATATGAAAAAATTGTGCGATTCCAAGATATAGTAAAAGCGATCCTATAATTATTCTTATAAAAATGGTAACAGGACTAAGAGTTCCTCCACCAGATATAGAAAATGCCTTTGCGATACCTGCCCCTCCAAAAGCAATTATCACTCCTAGTAACATATTGAATGTAATTAAACCTAATGCAGCTAGAAAACCATAATAAAATGTTTTTCTTTTCTTTGCTGTTTTTGTATAAAATGTTAAATATGCTGGTAATAAACCAAAAGAGCAGGGTGAGAAAAATGTTGCAACTCCTGCAATTAGCGCAACAAGATAAATGCTATAATATGAAAATATTTTTTGTGTCTCTGTTGCAAATACGCGAAATGCGAAATAGCCGATTATTGTTAAGACTATTAATATAATTAATAATCCAAAAATTTTTCTAATTGATTTATGCATGATATTCAATTTTTATATTTAATAATTAAAGTAAAGGGTAAATAAAGCTATTACAACAATAACAATTAATAGCCCTCTTACAATTTCTTTTTTTCTTTTTGATTTATCATTCCATTTCTAAAAACGTTTTTTCTTATAAAAAATTTATTATACTTATTAATTCTTTTTTTTATTTTTTGGACGAAAGTATCTTTTTTAACTCTTTTGTACAAATGCAAATACAACAAGAGCAACAAGGACATGCTCCTAAATTACAACATTTTTCTTTTCTGTTGGTTTTCTTAGCCATTTTAACCTCCGTATAATTTATATACTTAATTTATTTTATACATTAAGATAAATATATTAATATTTAAATAAGTCAGTTTACAAATGGAAACTAATAATGCTATCCAAATAAATACTAGTTGTAAAATGAAATCAGAAAATGGTTACTGTCCTCGTCCTCTAGAAACTGCTTCTGATTTTTTAAGTAAAAAATGGACTATATCAATTATTATTACTATAGGAAATTTTAGAAAACTAAGATTTAATAATCTTTTAGAAAGACTTGGGGGAGCAACCTCAAAAATACTTTCTGAAAGATTAAAAGAACTCGAAAGAGAAAGAATAATTGAAAGAAAATATTATAATGAAATTCCTCCTAGAGTAGAATATTCTCTAACTAAAAAAGGAATTAAACTTAAAAATTCTCTAATTCCTTTAATATCTTGGGCAGAAAAAAGATAAACATAAAACTACTCAACAATCAACTTTCCATAACCCATTCCCATTGTACATGAAATTTTAAAAACCCCTTTTTGTGTTGGTAAAAAATCAAGAGTATCGCTTGCTGTTCTTAAATACTTGCCAACTCCTAACTCTCTTATTGATAGCGCTCTTAAACATCCAAAAACACTATCTTCTAAAGAAATGCTAACAGGAGTGCCTGCTTTAACTTTTACCTCACTAGGATAATAATTATAATTTTTCATTCCTAAAACAACTTTTTGAACCTCTTCACCAGTAGCTTTGCCAATTCCTCCACCACTACCTCCACCCCCACCATTAACAACATTACCTCCACCCCCACCATTAACAACAACATTTCCAGTTAAAGTATTTGAATTTTTATTTCCATTACCAGTTTTAACAAAAAAAATACCCCCAATTATAAAAAGAATTATTATTGAAACTAATAACAAAGTTGTGTTTTTCATTTTTTATTTAAGTTTTTTTATTTTATAAGCTTTATTATGAAACTAGTTTTATAATTAGTAATAAGCTATTTTAATTAGTTAATGTATATTATAAATCTTATTATATGATATATTTATTAGTGTATTGGATTTATCTCGTCTCTTTTATTATTAATTATAAGCTATAATTTGTTTGCGAAAATTTACTGCGCAAACAACCCGCTTCTTGGTCCAAAAACCATTAGCCAGGTAGTAAGTACTGTTAACAAAAAACTAAAGGCAATATTAAAAAACTGTCCCTCATACTTAATTCTTTTTTCATTTTTCATATCTTTATAAACCATATAATTTAATCCAATAATAATTATAGCACTTATCAAAAATATAATTACATAAGCTGATTTTAAATTATCATTTAGCAACATAAAAGCAGTCATTGCTCCCATTAAACCACCCATAAAACCAGCCATTATCCCTTCCATTGCTCCCATAACTCCACAACATTTTCCATTCCAAATTCCAAAAATTATTCCTAAACCCATGCCAAAAACACTTCCAACAAAAATTCCATTAGTTGAGGCAATATAAAAACCAGGTAAAAAACCAGCAATCATTCCAGTTGTCATTCCAGCCATCATTCCAGACATACAAGGTAATTCTTTATAAGCTCTTACCTGTCTTAATGAAATACTTACTAGAGAATAACTTAAAACAACAAAAAATAAAGGAAACCCATATTGAGGAATAAAATTATTAATATTTCTTAATCTTAAAAAGTATAAAATTCCGAGAGTTATAAAGCCAGTAATAACTGAATATAATAAGGTTTTTACTAACTCTCCCTCAACCCTATTCCCATTCAATTCTTTTAAAAATTCTTTAAATGACATTTTATTTCATTAAATGATATTTTTACTTAAGCACTATAAATATTTCTATTACTGATAATATATAAATCCTCTTATTTTTTATTCTTTCTAAGCTTTTTGTTTATTCTTTTTCTTGCTCCTATGAAAAAATCTATTCGCTATTTTCTTATTAATGAAGATACATTTATCAACTTCATTAATTAAATTCCTTGATGCAAGTTTATCAAATGAAACCATTTCTACTTCTTTTTTTTTATCTTTTACATATTTTACCAATTGAGCAAAATCTCCATCGCCCGAAAATAAAATTACCTTGTCGTATTTGTCTTCCCAAGCGTGATTTAACATATCTAAAGCTAAATAAATATCATCACCTTTTATTGTATAATATTCTTCATCTTCCTTAGTAAACCTTTTTTGTCTTTTACATAATATAACATGGCATTTTGGTATTTTTCTTAATCTTGCAAGTAGCTTTTGTTGTTCTTTGAATCTTCTTGGATTAATCTCTTGTTTTAATGAAGCATTATAATAGAAAATATTTACCAAATCATCTTTACTAAGAATCATTTTAATATAATTCTCAAAATCAAAATGATAGTCTGAATATTTTTGGTGTAAAGACTTTAGACCATAAACAAAATTGGCACCGTCTATATAAATAGAAACTCTCTTTAACATTTTAATAAAGTCCGGTATTACCGAGGTAATAGCCGGGAACACGCTTGCGGGATGTCCGAAGACTTAAGGCATTCCCTGATACCTTAATATATCTAAAATATGCAATTATTTAAGCTTTTCGCCAACCAAATTTCCAGCATTTCCATTTATAGTTATTTTTCCATCTTCCATTCCACCTCCAACCCAATTTCCAACATTTCCATTTACATCAATATTTTTAGTATTATCATATCCAATATAATCAATAGTTTTTGAATAATTAGTAATTATCTTAAAATCTTTATCTTTTGATTCATTAATTAAAGCACTTAAATAGCAACCTGTAAAATTTTCAAAATACTCTTTATTTTCATATTCTCCTAATAATAAAGAAAATCCTGTTATTTCTTTTGATTGAATTTCTGATGGAGCTGATGATTTTGCTATGTAATACCTCCAATATTCACCTTCAGGAATTTCAATTTTTAGTTTTTTTTCTGAATAAAGCCCACAATTTTCCAGTCCCTTTTCATAACCATTTACAATTAAATCCAAAGTTTCATTTCTCTTTACTTCTCTTGGTTTTACTATCTCAACTTTTTCTTCTGGTTTTAACTTGCCAAATAAATCCAGTGCTTTTAGTGTTGTTTCAAGAT
>Ga0213870_1000668_pt1 | contig 15879 bp, 12 predicted proteins | sample WICALVC2017_Meta_FD_160119 | JGI IMG/M metagenome (GOLD analysis project Ga0213870, IMG submission 160119) | Freshwater microbial communities from subterranean cave lake in Wind Cave National Park, South Dakota, United States - WICALVC2017 | ecosystem: Environmental > Aquatic > Deep subsurface >... | reverse complement strand
TAGAGGTTGAGTTAATCACGCCGATAGCGATGGAAAAGGAGTTAAGGTTTGCGATTAGGGAAGGTGGCCGGACAGTAGGAGCTGGTGTTATCGGAGAAATTTTAGAGTAAATCGCGAGTGCTGATTAAGGAGTAGTTTATGCGTGTGATAATAAATTTAGATTGTACAGAGTGTAAAAATAAAAATTACTCTACAACTAAAAATAAAACAAAAACCCCTGACAAATTAGAGTATAAAAAATACTGCAAGTACTGTAGAAAACACACAGTGCATCGAGAGGGTAAATAGGCCAGTAGCTCTAATGGCTAGAGCAGCGGATTCCAAATCCGCGGGTTGGGGGTTCGACTCCCTCCTGGCCTGCTCTAGAAGCTAAGAGCGTGCGTGTGGCTGCGCGTGGAGATTTTATGGCTGGAGACGAATGGACAGCCCGCCAAGACTGGGAAGGCGAGAAAATATAATGAGACTTATGTATAAGTAAAAAAAGAGTGTAATAAAATGGAAAATCAATATCAAAAAATTGTGAATATCAGTTATCTAATATTTTCAGGTCTTGTGGCTTTTATTGTACTTACAGTACTTATGAAACTTGCAAATACGTATGATTTGGAATCAAAAGTTCAATCCATTGAATATATTATTCGTGGTGCTTCTATTTTAGTTGGCGCAATACTTTTTGTGATTTTATATAAACATTCTAAAGTGAACACATTTATGAATGAAGTTACAGTTGAGCTTTTAACAAAAGTTACTTGGCCAACTACAAAAGATACGGTATCAGCTACGGTAGTTGTGATTATTACAGTAATTATTGCTGGACTGATTCTTGGCCTTTTTGACTGGTTATGGTCACTGGCTTTGCGTTGGGTTCTTTAGCAGGTTCATTTTAAAAGGAGTAATAAGCAGTGACTCAGCAACAAACAAATCAAATCACGGAGCTTCCTGTTAGTGAAGAGAAACATTGGTATGTAGTGCATACTTATTCTGGTTACGAACACAAAGCCAAGCTTGCTTTAGAGGAGCGTATTAAAAGCTTTAAAAAGGATGCTTTTTTTGGCGAAATAATTGTTCCAGAGGAAAATGTTGTAGAATTAGTTAAAGGTCAAAAGCGAACTACAAAAAGAAGATTTTTTCCTGGTTATATTCTTGTAAAGATGACTCTTAATGAAGAGACATGGCATATCGTAAAGGAAACACCTAAAATCACAGGTTTTGTTGGAGATAAGATTCGCCCTGTTCCAGTTCCAGAGAGTGAAGTGCAGAAAATGACCAATCGGATTGCTGAAGGCCAAGTTAAGCCCAAGCACCGTATTTCCTTTACAGAAGGAGAAACTGTACGGGTTATAGATGGACCTTTTGCAAATTTTAGTGGTGTGGTAGAAGATGTAAATCACGATAAAGGAAAACTCAAAGTATTAGTTTCTATTTTTGGTCGATCCACACCAGTTGAGATCGAATTTATTCAGGTTGAAAAGATATAAATCTTAATGTAGAAAAGGTTTTCTCGTATGGCAAAAAAAGTAACAGGTTTGATAAAATTGCAAATTCCTGGTGGACAAGCAAATCCAGCACCTCCTGTAGGTCCTGCTTTAGGACAGCGTGGTGTCAATATTATGGAGTTTTGTAAAGCATTTAATGCAAAGACACAGGATCAAAAAGGTGTGATCATTCCTGTGATCATAACCGTGTATTCAGATAGGTCCTTTACATTTGTAACCAAAACACCACCAGCCTCAGTGCTTTTAATCAAAGCAAGTGGAATACAAAAAGGATCTGGTGAACCGAACCGCAACAAAGTAGGAAAAGTAACAAAAAAACAAGTAGAAGAGATTGCAAAAACAAAGATGCCGGATTTAACAGCAGCAAGTGTAGGGGCAGCGATGAGAACAATTGAAGGCTCAGCTCGCTCAATGGGAGTAACGGTAGATTAAGTTAGTAAAAGATGTGGAAGAAGGTTCTTCTGGAGAATTTGCAAGATGCAAATTCGACAAAATATAATAAGAGCTTTCGTTATTACCACGTGGAGTGAAGAATGGGAAAAAAATACGAAGAAGCAAAGAAAAAACTTCTTCCTGATAAAAAATATTCTGTTGATGAAGCCTTTAAGCTTTTGCCTGAAGTTTCTTATGCAAATTTTGATGAAAGTGTAGATGTTGCATTTAATTTAGGTGTAGATCCAAAACAAACCGATCAAATTGTCAGAGGTGCTGTAACACTACCTCATGGGACAGGTAAGACAGCACGCATTTTAGTTTTTGCAAAAGGTGAAAAAGCTAAAGAAGCAGAACAAGCTGGATCAGACTTTGTGGGTGGTGAAGAGTTGATAGAAAAAATAAATGGTGGTTGGTTAGAATTTGATAAAGCTATTGCTACACCGGACATGATGGGACTTATTTCAAAAGTTGCAAAAATTTTAGGTCCTCGAGGACTGATGCCAAATCCTAAATTGGGTACCGTCACGATGGATTTAACAAAGGCTATAAAAGAACAAAAACAAGGAAAAGTAGAATATAGAACTGAAAAAGCTGGAATTGTGCACGTGATGATTGGAAAAAAATCTTTTGGTACTGAAAAGCTAAAAGAAAATTTTATTGCTTTAATTTCTGTGATAATAAAATCGAAACCACCAACCAGCAAAGGAACATATTTAAAGAATGTTACGGTTTCTACAACAATGAGTCCGGGTATACCATTGGATGTTTCTGTTGCACAGGCGGTTTAATCGTAAATACCACATGAGGAGTAAGAGTGTTACGTACTGAAAAACAAAAAGAAGTTGAAAGTTTAAAAGAATGTTTTTTAAAAGCGAAGGCAACTTTTTTTACAGATTACAAAGGTCTTACAGCAAATCAAGTAAATGATTTGCGAAAGCAGTTGCGTTCTTTAGATGTAGAGGTTCGAGTTGCAAAAAACAACCTTGTTCGTACGGCTGTTCGTGAAGCTAGTTTTGGAGAAAATGTAAATAAATTTGTGGAGGCTGTTGTTGGACCAACGATGATAGCGTTTACTTATGGAGATCCCGCTAAAGTTGCAAAAGTAATAAAAAAATTTAGTGAAGAAAATGAAGTCTTTAATTTTAAAGAAAGTTTGCTGGGCGTACAAGTTTTATCCACTCAACAAATTGAGGAGCTATCAAAATTACCAGGTCGGGAAGTTTTAATAGCAAAGATGTTGGGGTCGTTAAACGCCCCTGTAACAAATTTTGTAGGTGTGTTAGCTGCCGTTCCAAGAAGTTTTGTGCAGGTTTTAGCTGCTATAGCAGAGAAAAAGAAGACCTAAGCAGCAAGGCAAGTTTTTATGAAAAATCGCGAGTACAATCCCCCCTCGAGGCTTGATGAGAGGGAAACCATCCCGTCCTTGTGGAGGGTGTGAATGGCAATGTGGAGCTCGTTAGCACTTAATGTAGTAGTGCTAGTGTATTATAAGGAGGAATCAAAATGTCTACAACAACAGCAGTAACAAAAGAAGCAGTAGTTTCTTTTATTGAGAGTATGAGTGTTTTAGAACTTTCACAGCTTGTGAAGGAACTCGAACAAAAATTTGGGGTTTCAGCAGCTGCTCCAATGGCAGTTGCTGGTGCTGCAAGTGTAGCACAAGCAGCTGCAGAGGTTGTAAAAACTGAATTTGCAGTTGTGCTAGCAGCAGCAGGTGAAAAGAAAATTAATGTGATTAAGGAAGTGCGTGCAATAACTGGTTTAGGATTAAAAGAGGCAAAAGATCTTGTTGAAGGTGCTCCTAAAGTCGTAAAAGAAGGCCTATCGAAGGCTGATGCAGAAGAAATGAAGAAAAAGCTTGAAGCTGAAGGTGCAAAGGTTGAATTGAAATAGAAAATGATATCCATTAAAATATGAAAAAAATAAAAACAAAGGTGTAGTGTTTTTTTGTTTATTTAAGTGCAAGGTTTTGTGCCTTTACATTTAGTAAGGGTAAAGGGAAGCTTGTGCATAATTTTTGAGTGTTTACATGTTGAGTGCCCACCTGAGACAGAGTCGAGGGAATTGCCTGAGTCCTTGGTGAGGGAAAAAGCGCGAGCGGCATTGGCATTGAAGTAAATGCGACAAAATGTGAGGAGAAAGAATGGTATCTCTTGTAGCTGACAATAAACGTATCCGAAAAGATTTTTCAAAACTTAAAGCTCCTGTAGAAATTCCAAATTTGATTGAGTTACAGAAAAAGTCATATGATCTTTTTTTACAAAAAGATTTTAAGCCTAGTAAACGCCAAAACATAGGTCTACAAGCTGTGTTTCGCTCGGTTTTTCCAATTGAGGATTTTAATCGCACTGCTTCGTTAGAATTTGAGAATTATGCATTAGAGCCTCCAAAGTATGATGTATTTGAGTGCCGACAAAGAGGGATGACCTTTGCAGCACCGCTAAAGGTTACTGTAAGGCTAGTTGTTTATGATGTGGATGAAGAAACGCAAACTCGAAATATACGAGATATTAAAGAGCAAGAAGTTTATTTAGGTGAAATTCCTTTAATGACGGAAAGTGGCTCATTTGTTATCAACGGAACAGAGAGGGTTATTGTTAGCCAGCTTCATAGAAGTCCTGGAGTAGTTTTTGATCATGATCAAGGCAAGAGCCATTCTAGTGGAAAGATTCTTTATTCTTCACGTATTATTCCCCATAGAGGTTCATGGTTAGATTTTGAATTTGACCATAAAGATCTTCTTTATGCTCGTATTGACCGTAAAAGAAAAATGCCAGCCACTATTATTTTAAGAGCACTAGGGTTTTCCACACATGAGATCTTAAATTATTTTTATAAAGTTGAAACATTTACAGTTGAGGCGGAAAAATATTATAAGAAAATTGAACTTGAAATTTTAAGTGGCCAACGTGCAGATGAAGATATTTTAGATCCTAAATCAGGTGAAATTTTAGTTAAGAAAAACAGAAAATTTACCCGAGCTGTTTTAGACAGAATTGAAAAAGTTGGATTAAAGCGACTTGAAATTGCTAAACAAGCTGTAATAGGCCGGATCGCTTCCGAGGATATTATTGATGAAAAAACAGGTGAAGTACTGGCTGAGTGTAGTGCGGAATTGACCGAGTCTCATCTCCAAGAGTTTGGCAAAAGAAATATCCGAGAATTTAAGGTTATTTTCACAGACACATTAACGTGTGGATCTTTTATTCGCGATTCTTTGTTAGTAGATAAAGTAAATTCTCCAGAAGAAGCTCTTATTGAAATCTATAAACGAATGAGACCAGGAGATCCGCCCACATTAGAGGCAGCTAGACAGCTTTCTGAAAATCTTTTCTTTAATCCAGATCGGTATGATCTTTCTAAAGTAGGTAGACTTAAGATCAATTATAAGTTTCCACAAAATAATATTTCATCGGATGTAACAGTTCTTACTAAAGAGGATATCTTGTCTACTTTGTATTATCTTTGTGAGCTTAATAATGGTCGTGGCACAATTGATGATATTGACCATCTTGGGAATCGTCGAGTTCGTGCTGTCGGTGAACTCATTGAAAACCAATTTCGAATTGGCCTTGTTCGCATGGAAAGAGCAATTCGTGAGAGAATGAGTATTCAAGAAGTAGAAACATTAATGCCCCATGATCTGATTAACCAAAAACCAGTTTCAGCAGCAATTAAAGAGTTTTTTGGCTCAAGTCAGCTTTCTCAATTTATGGATCAGACAAACCCGCTTTCAGAGATTACACATAAAAGAAGACTCTCAGCGCTTGGTCCAGGTGGGCTTACTCGGGAAAGAGCTGGTTTTGAAGTGCGTGATGTGCATCCAACACACTATGGGAGGATTTGCCCAATTGAGACACCGGAAGGTCCAAACATTGGACTTATTGCCTCTCTTTCTACTTTTGCGCGGGTGAATGAGTATGGTTTTATTGAGACACCTTATCGTGTGATTGAGAATAAAAAAGTGAGTGATGAAATAAAATATTTTACAGCAACTGAAGAAGAAAATAAAATCATTGCTCAAGTCAATCATGAGGTATTAAGGAGCAGTAAATTCGGGAGTGGTCTTGCTCCAGCACGTAGAAAAGGAGAATTTGCACTTGTAAATCCTGAAGAAGTTGAGTTGATGGATGTTAGTCCGAATCAACTGGTTTCTATTGCTGCTTCTTTAATCCCTTTTTTAGAACATGACGATGCCAACCGTGCTCTTATGGGTTCTAACATGCAAAGACAAGCAGTACCTTTAATGAAAACATCGTCTCCTTTAGTGGGTACTGGTATTGAGCAAGTTGTAGCTGATGACTCTGGTGCTATTGTTACAGCTAAACACGATGGTGAAGTAATTATGGTAGATGGTACTAAAATAGTGTTAAGACGTACCAATCTTCGTGTGCCAGAACGTTTACGTGTTGAGCGTGCAGATGCCAGCAATGCCATTGAAGCGAAAGCTGAGCATTCCAATGTAAGTGTAACAAAATATGATGAAATTGGCTCTGATGTAGATATTTACAATCTTATAAAATATCAGCGCTCCAATCAAAACACCTGTGTGAATCAGCGTCCTATTATTAAAGTGGGTGATCGTGTGAAAGCAGGTGATGTATTAGCGGATGGTCCTGCAACTAATATTGGAGAGCTTGCTTTAGGACAAAATGTGTTTGTGGCTTTTATGCCATGGCAAGGCTATAATTTTGAAGATTCAATTTTGATCAGTGAGCGCCTTATCCACAATGATACTTTTACTTCAATTCATATTGAGGAATTTGAGTGTATTGCTAGAGATACTAAGTTAGGCAAAGAAGAAGTGACAAGAGATATTCCTAATGTGGGTGAAGAAGCTCTTAGAAGTTTGGATGAGAGTGGGATTATTTGTATTGGGTCTGAAGTGCAGCCAGGCGATGTTTTGGTTGGCAAAGTTACCCCAAAAGGTGAAACACAGCTTTCTCCTGAAGAAAAACTTCTACGTGCAATTTTTGGAGAAAAAGCAGGTGATGTACGTGACACCTCTCTTCGTGTTCCTTCAGGTATATATGGAACGGTAATTAGTGCACAGGTATTTGCTAGAGAAGGTACAGAGCCAGATGAGCGCACAAAAAAAATTCTTGAAGAAGAGATTGCTAAGATCCGTCGTGATGAAAAAATTGAACTAAGTGCAATTAAGGAAAGTGCAAAAGTAAAGATTTTTAAAGTCTTAGAAGGGTTGAAAACAACTGGAAAATTGCTGAGTGAAGATGGGTCACAAGAGCTATTGAAAAAAGGTGAAGAGCTTTCTAAAGAACGATTAGCATGTATTCATTTTGAACTATTAGGATACATTCCTGTAAAAGATGAAGCAGAGCAAGAAGCCACGAGGGTTATGAAAACTGCAAAAGAAAAATTGGAACTTGTTAAAGCAGTTTTTAAAGAAAAAACAGATAAATTAAAGCGTGGTGATGAGCTTGCCCCGGGCGTGATAAAAATGGTTAAGGTGGCTATTGCTGTAAAACGAAGACTAAGTGTTGGTGATAAAATGGCGGGTCGCCATGGGAACAAAGGAGTGATTTCCCGAGTTGTACCGATTGAAGATATGCCATATCTTGCAGATGGCTCCACAGTGGATATGGTTTTAAATCCACTAGGAGTTCCTTCCCGTATGAACATTGGGCAAATTTTAGAAACGATGCTTGGATGGGCTGCTAAAGGCATAGGAGAAAAGCTGCAGGATTATGTCAATCAGTTTCAACCTGATCAGATCCGGAAATTACTTCGAGATGTTTATACTTCTCCAGAAATTGAAAAGTATCTTGAGAAAGCAAGTGAAGCAGAACTAAAACGTATAGTACATCATTTGAAAAAAGGAGTACATATTGCAACTCCTGTTTTTGATGGTGCAGCTGAAAAGGATATTTATAAAATGTTAGATCTTGCGGGGCTGCCAGTTCGTGGGCAAACCACTTTATTTGATGGTATGTCTGGCGAAGCGTTCTCTGAAGATGTAACAGTAGGTGTAATGTATATGTTAAAACTCCATCACTTAGTTGAGGAAAAAATCCATGCTCGCAGTATTGGACCTTACTCTTTAGTGACTCAACAACCTTTAGGTGGAAAAGCTCAATTTGGTGGTCAACGATTAGGAGAAATGGAAGTTTGGGCATTAGAAGCTTATGGCGCAGCTTATACCCTTCAAGAAATGCTTACTGTAAAATCGGATGATGTTACAGGCCGAAACCGCATGTATGAAGCAATTGTAAAAGGTGAACATGTCCTTGAACCAGGGCTTCCAGAGTCTTTTAATGTTTTAGTAAAAGAATTACAAAGCTTAGCATTAGATGTTGAGCTCATTGAAGATAAACAGGAGTAAATTGTGAAAGACCTTTTAAATTTTTTTGATAAACCTAAAGATCCATTAAGTTTTACAGGTATTCGTATTTCCCTAGCGTCTCCTGAAAAAATTCGAGAATGGTCATATGGAGAAGTTAAAAAACCAGAAACGATCAATTATCGAACCTTTAAGCCAGAAAGAGATGGACTTTTTTGTGCAAAAATTTTTGGTCCCGTCAAGGACTATGAATGTAACTGCGGTAAGTATAAGCGAATGAAGCATCGTGGAGTTGTGTGTGAAAAATGTGGTGTTGAGGTTATTCAATCAAAAGTCAGAAGAGAGCGTTTAGGGCATATTGAGCTTGCTACGCCTGTTGCACATATTTGGTTTTTAAGAAGTCTTCCTTCACGAATTGGCGCTTTGCTGGATTGCTCCTTAAAAGAGTTAGAAAAAGTTCTTTACTGTGAGGCTCATATTATTATTGATCCAGGTAATTCTGGCTTAGAAGAACGTGCCATTATTGCTGAAGATAAATATAACCAGCTTATTAAGGAAGGAGTGTCCTTTACAGCTGGGATGGGTGGAGAGTCTATCCGTGATCTTTTAAAGAAGATAGATGTTGATCTCATGGCTCGTCAGTTGCGACGTGAAATGAAGGCTACCAATAGTGAAGCTACGCGAGTTAAGATAGCAAAGCGTTTAAAAGTTGTTGAAGCATTTAAAGGTTCTCAAAATCGTCCTGAGTGGATGATGTTAGAGGTTATCCCGGTGATTCCACCTGAACTAAGACCTTTAGTTCCACTAGATGGTGGAAGGTTTGCTACTTCAGATTTGAATGATCTTTACCGCCGTGTCATTAATCGCAATAATCGATTAAAACGACTGATTGAATTGAACGCTCCAGAAATAATTATTAGAAATGAGAAGCGCATGCTTCAAGAAGCAGTAGATGCGCTTTTTGATAATGGTAGGCGTGGTAAAACATTTACTGGACCTAATAAACGTCCCTTAAGATCATTGTCAGATATGCTAAAAGGCAAGCAAGGGCGTTTTCGACAAAACCTGCTTGGGAAACGCGTCGATTACTCTGGTCGTTCAGTGATTGTGGTGGGTCCTGAATTAAAGCTTCACCAGTGTGGGTTACCAAAACAAATGGCTTTGGAGCTTTTTAAGCCCTTTATTTATAATAAGCTTTCTCAATATGGTTTTGTCACAACTATTAAAAGTGCTAAAAAAATGGTGGAAAAACAACGCCAAGAAGTATGGGATATTTTAGACGAAGTCGTAAAAGAACATCCTGTGCTTTTAAATCGAGCGCCAACTTTACATAGACTTGGTATCCAGGCTTTTGAGCCCATCCTTATTGAAGGCAAGGCCATTCAGCTACACCCGTTAGTATGTGCTGCATTTAATGCGGATTTTGATGGTGACCAGATGGCTGTGCATATTCCTTTATCTTTGGAAGCACAAACAGAAGCTCGTGTATTGATGATGTCTACAAACAATGTGCTTTCTCCTGCAAATGGAAAACCAATTATTGTTCCTTCGCAAGATATTGTGCTTGGGTTGTATTATATGACTCGCGAACGCCCCTTTGTTAAGGGTGGGGGACAGTGTTTTGCTTCACCAACCGAAGTGTCTTATGCATATTCCACAGATCATGTCCATTTACAGGCTAAAATTAAATGTCGAGTGCGAGGTAAATTTTATGAAACTACAGTAGGTCGTGTGCTACTTAGTGAAATTGTACCAGAACTTGTTCCATTTGATTATTATAATCGCGTAATGGATAAAAAACAGCTCGCAGAACTTATTGATCAATGTTATCGGCTTGCTGGAAATAAAAAAACGGTGATTTTAGCTGACCAGCTGATGTCAATGGGCTTTCATATGGCTTCAAAGGCAGGTATTTCAATTTGTGTGGGTGACATGCTTATTTCTGAAGAAAAAGGAGTTTTTTTACAAAAAGCATATGATCTCGTACAAGAAATTGAAAATCAATATATTGATGGTCTTATTACTGATGGTGAGCGATATAATAAAGTTATTGATATTTGGGCCCAAACCTCTGAACTCATAGCTTCAGCAATGATGAAAAAACTCAGTGTTCAAAAACTTCGTGGACCAAAAGGTGAGGAAGTTATTGGGCCATCTTTTAATGGTATTTTCATGATGGCTGATTCTGGCGCTAGAGGCAGTAATGCGCAAATCCGACAACTTGCAGGTATGCGAGGTTTAATGGCTAAACCTTCTGGTGAGATTATTGAAACACCCATTACTGCTAACTTTCGTGAGGGTTTGAGTGTATTACAATATTTTATTTCTACTCATGGTGCAAGAAAAGGGTTAGCAGACACTGCATTAAAAACAGCAAACTCAGGATATCTTACACGTCGTCTTGTGGATGTGGCACAAGATATGGTGGTCTATGAATTTGATTGTAAAACTTTAGATGGTATTTATGTTGCAGCACTGATTGAAGGTGGTGAAGTCATTGAACGAATGGGGGATCGTGTTTTAGGTCGTGTGGCCCTAGATGATATTATCGATCCTGTTACAAGTGAAACTTTAGTAAAAGTAAATGAAGAAATTACAGAAGAAAAAGTAAAAAAAATAGAAGAAGTAGGTTTGGATCGGGTAAAAATTCGGTCTGTGCTTACATGTCAGGCCAAAGAAGGGATATGTATTCTTTGTTATGGTCGTGATCTTGCTCGTGGAAGGCTTGTGAGTATTGGTGAAGCAGTAGGCGTTATTGCAGCTCAATCTATTGGAGAGCCAGGCACTCAGCTTACCATGAGAACCTTTCATATTGGTGGTACTGCAGCCAGGCATGTTGAACAGTCCAGCCTTGAAATAAAAACCAAAGGACGCGTTAAGTTTGTAAACTTAAATACTGTAAAAAATAAAGAAGGCTCGCTCATTATAATGAATAGAAATGGTGAAATTGCAGTTATAGATGATAGTTCTCGTGAGCGAGAAAAATATCCTGTTATTTATGGAGCAAAACTTCTTGTAAAAGATGGGGATAAAGTTGAAAAAGGGAAAATTGTTGCGGAGTGGGATCCTTATTCTACGCCTATTGTTACAGAAGTTTCTGGTGTGATTCGTTTTGAGGATATTGAAGAAGCTCTTACTATGCAGGAGCAAGTGGATACAGTAACAGGTCTTTCTCATAAAGTGATTATTGAGTCTAAGGCTACAGATAAACGGCCAAAAGTCATCATTAAGGATGAGCATGGAAAAGTTCAAAAAATTGAAGGCACAGCACGAGTAGCACAATACATGATGCCAGTAGGTGCAAATGTTGTTGTTTTAGATGGTGACCAAGTTCATGCTGGAGATGTGATTGCTAAGATCCACCGTGAAACTACTAAAACGAAGGATATTACAGGGGGTTTACCAAGAGTAGCAGAGCTTTTTGAAGCACGAAAACCAAAAGATACAGCTATTATTTCAGAAATTGATGGGATTGTTTCTTTTGGGAAAGATACAAAAGGTAAACGAAAAATTACTATTACACCTGATGTCGGTGAATCAAAAGATTATCTTATTGGAAAAGGTAAACACTTAACTATAAATGAAGGTGACTATGTTCGTGCGGGAGAGCCATTGATGGATGGTCCAATAAATCCACATGATATTCTAAGAGTTAAAGGTGAAAAGTCTCTTGCAAAATATTTAGTGGATGAAGTTCAAGAAGTCTATCGTCTGCAAGGAGTAAAAATTAACGACAAGCACATCGAGACTATTGTTCGTAATATGTTGAGTAAAGTAAAAATTCAAGAAGTTGGTGATACAAACTTTTTGGTTGGTGAGCAAGTAGATAAGTTTGTTTTTGAAACAGAAAACTCTAAAGTACTTGCACAAGGAGCAATGCCAGCATCGGCTGAACCGATGTTGTTAGGAATTACTAAAGCCTCTTTAAGTACAGAAAGCTTTATTTCTGCAGCTTCTTTTCAAGAAACTACAAAGGTTCTTACCGAAGCAAGTATAGCGGGTAAGGTAGATTATCTTAGAGGCTTAAAAGAGAATGTTATTATGGGGCGCCAAGTTCCTGCAGGGACGGGGCTAGCAAAGTATAAACATCTTTTAGTTGAATGTATTGCTGAGCCCGTGGAACAACCGCATATACCTTCTCCGGTGGTTATGCAGCCTGTTGAAGCTCAAATGACAACTTGACTCCAATGAATTCATTAAGTAAAAGAGTACTCTTAAATTTAAGTAGAGGGTGTTGTGCTCCCAAGTATTTTGTGAGGGAGTTCCCCGAGACTTAACAAGGGGATAATGAAACTTATGTGTATTAACCGAGATATTGCATTTAAGTTCTACTGCGACAACCAATCTGCGGCGCTATTGCAGCGTACTCGAAGATTTTTAAGCTCAACATATCGCCCTGGATATGCCTCGCTTAAAAACTTCTGCGCTCGCTTCACTAGCTTGCATCTTGCTTGTCTCGCTACCAACTTAAATGCAATATCTCGGATTATTTGTAAGGAAAGATATGCCAACTATTAATCAATTAGTGCATCGTGGTCGTGATAAAAAAACGTGGAAAACAAGTGCTCCAGCATTACAAAGATGCCCACAAAGGCGAGGCGTATGTGTGCGTGTGTATACCACTACACCGAAAAAGCCAAACTCTGCATTACGAAAAGTATGTCGCGTGAGACTCACAAATGGCTATGAAGTAACTTCTTATATTCCAGGCATTGGCCATAATCTTCAAGAGCACTCTATTGTGCTTATTCGTGGAGGACGTGTGAAGGATTTGCCAGGAGTACGTTATCACACTGTACGTGGTACTCTAGATGCTCAGGGCGTGGCAAACCGTATGAAAAGCCGCTCGAAATATGGCACAAAGCGTGCTGCTAAAGCAACATAAGAGTTGATGGGGAGAAAACATGGGACGAAAACAAGCTGCAGACATTCGTGAGATATTGCCAGATCCAAAATATAACGACCTTATCGTTGCAAAATTTATCAATTGCCTCATGGTTTATGGAGAAAAGGGTATTGCGGAAAAATCTTTATATGCTGCTCTAGATAAGCTTCAAGAGAAAACGAATGATGATCCACTAAAGCTTTTTAAAAAAGCACTTGAAAATGTAAAACCAATTCTTGAAGTCAAATCCCGTCGTGTTGGTGGAGCCACATATCAAGTTCCGGTGGAAGTAAAATCTTTAAGGCGCCAGTCTCTTGCAATTCGTTGGTTAATTAAATATGCAAAAATACGAAATGAAAAATCGATTGAAGAAAAATTAGTAGGCGAGTTTTTTGATGCTCTGGCTAATCGAGGTGGTGCAATTAAAAAGCGCGACGATGTTCATAAGATGGCTGAAGCAAATAAAGCTTTTGCGCATTATCGTTGGTAGGATATTAATGAGGTTGCACCATGGCTGAATACTCCTTAGATACAACACGGAATATAGGAATAATGGCTCATATCGATGCGGGCAAAACTACTACTACTGAGCGCATACTATATTACACAGGCAAGACACATAAAATAGGCGAAGTTCATGATGGTGCTGCTACGATGGATTGGATGCCTCAAGAACAAGAAAGAGGGATTACTATTACCTCTGCAGCCACAACGTGCTTTTGGAAAAACCATCGGATAAATCTTATCGATACACCTGGTCATGTGGATTTTACTATTGAAGTAGAGCGGAGTCTCCGTGTTTTAGATGGAGCTGTTGGCGTGTTTTGTGCTGTTGGTGGTGTTGAGCCACAATCTGAAACAGTTTGGCGCCAAGCTAATAAATATAAAGTTCCTCGGATTGCTTTTATAAATAAGATGGATCGGGTTGGTGCAAATTTTAATGCATGTGTAGAGCAAATGCGTGAAAAATTAGGAGCAAATGCTGTTCCTTTTCAACTGCCATGGGGAAATGAAGCCGATTTTAAGGGGATTATTGATCTTGTGGAAATGAAAGCAATTCTTTGGCATAGTGAAGATTTAGGTGCTACCTTCGAGTCTTTACCTATTCCAGATGAATTACTTGATGTTGCAAAAAAAGCTCGCGAAAAGCTTATAGAATCTATAGCTGAACATGATGAAAAAACTCTTGAAAAATATTTGAATGGTGAGCAGCTCACTCAAGAAGAAGTGCTTCGTGCTGGGAGGAAGGCTTGTGTCTCTATGAGTGTAACGCCCGTGCTCTGCGGTTCATCTTTTAAAAACAAAGGCGTGCAACCTCTTTTAGATGCAGTGGTATTTTATTTGCCAACACCTTTAGATATTGATGCTATTGCAGGGCATGATTTAAAAGATTTAGAGAAACCAGTTTCAAGAAAGCCAGATTTTAACGAGCCTTTTTCAGCGCTAGCATTTAAGATTATGTCGGATCCTTTTGTGGGTCAGCTTACGTATTTTCGTGTTTATTCAGGTAAGTTAGATGCGGGTTCTTATGTTTATAATTCTACAAAAGATAAAAGAGAACGCATTGGACGTCTGTTGCAAATGCATGCTAATAAGCGCGAAGAAATTAAAGAAGTAAAGGCAGGCGATATAGCTGCTGCAGTTGGACTAAAATATACAGTTACAGGAGATACTCTTTGTGACGAAAAAAAACCTTTAATTCTTGAAAAAATGGATTTTCCTGATCCTGTTATTAGTATTGCGATAGAACCTAAAAGTAAAGTTGACCAAGAAAGGCTTGGTTTGTCTCTCCAAAAACTATCTATTGAAGATCCTTCATTTCGTGTTCGTACAGATGAAGAAACTGCTCAAACTATTATTTCTGGAATGGGAGAGTTGCATCTAGAGATTATTGTAGATCGGTTATTAAGAGAGTTTAAAGTGGAAGCAAATGTTGGAAATCCTCAAGTTGCTTACAAAGAAACAATTACTAAATCTGTTCAAGCAGAGGGTAAGTATATACGCCAATCTGGTGGTAAAGGGCAGTATGGGCATTGTTGGATTGAACTTGAGCCTCTTGAGCGGGGGAAGGGTTATGTTTTTGAAAATAACATTGTAGGTGGCAGTATTCCTAGGGAATTTGTTCCTGCTATCGATAAAGGGATTCAAGAAGCTCTATTGAATGGAGTATTGGCGGGCTATCCTGCGGTAGATATTAAAGTAAGTGTTTTTGATGGTTCTTACCATGATGTAGATTCTTCTGAGATGGCGTTTAAGATTGCTGGTTCTATGGCTTTTAAAGAAGGATGCAGAAATGCATCCCCTATTATTTTAGAGCCAATTATGTCATGTGAAGTAGTTTGTCCTGAGGATTATATGGGAGATATTATAGGTGATCTGAGCAGTAGACGTGGCAAAATTATAAGTATGACACCACGTGGAAATATACAGGCTATTAAGGCATTAGCTCCATTAGCTGAGATGTTTGGTTACTCAACCCAACTTCGTTCTTTAAGTCAGGGTCGTGCTACATATACGATGGAACCTTCGCACTATGAACCTGTGCCTAATAATATTGCACAAAAAATTATCTCGAAAAGTACTACATAATGAGTTAAAAATGTATTTAAATTTTTCTTACTATTTTTAAAGAGGGACTTAAGGAGGCAAGAATGTCGAAGGAGAGATTTGATAGGAGCAAGCCACATTGTAATATAGGGACGATCGGACATGTGGACCATGGGAAGACGACGTTAACGGCAGCAGTGACATCTGTATTGAGCAAG
>Ga0213870_1000667_pt1 | contig 15880 bp, 17 predicted proteins | sample WICALVC2017_Meta_FD_160119 | JGI IMG/M metagenome (GOLD analysis project Ga0213870, IMG submission 160119) | Freshwater microbial communities from subterranean cave lake in Wind Cave National Park, South Dakota, United States - WICALVC2017 | ecosystem: Environmental > Aquatic > Deep subsurface >... | reverse complement strand
CTATTTCGCGGTTCAAATTCCCGACTCTGGCCGAAATGTCTTCCGCTTCCTTCAAAATACTTTCTCTTTCTTCTATTGAATCGCGGAGCATTCTGGTTTTGTCGTAGGCCGGCAAAACCAAAAGGAAAAATACCAGGATTGAAGCGACGGCGAAGATTGAAGGCAAAAATTTGTTGGTCATTTGTATTTATTCGTATGTGCGCATTCGCATTGCCGAAGGACGAAGTCCTAAGGCGCGCTATTCGCATACATCATTTAAGGAATTTGTCCCGGTTAAAAGTCAACTTGATTATAAACTCGGTCCGGCCGGTGGTAAGGGTTTTAATCTGGTTTATTGAAATGTCGCTGACCGATTCGTCGGCCAGGAAATTAGCGCCCTGTCTGGCAATGGAAGTGAGGTTCGGGGCGGTTGCCCGGAATTCAAACTTCAGCTCCGGCAAAGAAGCGGTCAGCGAGTCAAACTGAACCGAAGGCAGGACTATTTGCTGGATTTTTTTGAATCCCCGCGACCAAAATACGTGCTCGTCCAATAAAATCCCGGCCTGGAATAATTTTGAGTTAACCTCGCTGACTCTTTCTTCCTGAACTTTATCTCTGGCCTGGCTAAAGGACAAAAAAGCGGCGTCCACCTCCTGAATTTTATCCACCAGGGTCTGGTTGTAAAAAAACAAGCCGCCAAACAAGGCAAAAACAACGATTAAAACCAAAAAAACGGGGCCGAGACCTTTTTTGACGCCCAAATCAATTCTTTTTGTTTTTTCCGGAAGCAACTCCAACTCCGGCATTCTTTAATTTTACTCTATTTAAACCTCATTATCTAAAAACTTATCCACATTATTTAATGAAGCGAGGGCACAGCTAAATCTTCCTCATTGCCAGTCCCAAGGCCACGGCCAATGACGGCCCCATGCTTTTTAAGGTTCCTTCAAGAACTTTACTGTAAGAAATCTTACCGAGCGGGTCGCCGATTAATATCTCCCGGCCCAGCTTCTGGCCAAAATATTCTTTAAGGCCGGGCATATTGGACTGGCCGCCGGTCAAAATCACCTTGGCTAACTTGGTCTTTTTGCTTTCCTCGTAGTTGGACATGGTTTTTTTCGCCTCAAAAACAATCAGGTCGATTAAAGGCGTCATTGCTTCCACAAAAGAAGAATTCCCCTTCATTCCTTCCGTTTTCTTAAGCTCTTCGGCCCGGCTATAGCCGATTCCCAAAGAAGCGGCCAGGGTCTTGGTCACTTCAAAACCGCCAAGCTCGTAATTGCGGGAGACCCTTTCAAACCCCTTGTCAATTACGATTATGGAAGTGCTCCGGCCGCCAAAATTGACTACGGCCAAAGGAGAAGGGTCGTCAGCGATTAAGGCCCTCGCCAAAGCGATATTCTCAAGTTCAAGGGCTCTCAAGTTCAAGCCGGCCGAGAGAAAAATATTTTTGTATCTTTCGGCTTCGTTTTTGGGCACGGCCGCCAAAAAAACTTCAACGTTGGGAAACTGGAATTTCGGGGCGGAACTCGATTCGTACTGGGTAATCTCTCGGACGTTGATGATTGACCAGTCCAAAACCACTTCCGAAAGAGGAATGGGGATGTATTTTCTGGCTTCAAAAGGAATCGCTTTTTCCAAATCCTTGGCCGACAAATAGGGCATCTCCACAACCGTGGCAAAAGTCAGAAAAGACGAAATTGAAGCCACGGCGTCTTTGGTTCCTGGTTTAACGCGGCCGAGCAAATCCCTTAACCCGCCGATGAGAAGGTCGTCGCCGAACGTAACCGCGTCCCCTTTGGCGAGGAAATCAATGATGCCGTAATTTTTGAGGTCGAAACGGTCTCCGCTGGCGCGGGAAAGCTCGGCTATTTTTATGCCGGCTGTACCCAGATCAACTCCTAAAACCGATTTTAAACCGAATAAAGCCATCTTAAAAAATTTTCAATTTTCAAGCATCAATTTTCAATGAATTTACAATGATCCAATTCTTCAATTATAAATTGAGAAATTGGGATTTGATTGTAAATTGTAAATTGATAATTGTAAATTACTATTCTATTATACTTTAAAACAAATGGCTAAGGTATATGCGTTATTAACATCGGCCAAGGACTATTTCTTGGAACTCCTCTTCCCTATCAAGTGCGCCGCCTGCGAAAAAGAAACCGGAGACAGGCCGAAAAACAAACTAATCTGCGCCGATTGCCTCAAAAACCTGGCGCCGTCGTTGAATTTTTTCTGTCCCTTATGCGAAGCAAGGACCGCTGGCGGAGAACTGTGTTTTTCGTGCCAACTGATTATTTCCAACACCGAAAATAAATTTGAACTGAACCGCCTGCTCTATCCCTTTTCATACAAGGACCGGGCGGTTCAAAAAATAATCAAGGCCTTCAAGTACCGTTTCATCAAAGGCCTGGAAGAGCCGCTCGGGCGCCTGCTCATCCGCTATCTTGAAAAATTTAAAGACAGAGCTGAACTGAACTTGGACGAATCGGTTATTATTCCCGTTCCGCTTCATAAAAGAAAATACAACCAGAGGGGATATAACCAGTCGGTTCTAATCGCGGAAAAAATATCCAGATATTTGGAACCGCGCCGGGCCGAACTGGCTGCTGACGCGCTCATAAAAATCAAAACGACCAAAGACCAGGCGCGGCTGAAAGAAGGCCAGCGCCCCGGAAATTTAAAAGGCGCTTTTGTTTGCGCTAAACCGTGGTTAATAACCGGCAAAAAAATTCTGCTTTTTGACGACGTCTATACCACCGGCGCGACAATGAATGAATGCGCCAAGGTCTTAAAACAAGCCGGAGCGAAAGAAATAGTTGGTCTTGCGATTGCCAGGGGTTAGGGAAAAGAGTAAGATTAAATAAATTTGGAGGGGACGCATAGCGGCTTGTGCAAGTGTTTGCTAAACACTGACTCCGAAAGGAGTCCGGTGGGTTCGACTCCCACCCCCTCCGTTTTTGACAAATTAGAACGCCTTTTGGTGTTATAATTTGGCATAATAGTAGTGGGAGGCGAAGGGCGTTAAAAAAATTACGACCGAATAGGAAGTAATTTTTTAGCCCAGGGTTTCGCCAAAAGCGAAACGACTCCCACCCCCTCCGCCTTGACAAGTACCACAGGGATGTGGTATTATTGGTTTATAAGGAGAAATTATGACCCAAAGCCTAGAAGCCAGAATCAACGAAGTGGCCGACGGTAACATTGGGGTTTACACAGCACTTCTGGCCGCTCGACAAGCATTGGGCGACCAGACCATGTCATCCTTTTTGGACAAGGTTCCAGAGAAGGGTGAAGAGTTGTGGAAGCGTTTCCGTGCACTTCAGCAAGAGAAAGGTGATTGGATGACATTCAATCATCTCGTCACATCTGTAGTGCTGAACCTTCCTAAGTAGATAAACTTCACACAAAAAGTCCTCATTCCCACGAGGCTCGCCGACCGAGAACGGTCTTTTTTCTTTTCAAATATATAGTGAGTAGCGGGGTGGGGTGCTAATTTTAATTGATTTTAGCAAAGTTTAACGATAAGCTGGGTATAAATAATCGTGTAGTGGTGGTCTTCCAATAGGTTCTAACATCGTCCACTACTCCCCGTTTTTGACAAATTAGAACGCCTTTTGGTGTTATAATTTGCCAATAACGGTGTATTCTTGAAATAGCTCGAACGCATTTCGCCGCCTTCGGCGGCGTGGGTGGCGGTCAGAAATCTGCGCGGCTCCGCCGCGAACATTCCAAACTGCCAAAGAACCTGAAAACAAATCGGCTCGAACCATATTTTGGAAGGGCAAAAGAAATTTTTTCATAAGATTTTTGGGAAACAGGAACTCGAAAGGGTTTCTGTTTTTGGTTTGACATTTCACTAAACATGATGTTAGATTGCTAATCGAATAGTACATTTCCAAACCCAAAACGAAAGGAGAACGCAATGAGTATAGACAACCTGTTTCTGCGGTTGGGCAGCTTAAGCCCATTCCGCTACACGGCTGCGAAATGCGGCCATCGCACAAAGCGAAGCGGCCCAGTGTCGGCGTTCGGACGTACCACCACAACCAAGATGCCGATGAACAAGAACAGCTCGGTGGACTACTGCCTCGACTGCATTGGCAAGATGGCAATTCGGTGTGCATGGTGTAGTGATCCGATTTTCATCGGCGATCCGATCACGCTCTACAGTCCTGGTCCGCGCGCGGGCTTCTTCTCAAGCAAAGAACCCAGTGATGGGCAGAAGACACGCGAACAAGATGGTTTCGTAGTTCCCGACGGCGCGGTCGTGTATCGTGAGAATCCTCTCGCTCTGGTTGGCTGTCTCGGTTGGAATTGCGCCGACACTGGCGCGGACCGAGCCGGATTCTGGTTGCCGGGTGAAGACGGCAAGGGTCACGTCCATCGCGTGCAGACTGCTTATGAAGCAATTCTCGGCGCGAAGGAGCCTTCCATGATGATCGTCGGCGATTTGGGCAACATCAAGGAGTCGATAAATCCAACGCTCGTTCCGCTCGAAAGTCAAAAGGCGAAGTAGTCTGATGACAATGGGAGCAATCCAAGAGATGACATCGCAAGGTGTCATCTCTTTTCTTTTTCTAAATTCAAAGAGCGAGAATTTGCCGCCAAAGCCAGCAGATTTTTCAATTAAAAAGGATTGAAAAATCTGCTAAATTGAGTTATACTTAACTCAATTAAAAACTTGAAATTGTTAATGCTCTCGGCTTCAGAATTCATTTTGCCCGCCCGATTCATCCGAGCCGCGCTGTGCGCGGCGAGGAGCGAATTCCGTTCGAGCTAATTCAAGAATACACCGTTATTGGCAAATTAGAACGCCTTTTAGTGTTATAATTTGGCATAATAGTAGTGGGAGTCGAAGGGCGTTAAAAAAATTACGACCGAATAGGAAGTAATTTTTTAGCCCAGGGTTTCGCCAAAAGCGAAACGACTCCCACCCCCTCCGTTTTAGCAAATTTTTGGCATTTTTAATGCTGAAAATTTGGTATAATATCTCCAAGACCCTGAAATTGGAAACCTGCGGAAAATCACTCGCGACGACTTCATGAAGGTTTGGTTCGACTTCACGGGAGAATACATAAACTCCTGGGACGAGATGGTCATCAGGCAAATCATCGCGATCTACAGATAGGCGGAGCGTTAATCGTTCTGCCCTATTTTAAAGAAGGATTGACTTCCTTTTCTGCCATTGCTAATATTGTAATATAAATTATTACAATTTATGAGAAATATTATCAACATATCTTTGCCTCCGGAATTAACTAAAATAGTTAAAAAAGAAGTTGAGGCCGGCAACTACGCCAGTATAAGCGAATTTTTCCGTCACCTTTTGCGCATCCATAATTTAGCTAAAGAACTAAAGAATATAAGAAAAGATTTTCCGCACCCGAGTGGCCCGCCAGTCAGGATTTCACGTGAAAAAATGGAGTTACCGGGGCGGGGATGAATGGGATAATTCAGGAGTAATTGCCTCTGACGGTACCCTCTATATCGCGCCGCGCGGCCTAGTACATGGAGGTCTTTTTGCAATAAGCGATTAAAAAAAGAAACAAACCAAAAACAGCCCGAGGGGCTGTTTTTGGTTTTCGCTTTAGCAATTCGCTATTCGCTCTTTGCTATTCGCTGTTTAGTACTGTCTTCCGAAACCTCCACGGCCTCCGCCGCCGCCGCCGAAACCGCCCCGTCTTTGACCGCCGCCAAAACCTCCTCTCTCGCTTCTTTCGCCCATGGGCTTGGCTTCGTTGACGGTGATGGTCCGCTCTCCGACCTGCTTGCCGTTCATGGATTCAATCGCTTTCATGGCTTCGTCGTCATTGGACATTTCCACGAATCCGAATCCCCGGCTCCGGCCCGAGTAACGGTCGGTGACAACCTTGGCTGACTCAACCGCGCCGGCCTCGGAAAACAAATTCTTCAGCTCGTCATCGGTGGTCTCATAAGGAAGACCTCCCACGTATAATCTTTTTGCCACTTAACTTATCTAATAATTTTGGGTACGCAACTGAAAGTTCGCTTCCTCGATTATTAGTTTTCTATATTTTACCTGCTCGACATCGCGCACCCATTAAAGAGTCGCACTTTTTAACAGGAATTCAAATATAACACGATGCTCTAAAAATTGCAAATGTGGAAAAAAATTGGTAAAATCTTTTAATCTGGAGGAGTCGGATAATGGTATTCCACCCGCCTTGAAAGCGGGTGCCCGCAAGGGCTTGCGAGTTCGAGTCTCGCCTCCTCCGTTTTGGACGGGATCCGCAGCGAAAAACTCGCTTATAAGACGTGCGTCTTATAAGCGAGTGAGGGGATACAAAACTTTCCTCCCGCTTCTCTTCCTCCTGATTATTTTTCTTCTAATCCCCTTCCACTTGGCCTTATAGCAGCCAAAACAACGGCCCAAAGCATGGATGATTTTCTTTTGGTGACATCCGACACAAGTTCTGACTGGCAAAGAACAGGTTTGGCAGAATTTATCCAACTTATTGTTAAAATACTTGACCTCCTTGCATTTGGGGCATTTCCTCCTTCTGAAACATCTGGCGCAAAAGAGTTTTTGTGTTTTTCTGCGCCGATGAACTTCCCGACGCTTTCTACAGACACTGCATCTGCCTATCATGCGTCCTCCTTAATGTCTTGCTCGCTGCCGCGTAGCTTTAGCGAAGCCGGAGCCGTAGAAAAAGCTTATAATCTGCCTGAAAAATTACCGGCAGTCAATCTTACCCTCCCGGGTTAATCTCTTTCCAAATCGGGTTGGCTTCCTGGACGTTGACCGGCTTGGTGATGGGGCAGGACTGGTTCTGACTGTCGGTGGCGGTCAAAGTGACGTTGTAAGTTCCGGTATCGGCGTAGGACTTAACCGGGTTTTGCTGGGTTGAAGAACCGCCGTCGCCGAAAAGCCAGGACCAGTTATGCCCGCCGCCGCCGTCATAGAATACGGTCTGGTCGGTAAATTGAATCGGCTGGGTTCTCTGCGGATTAGCCGGCGCGAAAGTAAAGCCCACTTGGGGAAAGGCATTGTTTGGCGTTTTCCAGGAGCTGGATTCGGTCCAGCTCGAAGCGGCATCAAATCCGTTCCAAACTCTGACCCTAGCCCTGTAAGTAACGTTAAACGCCAAATAGCCCTGGGGAGTGGAATTGGTTCGGCAGTTCTCGCAGAAAACTTTTCCGCTGTCCCATTCCGGCGTTTGGAAAGAACCCTGGTCGTCTATCTGAACCTGATATGCCGACTGGGGGCTGTCGCCCGGGTCAGAATAAGTCCAGCCAACCGTGGCCGCCGGCCCGGAAACGCAGAAGTTCGGTTGGGTGATTGTAATATTGGAAGCAGAAGGACTGGGAGCGCCCACATCTACTCGCGTTGAGTCGCTGGCGCTGCCATTGCCGGAGCAGGAAATATTGTAATTATAGCTGCGAACTTCTCTTAAAGGTCCCTGATCTCCGGTACCGCCGGAAACGGACTTGGAACCGGACCAATCGCCTGAAGCTGTACAGTTTGCCGAATTAGCCGGTGTCCATTTTAAAGTTACTTTCGTGTTCCAAGAAACGCTTAAAGGCCCGTCAGTATAACTGGTATCGGATTGGCCTTTCTCTTTGACTTTAAGGTCAACGGTTGGCGCCGGAGGAGCGGCCACGGTAAAATTGTGAGTTAAAGTATTCCCAAACTTTATAAAAGTGGCCGGAGCGTGGCAAGTGGTGCCATCGGGTTTTAGATACATGGCGTCAACGGCGCCCACGGTGGGAACGTGGACCATCATCATCTGTAATGTATAGCTTCCCGGAGTTGAAGGAGCCGTCAAGTTAAAAGTCCAATCCATCGCCTCTCCGGGATACTTATTGAAACAAACCGGACCATAACCAACCGTGGGGTAAGAACATCCGCCGGCTATTGGTGCAATCATTGTCGTAGATGCACCGGTAAGCTCCTCTACAACATAAACTGCCGGGTGCCACCATCGGTCGTTGCCGGTGTTCAAAGCATTTAACCCAAAACTCACTACTTGGCCCGGAGTCAAAAGAGACGGCGGCGGGCTTGAGAAACTTAGAACGCCATCGTCAAAACAACCGCCCGGAACTGGCGCCGGAGTTGATGACGGTATCGGAGTTGGAGTGGAACAAATATTTATGGTGCAGACATTACTGCAGGTTCTGGGACAACTGCCGTTGTCTACGCCCGTATCGCATTCCTCGCCAGCATCAATGACGTTATTCCCGCAGGTGGCTGGCGGGCTTTTCACGTCAACCGTACACGAGGCCGACTGGCCGGCGCTTGAAACAGTCACGGTCTTGACTCCGGTGGCTGAATAAGTGGTTGAAAAAGTGCTGAGATTGCCGTTTGATGGCGACCCTCCAGGAGCTGACCAGGAAAAATTGCCGGCGCCGCCGGATGCATTAAGGTTGGCCGTCTGACCCGGTTGAACGCCTTGAACAGAAGGACTGCATGTCGGACCGCCATAAACACATGGTAGTGGTCCTCCATAATTTGAAGCGTTCGGATCCTGGCAGGTCAGAGTTGCTGAAGGATTAATGGTTATGCTTCTGGGCTGCTCAACAGTCATTGGGGTATTAAATATCCCTCCTGGGCCGGTTGCTTCAAGAGTTAAAGTATATGTTCCGCTTTGGGTGCCGGTACAACTTCTCGAACTTCCACTGCCACTACACGAAATACCAGTTGGTACAGTCAAGTCTACTCTTCCGCTTCCAGTATTAGTCCAATCAGTTGACCAACTCACTGTAAAATTATCACCCTGAACCGCGCTTGAGGGCACATTAAAACTATCTATGCTGACTCTTCTTCCGTCTAAACTAATCGTATGTAAGGCATTTATGTTATTCGTTCTGACCTGCAGGGCGGCTGAACCAAACCCGGCCCTATCATCGCTGCCGATGTCGCCGGCGCCGCCGTCGCTATAAGAGCCGAACCCGGACCGGTCGATCAGCTTCCAGCAACTGCCGGCCCACATTATTCCGCTTGAACTCAAACAGCTCCACGCTTCCACGCGCCATGGACTCTGTACCGGATTAGGCGAGACGCCCGAAACAGAAACCTGCCAGCCCTGAAAGTTGTTGTAATCAATAATGACTATGGAATTCCAAACACAAACATCGTCTGCGCCGCAAAAAAGATTGCTCCTTGTATCGGATGTGTTGCTGGCGTCCGCGAAATAGTAAAGACCGAGGAATCCAGCCAAGACAAGCGATGATAATATTAGAAATTTAATCTTCATTCAGGAAAAATAGGGATTACATACTCCACCTTTATAATTTCAAATTTACTTTTGCCGAAAATATTTTTTGAAGCAATAACAAAAACCCCGGGCCTTTCTCTTTCAAGTTCTTCAAGCGAGCCCGGCATTGTTTCCCTGTTTAAATCTGAAGGCCGGAATATCTGACCCGACTCTAAATCAGGGATTGCAAAAACGGTTTTGGCAAATTGGGTCTGGGGAGTAATTTCCGCTGTCACGGTTCTTTTTTCAGCATTTGACTCGGCTTTTAAAATCGCGTATTCTGCCCCGTCGCTTGTCATATAAAAACCTTCAAGAGAAACATTATTGCCTTCAACCTTAATTACATCGCCGCCGAAAACACTGGCTTCAGGCCCGGAAAAATTGCCCCAAAAAATAAAGGCCAAAATAACGATTGCTATGACTCCGCTTATGAGCAGTTTCTTATTTATATCTAATTTTAACTCCACAGTCATAATTATATGATATCTTTAAGGCGTTTTCCAAAAGCTTATCCACAGAAAAACAAAAACGGGCAGCCCTTCAAGAGAACTGCCCGCGAAACCAGGTTAGCAAATGCCTACCGGTAGTCGAGCTCAAACGAAGTCGAGCCGAGAATATCTGCTGGGCGCGAACCACTTGGACCAACCCAAACCTCCGGGAACTGTCTTCCGCCGACCCAGACGTACTTGGGAACCGTCTGGAACATACGGATTATATCGGACCCAACCATCTGGCTCTGGCCCATTCTTGCACCGCCCCCATTCAAACGGTACAAGCCGCTGTTCCCCTCGATCTTATTCTTTCCGTCCAAGCTGAACCAACTTTCGAAGGCCGCTTTCATTGTTGGGTCGGCGCCCGGAATCATATCCAACCCCACCTCCAATGACCACCGGAAGCAGTTGTCCGGGCAGGCCGAGGGGCCGATCTGAACAGTTGAACCCCGCTCCGGCCGAACCCAGTGGAGTGTGGCCCACATTTCGGTGGGGTTTCCGTCCACGCCGATCAGGTATTTTTTCGCCGGCAATGTCTCATACCGGCTCTGGTCAGGCGGCGGCGACGGCGAGTTCGGATTCCGGCTCCCGTCTTTGCCGCAGGCGCCGGTGATGACCAGCGCGAGGGCGAAGAGCCCGAAAACGACTAACGCGAAAAAGTGCTTGTTGCGCATGGCCAACACCTCCTTTCAAGGGTTGCGCGCGTTATGGATATGGAAAAGTGCAGTTGTGCTAGGCCTCAATTATATCGCACCCTTCCCCCTTTGTCAAAAACCCTGAAAAAATCAAGGTTTTATGAGAGGGGTTCGGTAGATTTTGAATCTCTCTACTTTCTGTAAATTGAGTGGTCGCCGATGTTTATAAAAAGAATGTGATTATTTTCAAAAATAAAAATCACCCGAATTTTATAGGTGACCAAAAAACTCCATTCCTCCCTGTCTTTTAATTTGTGCGTTCGCAGGCCGGGATCGTGAGGATTTTCCCTAAAAACAACTTCTTTCTTTCGAAATTCGTCTTGAATCGGCTTTGGCAGTTTATTAAATGAACGAAGAAATTTGGAGGAATAAAAAATCCTCATTTTTTATGGAATTCGGCCAGGGCTTCATCCACCGAATCCGCCTCAACAGTCCGCCCCTTTTTATAATCTGACCTAGCTTGTTGGGTCAGCTTAGTAATATAACGGTAATCGTAAGGGTAACTACGTTCGGCCTCTGTAATTTCTTCTACAATTCTAAGATAAGCCGATGAGTACTTTTTTAACTTTTTATATTCTGTTCTGGGGATAGTGATTGTATTCATATTTTTAAATTTTATCAAAAAGAAAAAAATAGTCAATCGCCCCTTTGTCAAAAATCAAGGTTTTTTCTTGATTTTTATCAGTATTTTGGGGTAATATGATTTAGATTATGAAAAAAATAAATAAAGAACTACAAAACAAAATTCTCAAAATGGCGGAGGTTGATCAAAAAGTCAGAAAGAGCGGAAAGTTTGATATTAAAAAAATCAGAAAAATTGACAGAAAAAACACGAAAGAAATGAAAAAAATAATCAAAGGGTACGGCTGGCCGACAATAAGTTTAGTCGGCAAAAGAGCTTCGGCCAGGGCCTGGCTTTTAGTTCAGCACGCCGACCGCGATTTAGCATTTCAAAAAATGTGTTTAACTCTAATTAAAAAAGCGGCAAAGAATAATGATGTATCAAAATGGCAAATCGCCTACCTTACCGACAGAATTTTAACGAACCGGAAAAAGAAACAGATATACGGAACTCAAATTCGATTTAACAAAGAAACGGAAATAGTGACTCCATATCCCATAAAGAATCCAAAAAAAGTTAACAAACTACGGAAATCTTTTGGGCTTGAATCCTTGGAAAAATATATAAAGAAAGTGACGAAGATAAACAAAAAATTATTTGGAGAAAGAAAACTACCCCCGCGAAGGAGGTAGTCATGGCTGGAACATTAGAGATTGGGCGGATTTGCCAAAACTTCAACTATGCAGTCAGAAATCTTGACCCCGGTCAATCCCTCCAGCCAAGCCCACTGACCGGTTGGGTTGAGCTCCAAAAAGACAAACTCATCTTCCGGCGTCAGAATCATATCTATAGCACCAAAGTTGAGATTCAATCTTTTTGTAAGTTCCAGAATCTTACCCTCCACTTCCATCGGTAGCTGGAATTCTTCGTGCCTGACATTCTCTAAATCATAATGCCTCCAATCAATCCTGGTTAGTTCAGAAGGCGCTTCTTGATTCAGAATCAAAAAGGAGAAAATTCTATCACAAACCACGATAACCCTGACCTCCGGCCTCTTTTTAATGTAGTCCTGAAAGAGAGTCGGGCAGTATCTAACTTGCTCAATCTGCCCAAGAAGGTCCCGATCAATCCTGCGAGTAAATATCGCTCTCGGCCTGTTTTCAGACTTAATCATGGCCGAAGTGATACATTTTGTTATAAAATCCTCCGGCCTCTCACCGACAAATTCTCTCGCTTTGTCTGGTGAATTGGTCACTAAAGTGTTTGGTATGGCCAGACCGACGCAGGAAGCCGCTCTTAACTGAAGAAGTTTGTAGCTTCCGTGAATGGCAAGATCCGGTCTGTTCAACCAGAAACACTCCAGCGAACTCAAGAATCCGATCACAGAGTGGAGAGATTCCACTTCTGTAAATCTGATAATTGAGCCCCCTTTGATTTCGTCAGACAGCTTGAAGTCGAAAGGCTGACGGAACCAAGCGCTTTTGATTTCCGTTGAGTAAACCCACCTCGTTCCCGTTCTGAATTCAAAACCTATTTCTTCGTTACTCATCACTCCGGTAAATTCAGCTCCTGACGGAAATTCGTCACTATTGATTCGCTTCACTCTTTCGCCCAGGCCGACTAATTTCTTTATTACAATGTCGGCGGTTGGATCAAACTTCCTGGTTACGATGAGTATTTCTCTCTCATCTTTCACGGGGAATCTCCTATCTAAAAAGGTGGGGAAGTTGACAACTTCCCCTGGTCTACCACGATCAGACGGCCGGAGACTCCTCGTCAGAAGCCTCCTGAACGCTGGTGGTGGTCATGAGCATCTGGCGGGTGCTGGTGCCGGGAGGGAAATCCCATACTTGCGTGTCAGGATTGTATCTCCCCTTTGCTTCCACCTTCTCAATCTCGTCAGACCGAAGAAGAACGAATGGAAGCCGACCACCTGCAACTTCTCTCTCCTGAATCTGCATAACCGTTCAATCCTCCTCTCCGCCCTTAGAAAGAGCTGTAAATTTTACATTATCAAAAAGAAAAAATCTGTCAATCGCCCCTTTGTCAAAAATCAATACTTTATGAGGGGTTTTTACGGTTCTTCACTTAGATACGCTTTTCTGGTAGAATCAAAAAGTATGAGAATTGAAAATTACTCCGTCGCAAAACTTAAAAAAGAAATCGCCGAAATAGTCGGCAGGCATCTTGATTTGCGCGAGTATAAAGTATTTTTTTTCGGGTCAAGGGTCTCCGGCGGCGGAAACCAATACTCTGACATAGATGTCGGCATTGACGGACCCGAAGAAATTCCCTACGAAATTATGGCTAAAATCAGAGAGGACGCGGAAAATTTATCCATCCTCTATAAAATTGAGATTGTTGACTTTAAAAAAGTGTCTCCTGATTTCCGCGAAGTATCCTCGGCTAATCGGGAGTACCTCTAACCAATGTCTAAACTTGAGGCCGTCACCAATCAATTTGAACGGGCGCTAAAAAGATTGGATGAAGTTTTGAGAGAGCCGGAAAACAGCATCATTCGCGACTCCGCCATTCAAAGATTTGAATTTAGCTTGGATTTGGCCTGGAAGTCGGTAAAGGCATTCCTCGAAGAGAAAAAGGGTGTAACTTGCAATTCTCCCAAAGATTGTTTCCGCGAGGCCTATCGGCAGGGTTTGATTGAATATGATGACGCCTGGATTAAATACGTTGATATGAGAAACGAAACCGTCCACACCTACAAAGAAGAAGTAGCCGAAAAAATATATTCGGAACTCCCAACCGTATTAAAACACTTGAAGGCTTTGCTGACAGTCATAAAGAGCAACCGCTAATACGGCTCATCCTGTCTTATTAAAAATCAAGATTTTATGAGGGAGTTTGGTATTTTTCAGATAGAAGTTTTATGCTATTCTGTCAAGAATGGCTAAACAATCAAAAGCCCCTTTTCGGCAGGGGTTTAAAATCGTTTTCAGTTATCTTGAAGACCATCGAAAAGAGATAACGGTTATCTCTGTTTTGGGCTTAATCGGGGCCGCCGTCGGCGCAATCATTCCCTATTTAGGTGGGAAAATCATTGACTCAATCATATCGGATGAAATTTTTGAATTCAGGAACTATGAAATCGCGGCTTTGTACTTTTTTGTTTTGGTTTTTTTCATAGTCAAGCTTATCCAGGAACTGTCAGGATGGCGGCTGAATCTAAAAAGCGACAAACTGTCCGCCCTCCTTGAAGCAGAGTATATGAGCAAAAACGCCTCCAAAATTTTGGACTTGCCATTGTCTTTTCATAAAAAATATAAAATCGGAGAAATTTCACACAAAATCAATCGCGCTTCCGGAGCTATGGAGACAATACTGGGCAGAATCGTTGTTGATTTTGCGCCCGAGTTTCTGGCAGTTATTTTCGCCGCTATTTTAATTTTCAACATCAACATTCTCCTGGCCTCAATTATCGTCGGTTCGGTTTTGATTTACGGATTATTTCTGACCAGGGCAGCTCCGAAACTCGTTCCGCTTCAGCGTAAAATGCACAACCTTTACAACAAGGCCTACGGCGACGCTTACGACGCAATCACCAATATAAATTCGGTAAAACAAGCCACGGCCGAAAACTACGAAAAAAAGAAGTTGAAAACGAACTTCGTAAATAAAGCGGCGAAATCTTGGACCGAGTATATTGAAATCTGGCAAAGTTTGACTTTGGCTCAAAGAATCATAATCATCTTCACCCAGCTGGCTATTTATCTGATTTCTTTCGGTTTAATAAGAAAGGGCCAGATGACCATCGGCCAACTGGTGATGTTCAACGGTTACAGCGCCATGTTTTTCGGGCCTTTCGTGCGGCTGGGCACAAACTGGCAGTGGCTCCAAAATGGCCTGGTGAATTTAGAGAAGGCCGAAGAGTTATTAAAACAAATCCCTGAAAAATATGTGCCGAAAAAAGTAATAAAGGCCGAGGATATAAGAGGTGATGTAAAGTTTGAAAATGTCAGTTTCAGTTATGCCGACAAAAAGAAAAGAATGATACTGGACAGCATAAGTTTTGAAGCTAAGGCCGGAGAAGTTATCGCCTTAGTGGGCGAGTCGGGAGTGGGTAAAACTACCTTGATAGATTTAATTTCTCTATACTACCTTCCGAGTAAAGGGAAAGTACTAATTGATAGAGTTGATAATCAGAAGTTAGATTTAAAATTCCTGCGAAGCAAAATTGCCGTAGTGCCGCAAGACATCACCCTTTTTAACGACACGGTCAAAAACAACATCAAGTACGGCAGCTTTGAGGCAACCGACCAGGAAGTTGAGTGGGCGGCGAAAATTGCTCACGCTGACCATTTCATAAAAGGTTTTCCGAAAAAATACGACCAAATTGTTGGCGAACGGGGAATTAAACTTTCCACCGGCCAAAGACAACGTCTCGCCCTAGCCAGGGCGTTTTTGCGAAACCCAAAAATTTTAATTTTGGACGAACCGACTTCAGCCCTGGATGCCAAATCAGAGACCTATATTCAGGATGCTTTGCAAAAACTGATGAAAGAAAAAACCACTTTCATAATCGCTCATCGCCTAAGTACGGTCAGAAAAGCGGACAAGATTATTGTTCTGGAAAAAGGCAAAATCGCCGAAACCGGAAAACATGAAGAGCTAATCCAGAAAGAAGACGGAATCTATCGGAAACTTTACGAGCTGCAAATAGGATTTTTAAAGTGAATATGAAATATTTTGTCAAAAATCAAGGTTTTATGATGGGTTGAGGAATAATTTTCCAAAAAAAGAGGGGTTGGACAAAGTTCAAACTTGTCCAACCCCCTTGAAAGAAGCCGCCGCCGGTACGAATTATCCGCCGCAGGCCAGATACGCGGCTATGGCTGGCTGCCGGACCGGCGCCGTGACGGCATTCATGTTCAGCGTCTCGGAGACGCTGATTACCCCTTTTAAAAAAACAAAAAG
>Ga0213870_1000666_pt1 | contig 15887 bp, 14 predicted proteins | sample WICALVC2017_Meta_FD_160119 | JGI IMG/M metagenome (GOLD analysis project Ga0213870, IMG submission 160119) | Freshwater microbial communities from subterranean cave lake in Wind Cave National Park, South Dakota, United States - WICALVC2017 | ecosystem: Environmental > Aquatic > Deep subsurface >... | reverse complement strand
AAATAGCTGCGCCGTGGCAGCCATAAACCGCAGCGATGGCGCTGGCCATAGCTGATTTATCGGATACCAGCAGCGCAGCCGGGCTGCTTTGCGCGGCCATTTTGCCGCCCAAGCTTGCCAGCCCTTGCGTGGCCGCCAGCATGCAGGCGGCCACGGGCAGCGCCTGGCTGCTCACCGCCGCTTGCGCCACGGCCACCGCGCCCACAGCGCTGCCGCCGCTGCTTTGCACCGCCAATATCGCGCTGCTTAAATAGCCTTGTGCCCATTCTGCCGCCACAGCGTGATAGCGTTTGGGCGGCAGAATGGGGCCGTCGCCGCCCGGCGCTTGGCCGTGCAGGCGGGCAAAGGGCAGCGCCAGCGCGGCGCTGTTGCGCGCGGCATCGCGCAGCGAGAGCGGCAGCGCCAACATATCGGCGCTAGCCATCGCCCGCCCCGCTATCGGGCTCGGCATCGCTGCCATCGCGGATGGATGCAGGCCGCACAAAATCATAGGCCACCGGCTCATATAAGCCCTGATGGTCGAGCGCCATCACAATATAGGCCTGGTCCTCATTGAGCCGCTCAAAGCGATAAGTGCCGTCATCGCTTGACCACACATCGGCAATCACACGCAGGCGGTCGCGTGCCATCAGCAGCACGCGGCGCGAAGCGGGCACACCGCCCACGGTAACGATGCCGGTGCCGGTGCCGGCGATAAAGCCCGTGCCGGTGTAATCGCGCGAGCGCCACAGCGGCCGGCGGCGCAGCACCGCATATTGCGGCGTGGCATGGCGCGGCGGACGCCACAGCAAAGGCCGGCGGCGCAGCACCGCATATTGCGGCGTGGCATGGCGCGGCGGACGCCACAGCAAAGGCCGGCGGCCGATAATGTGGTCCATTAGATTTCCCAGGCGGTGCCGTTGATGAGGCATGAAAAATTATTTTGATCGCCAGAACTGTCATCCATTTCAAACTTGATCCACATATCTGATGTGCCGTCAATATTATAAAATTCGCTGCCATCCGGGATGGCACCCATCTTGTCGTATCCCCAAAAAATGCCGCCCAAAATCCCGCGGATACCGCCACCGCTAGCGGATCTCTCCACTAAATAAATTTCAGAAACCGAAAATCCACCACTAATTACATTTGGATAAATCCCGCGCATAGAAGAATCAATTTGTTTACCGACGGCGGCGGTGCCAGCCCTAGCGGCAACGGCAACACCATCGTGGCTTTTTGCAAAACAAGAGTAATAATCACCGGCAGAGCCGTAAAACGGCGAAGTTGTGCTATTTGTCATCCCGTCAGATGAGCTGGGATCCGCAGAGCACATAAAAACACAGTTGTAATTATCCGCGGCTGCTGCGCTGGCAAAACTCCCAAAGTAAATAAAACGCACACCAATTGAATTGTAAGCGCCAGATAAAAAAACAAAAGTGCGGTCATTGCCGATCAGCCACCATCTGTTATTTTCGCCCGAATTTCGGATATAAGCATATGCGTAGCTACCAAATCGGTTGGTATTGCCATTATTTGCCAATGCATCTGCATGCGTTAAAAAAGCGCTTACTCGAGCCTGTTTTTTTTTGGTTTTATTGTCCACCACCAAGCAACACTTAGTTGCTTTTTCGTGGCGGCTGCGGAAAGTAATCTCAAAATCGCTCTCCGACAAAGCCTCCCAGCCCAACGCGGTTTTGGTGCCGTAGCCGGTGACCAGGCAGGCTTTGAGCACGGTTTTTAAAGCGCCCTCGGCAGAGGCAAGCACGGGCGCGCCGGGGTCGGTGCTTGCAAACACGGTAACGGGGGTGCGGGTGGTGTTAAACATCATGTTAAATCTCCTTTAAAATCAATGTAAAAATCAATCGTCAATCACGGTGTTGCCGCGCAGGCAGGCGCTAAAGCCGTCGCGCCCGCTTTGCTTATCGGGCGTGGGCTGCACGGCGCGCAAAATCCACACCGGCAGCTGCGCCGAAAAAGTGTTGAAGCGCACGCAGTTTCTGGCCGCCCAGCCGCCGCCGAACGCGCCCTGCGGCAGGGTGAAATAGGGCTTGCCGGTGGCGGGGTTGGCGGGTGCCAAATCGGTGAGCGTGTCGGCCTTGAGCACAAGGCCCAATTGCTCGCCGTAAAGCTCAAATTGGTTTTCGCTGGTAAAAAGCATCAGCCAACGCTGCGTAATCGCGCCGTTGCTGGTGAGCCGAATCGGAAAATCTTTAACGTTGAGCCGCGCCAAGAGCGGGTCGCCGCGCTGGGTGTCGCTCCACACTTTATCCCACGCCTGCTGCGCAAATGGCTCGGTGGCGCGCACGAGCAAATCGCCGCCAATCAGCGCGCTGGATACATAAGTGCGCTCTGCGGGATAAGCGCGGCTCACGCCGAATTGCAGCTTCAGACGGCCTGCAATATCCACGCCCACCACGCGGTTTTCTTCTTCCCATGCCGCATCTACGGATAGCGGCATGGTGTAGGCGCTCAAATCGAGCGGGTCGGCAAAAGTGAGCTTGCCGGCGGCCAAGTCGGCGCGGTATTTATCGGCGGTGACGTGCCGGCCATCGTCATCAATCACACACAGGCGGTCGATATTTTGGCGCTCGAGCGCCACGGTTTGGCCGGCTGCAAACGCGCTGCCAATGGCCTGCTTGTGCTTGTTGCCAATCACAATCATGTCGCCTTTGCGGTAGATGGGCACACGGCCATCGGGCGGCAGGCGCACCGAATCGATACCGATAATGCTGCTATCGAGCGGGATATAGCTCTGCGTGACCACATTAAAGCGCAGGCTCTCGGGGACAAAAGGCTCCTCGCCCACCACCTCAAAAAAGCCTGTTTCGGTGTCGATGCTGCCCGTAAAGTCGCCGCTCAATTGCTCATCCGCCCCCGCTGCGGCTTGCAGCGTGGTGCCGGTTTGGGCATACACGGTAAAGCTTTGCGGCTTAATCGGCGCGGCTGGGGTGCGGCCGTAATATTGCTTGATGACCATATCGGCGTTGGTGTAGATGCCGGCCACGATGTTGATTGTGTGGCCGCTCAAGGCCGCATCGGCAAACACAAGCTCACCGGCGGCCGAGATTGTGCCCACCGCCGTGCCGTTGCCGGTTTGGTAGTCGATATTTTTATAGAGCGTGCCGCCGCGCTCATAAAGCCGCGTGCCGCCCACGTCTAAAATCCAGCTGTTAAAAATCACCTTGCGCGGATAGGGCACGCCCGCCAGCACATCGACCGCGTAATCGCTGCTTGATATGGTTTTGCTGTAGTCTCCAAGGCTGTCGTTGAGGCCGTCTGAAATAATGGTGTAAGTGGCTGTTTGTTTGACTTTAACGGCCAGCACGCGCGAGTGGTTGCTGCGGCTGTCTACCTTGGTAACGGTGATGGGCGTGGCACCGCTCACAATCTCCTCATCGCTAAACGACATATTGCGCCCTTGCCGCGCCAATGCCGCCTTGGGGATGCTAAACGTGCCGTTGCTTGTGTTGATGGTTGCGCCCGGAATCGGCTTGCCGTCGAGCATAAAAACACCGTCATCGTAAACATAGATGTCGAGCAAAAAGCCCTCGTTGCTCATGGTTACATCGGTGCCAAAAAAATGTGTGTTGTTTTGCACATCCACCAAGGTGGCGCGCAAGGTGATCATGAGCAGGCCAAACAAATAATAATTGCTGTTAACGGTGCCGGTGATTAAATCGCCGTCGTCATTAATGGTTATGGTCCCGACGCGCGGCTTGACAAGGCCGCTCACTCGGCCAAAAACGGCTTTGCCATCAGCCTTATACTCAATCGGCTTTGCGCCGCTAAGCTTGATTTTGCCGCTAAAGTAATCCACCACGCCGGCCACATCGCCGCTGATTTTGCCTTTGCCGTCGTCTTTTGCCGTTTTGGTTTGGCCATCGATAAAGGTTAATTTAAGGCTGCCGGGCTTTACCGGACTTTGCAGCTCAAGCGCCAAATCCACCGTTTTTTGAGCACCGGCGGCAGCCTCTACGCTGCCGGGCTCTGCGCCGCCCACCGCGCTAAACGCATCCAGCGGCGACCAGCCAATCACAATCTTGCTGCCCACATCAGGCAGCGCGGGCAGGCTGATCACGCACGAGCCGGCGCGGGTAACGCGGCCGCAGTTGTTGCCTGCCTCATCGCGCAGGATGTAGTCGCCGCTATCCTTAACAACATACCATTGCCCGCCGCTCAAAAACGACACCGCCACGCTGCCGTTGGCAGGCTTGGGCGAGAGCAAGGGCACCCACTCTGTGCCTTGGTTGGTGTCATCGATGCTGATAATGGCGGTGTAGTTGGCCGCGCTCACATAAGTGGCGGGCACGCCGTAAACGGTAAACGAGGCCATCGAACGGGTGTTGATAATCACGCCGTCGGTGTAGCTCACCGGCAGGCGCACGCCGCTGGGGCTCACGAGCGCGCCCATGCCGTTGTCGGTGTAGCCCGCCAGCTCCACGCTGCCCGGCAGCACCGAGGTGTGCAGATAGATATTGCCCGCCCATGCCTCTCTGGTGGTGGCCATCACTTGGCGCGGCGCGGCCTCAATCCACGCGCCCGCGCCTACGGGGTATTGGTCGGCCCATGCCGTCTCCACCGTGCTGGTGGGCACGAGTTTTTCAAAAATCGTGTCCACCCGCAGCTCGGCATCGCCCTTGCTCAAAGCCGCCACCAGCGGGCGCACACCGAAATAGCTGGCGGTGTCGGCCACTTGCGTTTCCAGCAGCCGCGCTTGGGCGGCGGCATAGCGGATGTCGGGATACTCAATGCCCTTAAAATCGTAAAGCAGCGCGTCGCTCACGGCCATGGTAACCACCCGCCGCTGAAACTCCTGCCCCTCTTTGGTCACAAACGTGCGCACAATGCTTTTAACGTCCATCACGCGGATATATTGGCTATAAGGCGCCACGTCCCGCACATCTTTAACGCTCAAGCAAAAGCGTTGCCCCACCACCGGCAAAGGCTCGTCAAGCCGCTGGTAAACCTGCACCAGGCGGCTGCCTTTGAGCTGCGTGCCTAAAAGCGTCATCGGGCTCTCGATGGTGGGCACGCTATAGGCCTCGATGCGCGGCATAATATCGGCGCGCATCTCGCCATAGTTGAGCGCTTTAAAGGCCAAAAAGCTCACATTTTTGGCTTGCGGCGGCTCGGCAATCACAAAATGCCCGCCATAGAGCGGCTCGGCATCGGCGCGCAACACGGCGGGATAAACCAGCCGCGCGTCAAAGCTGCCCATGGTGCGGTCGACATCGCTCACGGGCGGGAAAAGCTCGTTGTCCTCGCCGGTGAGCGGGGTGCCAATCATTTGACCGCCGCCGTCGGGGGTGTCGGTGAGGCGCTGGCTGGGGTAGATTTGCAGGTCTTGCTGCGTTAAGCGGGTGGTTTTAGCCATGTTTTAAACTCGTTTTAAAAATCAAATCGTCATTAAATTAATCGTGGCGCGATAGGGCTCGCCGTCACGCTCGGGCGTGGTGTAGCGCACCGGCTCCACATTGCTCATGGCGCTCTCGTGCAGCCTAAAAATCACGTCAAACTCGCGCCCGTCATAATGGATCAGCTGCATCTCCAGCGCGGGGGTGTCGCTCCAATCGCGCAGCGTGAGCAGCGCGGCGCGGCTGTGCCACGCCCACTCGCCTGTAAGCGTGATGGGGCGGCCGTTGAGCTTTACCCCTTGCTGGATAACCAAGCCGCCCGACAGCGTGCGCTGCGGCGCCGCTTGAGCAATGCGTGACCAATCAAACTCATCAGCCCAATGCATATCCTGCGGCAGCAGCATCACGGCGGCGTTGTCTTTGCGTTTTAATTGCCAATAATCATTCATTTTTTCAGACGGCCTCTCTATTTTTGCCGCGCCACGGCATCGGTGAGCTGGTCAATCACCGCTTTGCCGGCGGCATTGACCACTTTTTGATCGCGCTCGGCCAGCATTTGCGCGAGCGTGTCGTTAAATTTGCCCACATCGCCGCCAAAATTGAGCCGGCTTAAATCAACATCGGGCAGCGGGTTGCCGCTGTTGCTGTTGCTGCTGCGGCTTGGTGCAGGCGCTTGCGCGGCTTTTTTGGCATCAGCGGCGGCCTCTGCACGCTCTTTTTCGCGCTGCTCTTTTTGCTTGGTATAGATTTGGTTTTGCAGGCTCATCGCGCGGTTATATTCTGCGGCTGCCTCGTGCTGATGCCTGGCCGATGCTTGGGCGGCTTTGGCCTGCAAATCAGCTATCTTTTTTTGATGCTCAAGCTGATGGCCCATCTCATCGTTGCCGTTGAGCGCGGCCAGCTCGGCCTCAAGCGATTGGCGCACGCCAACGGCCTCGTCTTTGAGCTCGACAAGCTTAGCCTTGGCTGCGTCAATGCTGGCATTAAGCGTTTTAAGAGTAGCTTGATCGAGCTTGCCGACGGCCTCACCGGCAATAAGCGCAGCACGCGTAATCTGCATCGCACTAAGCGTGCCGCTTGATATTGCTTGATTAAGCTCCTCAATTGCTTGTCGCCCCTCAACAATTGGCTTGATAAATTCTTGTTTTCGGCTGGCTAGGATGCGCTGCGCCTGAAACCAGTCCATCCCGTCATGCACAGCACCGCGCATGGCTTTGGAGTAAGCAATAAACTCCTCTTTTGTCAGCTTGGTGACACCATAAAGCTTGGTATTTGCCTGATGCAGCTGTGTTATCGTGCGCGTACCCTCGCTGGCGGCGCCAGATGCCGATTGATTGGCCTTGGTCGCATCTGCTGTTGCCGCCGCCGAGCGCTTGACCGATTCCTCGTAATTGTTGGCCTCGATGGTGGCTTTTTTGTGCGCATCAACGGCTTTGCGGCCCATCTCTGCGGCTTTGGCGGCAGCCTCATCCGTGGCCTGCTTAACTTGCGCCATCATCTGGTCATATTCGGCGGCCGAGATGGTGCCCGCCTCAAATGCGGCCTGCGCCTCGGCGGCAATGCGCGCAAAATCGGCCTTGTTTGAGGCCTCTTTAAGCGCCTCGCCCATTTGCTCATAAGCCGTTTTGGCTGCCGTTGCGCCATCTTTAGCGGATTTATTGAGCCGCTCCAATTGCTCTTTTGTGAGCTTGGCCACATTGCCGCTCTCTTGCAGCTGGCGCTTAAACGCCTCAAACTCGGCGCGGCTCTCCAGCTTGCCCATCATCTGCTCAAAGCCCGCGCGGATCAGCCGCGTGTCGTCAATACCCGCATCACGCGCCGCCGCGCTCGCCGCCGCCCAATCGGCAAAAGCCTGATTGGCCTTGCTGCTGATGCCGGTGGCGGCTGCATCGGCGTCTACGCCGATTTTTTTAAATGCCTCGGATACCTCGTTGCTTTTTGCCGCCATGCGCCCGAATGCAGCTTCGGTTTTTTTAACAACCTGCTCCAAAAATCGCTGCATCTCAACATCAGTTAGATCTTGCTGCTTTGCCCACTCGTTAAAAAACTTTTGAATCGCCAGCACACCGTCTTTGGTCTCTACCTTGGCAAATGCGTTAGTCATCATTTCGCGCATTTGTTCGGTGGTAATGCCGGTTTTATCTTTGATGTTGTTTAGCGCACCAATCAGCTTTTCATCGGCTTCGGTCATGCCCTCAAACGAGGCCGGTATTGCCATGCCCAATTCTTTATAGGCATCCGCGAGCGCTTTAACTTCATCGCGGGTCAACGCGATGGTGCCGGTTGCCGCTGTAGCCGTCTGCACCTGCACTTCGCCAAGCTCTTGATGGCGCTTTTTCAGCTCGGCCAGTAGCTCGGCCTCCTCCTGCCTGGTGATTTTGGATGCAGCGGCCAAGCGCTTGATTTGTTCTTCTGCCTCGGCAATGGCAGAGCTGGAAGAGAGATTTTTAAACGATGTCTCAATCCCTCGTATTTGCTCGGCGGTGATATGGCTGGATGACTGGGCAAGGCTTTGCAGGTCGGTGATAATTTGCCGTGATGCGGTGCTGATATTTTGCTGTGCATCAACAGCAGCCTGTTGCTGTTTGGCAAAACGCGCGGCCGATTCATCGGCGCGCTGCTGCTCTTGCAATTGCCGTTGTTGTTCTTGAAGCGTTTTAAGCCGCTCCGCCTGTTTTTCATACTCCTGATTGGCTCGTTCCAGCTTTTCGCGCTGGCTGTCTAAAAAGGGTAAAAACTCTTTAAGCGATTGGATACCCCGCTCGGTTTGCTTATACCAGCCGTCGCCGCCCGTTTCTTCGATGAGTTTGATGTCATGCTTGAGCCGCAAAATGGCATCGCGGCTCCTGTCTGCCGCTTCGCGCGTGGCCGCCAAGGCCGCATCGACATCATCCAGCTTAAGTGGCAGCCCCTCACGCATGCGGTCCTGAAGGGCGATAAAAGCCTTATCAGCCTCGGTTATCGCATTTTCCATTTCGGCCAATTGCTTGCCGACGCTGCCCGCTTTATCGGCAAAAAGAGTTAGCGCAGCAGCGGCTGCTGTAATCACCAAGCCGATCGGATTAGCAGCAATCAGCCGCAACGCCGCAGCCAAGCCACGAGCAGCCAGCGCAGCGCCTGCCATTGCTGTTTGCTGCGCCGCTGCTGCTATCGTCATGCCGCGCGTGGTTGCAGTTGCGGCAGCCATGCTGGTACGCAGCAATCCGAGCGCTGTTGTGGTTTTTGCCGCCCCGGCAGTAATCGCCGTAGTGGCGGTAACGCCCTCCATGCCCATTAAGCGTGCGGCGGCCCCAAATGCCATTGCTGCCACACGGGCGCCAGCCAAATACATTGCAAATTGGGTTAGTTGAGGGTATTGCTGCGCCAAGCGGGTGACGGCATTAGCGACACCGCCCACGCCATCACTCACCGCAGAAACGATGGGCAGCATGGTAGCGCCCAGCTCTTTGGCCACGTTAACAATGGCAATCTGCGCCTGCTGCACCTTAGCCGATGCATTGTTCATTGCATTTTGAAACTCTTGCTGCATCGCGCCGGCGTATTTGGATTTGTCGGCCACCAAATTCAACGCTTTGTCATACTCGTTCAGGCTACCCACCAGCAAGGCGATGTCGTCGCTGTACTCCGTGCCAAACATCTGCGACAAGGCAATAGAGCGGCTTTGCTTGTCGAGATTTTCCAGCGATTTCAAAAAGCTATTTAAGGCTTGCTGCGGATCGGCGGCAATATCAGCGGCCATTTTGTCGGCGGAAAGGCCGATAGCCCTTAAGCCCTCTTGGAATTTATCACCCTGCACTTGGGCGGTTTGCAATTTTGATAACAAGGCATTAATAGCGGTGGCAGCCACTTCGGGCGGCTTGCCAAGCGCAATCATGGCATCAGCCAGCGCAGCCGCCTCCTCGGCAGCCAAGCCGAACTGTTTGGCATTACCGCCGATGCGTGTCATGGCGGCAACAATGTCTTTTTCTTTGGCGGCAGTATTGTTGCCCAGCAGGTTGATGGCATCGCCGAGCAGCTCTACACCTTCAAGGGGCAAATCAAACACATTAGTAAGCTTGGCAGCGGCTTCGGCGGCGGCTTCGGCGCCAATATCAAACGCCACCGCCATCTTGCCCGCCATTTCGGTAAATTGGCCGAGCTTCTCCAGCGGGATGCCCAACTGGCCGCCCTGTGCGGCGATTTCCGCCACGGCTTCGGGCACCATGCCCAATTCAAAGGCCAGATTTTTAATTTGGCCGCTCAAGGCTTCCATTTGCTGGGGCGTGCCGTCCACCACTTTTTTTACGCCCGCCATGGCGCGCTCAAACTCCATTGCCTCTTTGGTGACATAGGCAATACCGCCCGCCTTAGTGACCAGGTTGCCGATTTCGCCCACCATCTCGGAGAGCGGCACTTTGGTGGATTTAAGGCTTTTTTCTAACTCGTTGATTTTTTTGCGGTGTAAATCAGATGCGCGCGCGAGCTCCTCTTGCGTGAGCGTGCCGCTGGCTTTGAGATCGTTAAATGCTTTGTTGACTTTTGCGATTTCGGCGTGGGCCTTGTCGTCGGTGTCGATGCCCAGCACTAAGCGCGCATCGGCCAATGCTTTGAGCTCTTGCGCCTCATCATTGAGCGCGTCCAGCTTGGCGGCGGCTGCTTGGCTGTCTGCGGCCAGCTTTTTTTCGGCGGCTGCCAAATCTTTGGCCGATGCAGCCGCGCCATCCATGCCGGCGTCAACATCTTTCAGACGGCCTGCCAGCTCTTGGCTGTGCTTGCCCACGGCCTGCTGCTCTTTGCCGAGCGCGGCCATATCTTTTTGCTGCTTTTGGCCGCCATCGCCTTGCAACTCTTTATCGAGCGCGTCCATATGCCGGCCGGTGGCGGCCATCTCTTGGCCGGCGGTCTCAAGGCTGCCCTCAAGCGCAGCCATATCTTGCTGCTGCTTTTTGCCGCTGTCTCCCTGCAAAGATTTATCAAGCGCAGCGGCGTGCTGGCCGGCGGTGGCCATTTCTTGGCCGGCAGCCTCAAGGCTGCCCTCAAGTGCGGCCAAATCCTGTTGCTGCTGCTTGCTGCCATCGGCCTGCAAGGCTTTATCCAGCTCGCCCATGCGCTGGCCGGCGCCGGCCATCTCTTGGCCGGCGGCCTCGAGGCTGCCCTCAAGTGCGGCCATATCCTGCTGCTGCTTTTTGCCGCCATCGCCCTGCAAAGATTTATCAAGCGCAGCGGCGCGCTGGCCAGTGTCGGCCATCTCTTGGCCGGCATTTTGCAGCTCATCGCCCAAATCTTGATATTGCTCAATCAGCGCCTGCTCGCTGGCAACATCCTCAAGTTCCTGCCTAAGCTCTTGCGCGCGCTCGGCAAAATCAGTTGTGTCCACACCGGCCGCTTGCAGCTCTTGCTGCAAACGATCGATGTTTTCAAGGCCCTCAACCAATGCCTTGATTTTGATGCCCGCCTGAATATCTGCGCCCGCCATTATCAACCCGTTAAAAATCTGTTAAATTACAGGTTTTATTGTCTTATTTTTAACAGCCGGCACGGTGTCGGCTTAATTCACTACGGGGGGAGATGTGCAAAATTATTATGAGATTCTTGGCATCACGCCGGCGGCATCGGCGGCGGAAATCAGCGCGGCCATTAAAAAAGCAGCCGAGCGCCAAGCGCTTGATTTGGATGTGCTCACGGCCTGCCGCAACCACTTGTTTGATAATCAGGCACGGCAAGCCTATAACCAACAGCTTTTTGCCGCCCGCCCCGAGCTGCTGGAAGAGGTAGCCCTCGAAGCACAAGCGCGCGCAGCGGCCACTGCAGAGCGAGAGGCGCGGCAAGCAGTTATTGCCGCCAATCCACCAAAAAAAACCAGCCTGATTATGATATTTGGCGGTGGTTTTATATTGTTGTTTTTATTGGCTACAATCTTTAGCAACAAATCGCCCCAAAAAACTACCCTTAGCGAGTTTAGTGCACAAGCGGCTTGCCAAGATGTGATAACCGATCGTTTAAAAGCGCCATCAAGCGCCAAATTTGGCGGCTGGCAGCACAAAGCAAACGGGGATGGCAGCTATACTGTGAGCGGTTATGTTGATGCTCAAAATAGCTTTGGCGCACCGCTGCGCAATCATTTTAGCTGTGCTGTACGCGATAATGGCAACGGCAATGCAGGCATTACAATCAACGGGTTTTATTGATTATGGATACAATAATGGATAAATTTAGAACCATGTCCGCAATGCTGCCGATTATAGTTATTGCGGCCATTAGCGCGGGCGTGCTGATTGGGCAGCTTGGCCGCTATTGGGCTATTCGGCGCGGTGATGTGGATACGCCGCGCGAAGCCGGCAAAGTGGCGTGGCGCTGGGGGCTTAATGGCGCTTATGCCTTTACCGTCGGCGGCGTGGTGCTGATGTGGCATTTGCTTTTCGGCGTGTTTTAACTGCGCGTTAAAGGCCGTCTGAAACCCCATTCAGACTTTGGCACACGGTGCCGCCATGTATGCTTTGGGCGGTGATTGCCGCGTAGGCAAAGATGAGTCTAAACGCCGCTGCTACCGCATTAAATATCTGGCCGAAGCAAACCGCAACCGCCACGCCGGCATCGACACAAGCGGTTATGATTACCTGTAAAGCCAGCAACAAAAAAAAGGCCGTCTGAAAACGTTTCAGACGGCCTTTTTACATGGCGCAAAGCCTAACCGGCGTTGCTGTAGCTGGTAAAGCTGTAGGACGAGGTTTGACCATCGGCCAGCACGGCGGTGCCTTTAAAGGCGGCCTCGGCAAAGTCATCGCCAAACCAATCAATATCACCATCGGCGGCCAGCACGGCATGCGGGATGTGCAACACACCCGCCTCACCGGTTACGCGGTTGCGGCCGTCTACGATAATCTCTAAATCCAAGCTGCTCAAGGTGGCGGCATCGATTTTAAAGCCGCCGCCGGCGCGGGTTTTGTAGCTCACTTTAATGCTGGCGCCGTCTTGCACGGTGCTGTCGGCGGCCACGCCGATCAGGCCGGCGTTGTCGTTGTAGATTACTTTATCGGCATCGATGGCTTGGTCGCCGCCATCTTTAACCTTGATGCTGGCAGGGTCGATATTGCCGTGTTTGAGCTTGTAGAGTTGGCCGCGCTTGCCAATCACCACCTCCTCGTCGGTAACGGTTTGCGCGCCGGCGGCGATGATGGCGGCCTCGCCCATCAAGGCCATGGCCAGATTGGTTTTGTCAAACGTATCCATTTTCAGGCCGATTTCGGTCGGCTTGGTGGTTTTGAGGCTGTCGAGCGCTTGGCCGTAGCTGCCTTTGCGCTTAGACACACGGTCTTGCGTGTCGGTGGCGGCGGCGGTGGTCAGCGAGGTGGTGTTGCCCACATCCACAAAGCCGCTTTCGGGGATTTTGCGATTGCGCATTTTTACATCGCCCTCAAAAATCAGGCCGTTATCTGCTTGGCGTGTCATAGTGTTGATTCCTTTCGGTTTTTTACGGGGTTAATTTGATGGCCACGGCGGTCTCAAAGCGCATCGGGAAAAACGCATAGCCCTCGTGATACATGATTGGCAGCGCGGCGCGCGCGCTGAAGGGGTCGAGCGTGAGCGCGCGGCCTTGCTCGTCTTGCGGCCTAAAGCCTTGCAGCGCGGCCTTGATGGCGGTGATGGTCTCGCCCACGCCATCGGCGCCGTATTGCATGTGGCCGGGGTTGTATTGGCGCTTGGTTAAAATCACGCTAAAGCTCAAGCGCTCGCGCAAAAGCTGGCGGGTGGCCGCATCGGCATCGGGCGTAAAGCCGTCAAACACCACATACACGGCGCCATCAATAGGCTTTAAGCGCTTATCGCTGCTCAAGGCCTCAAGGTCGGCCGCCTCAAGCACCTGATGCACACCCGGCACTTGGGCCAAGCGCGCGAGCAAGGCGGGGTAGCAGGCCAATACGTTTTGATACATGGGCAATTGGCTCATGTGTCGCTCCAAATGGTATCCAGCCAATCGGTGAGCGCATCGCGGATGTCGTCTTTATCCTCGGCGCTTAGCCCAAAAATCGGCCGTGCAGGCATTTTTTTGGTGCCCAGTTGGTGATAAACGGCATAAGGCTGGCCGGTGCCGGCCATGGCCATATCGGCTGTGGCGTGGCTGGTGATGCGGCGCATCAGCCCCTCATCGGTGAGGATGCCGCGGCCGAGCGAGCCTTTTTTGCCCTTGATTTTTTGGGTGGCCTCGGCCAAGGGCGCCCACGCCTGGCCATCGGGGTCGGTTTGCGTCTCAAAGCGCTTGCGGCTGCTGTTTTCGAGCAGCGCGGCCACGGCGCTCATCGGCTCGGTGAGGTCGCCGCCCAGCCGTGTACGCAGCGTGTGCAGGTGCGCGGCAATCTCGGGCAAAGTGGTGTCAATGATGAGTTGCATGCCAGCCCTCCGGCTCGTTGCCGATTACCGCATATTGCGTGTCGGCGGCGCTGTCGGCGGGTGCGGCCGCATCCAAGCCCAGCAGGCGCGGCTCTTTGACTAGGCTCTTGAGCCAATCAATCGCGGCTTTATAGCGCTTATCCACAATATCGATGTCGCCATCTTGATGCAGATAATAGCGGGCGATGTCGCACACTTTGAGCGCCAGCACGCGCGGCACAGGCTCGGCCAAATCGCGATAGCCGGCGGCGGCCAGATAGCTGCCCGCCTCGGCGATTGCGTCATCAATCGCCCGCTGCAACACATCCTCATCCACCACCCGGCCGCTGCCGTGGTCGGTAAGGTTGGCTATCTCACGCTCGCCAAAGCGGGTGATCATGTCATCGCGGGTAATCATTTCAGGTAGCCTTTATGCCGATGCTTTGAGCGTGGCCACCAAATCGGGGCGCAGCGGCAATGGCAGCGGGTTGGATTGGGCGTGCAGGCTCCAGCCTTTATCATGCGCCATTTTTTCGCGGCTGGCGTAATACGGCAGCGCAATGCTGTTGACCGTCTCATTCATATCGGCCGGCGCAAAATACTCCGCAAAGAGCTTGCGGCCCATCGGCACCAAAATGGCCTGGTCTTCGGCGATGCCGGATTTGCCTGCGCCAAAATCGCCGTCATACTGCACAAATTTAATGCCGTTGTGCTCAAACTCGATTTTGTTGAGGTTGCCCTCACGGTAAAGCGCACCCTCGCGATAGCGCTCATAAAGCGCTTTGAGCTTGGGATGGTATTTAAGCAAGCCCATAAATTCGGGGCCGCACAAAGCCACAAAGCCGCTGACAAAAGCGCCTTGCAGCAGCTTGCGCTGGGCGGTGATGATGCCATCGATTACATTGCCCACTTCGGTGGTGTCGGTGGTGAGTTTGCAGCTGTATTCTCGGCGCTTGATGTCAAATTCTTTATACAAATCATAAAGCTCGGAGCCATCTGCATCCAAAACCTTGCCGTTGAGCGCGCCCAGCATCAGATGCTCGCGCGTGATTTCCAACTCGGCTTTGGCATCGGCCAGCTTTTCGGTGACTTTTTCGGCTACGGTTTCCGCCTGGGTGCCGCCAAACGCGCGCACATTTTGCACGTCATCGGCGCGCACCACATCGTTAACCGGCAGATGCGGGATTTTAAAGGTGCGGATGTTGCGGGCTTTTTCGGGCACGGCATCGCCGGCGGTGCCGCGCGGCTTGCTTTGCACCAGCTCCAGCTTGCCATCGCGCTGCTCAATATCCACATATGTGGTGGTCAAATATTTGGCTTCAAAAATGCCCAGCTCGCGGATTTGCGTGGGCTGCGCGGGGATTTTATTAATCGCCTCGGTGAGCGCGCGCATGCCGAATTTGATGTTGTCGTCCAAAATCATTGCTTGTCCTTTATTTTTTCAGACGGCCTCAAGCGAGGCCGTGCGGGTTATTTGGTGGGGGTGCCTTGGTAAACGATGCCGTAGGGGTCGCCGTCTTTTTGCAGGCCGGCCAAGTTGCCGCCAGTAGATGCGGCGGCGTTTACCGCGCTCTCGGCCACCAGCGCCAAATTGATGATGCAATTGTGCGGCTGCACCACCACCTTGCCGTCTTGCTCATCGGTGAGCGCCAGCAGCTTTTTGCCCTCGCGCAAGGGATAATCCACAAAAGCGCCGGCCTTGGTGCCTTTGGCGGCGCCAACCGCCACGCGCGTGAGCTGGGTGGCCTCATACTTAATAAACGCGCCGGTGGTCGGGCCCAGCGTTTGCGGGTTGGTTTTTTGGTCAGACATATTTAGCGCCTTTTAAAAATTGGCTCTCGCCGGTTGCAATGGATAATTTGGCCGCGCCGCTTTGGGCATCGCCCGGCTTGGCGGTGTCACTCAAGAGCGCATCAGGCACATTGGGCTTGGCGGCCTCTACCGGCTTGATGTCGGCAATCACGGCGGCCACGGCGTTATCATCGGCGGCCAGCAGCATGTTATAGGTGGCTTGCGACAAGCCCTCAAACTCGCCATTGGCGGCCAACTTAAAGCCGGCGGCGGCCAGCTTGGCATCGGTGTCGGCCTTTTTTTTGCCTTTTTTCAGTTCAGCCACGGTTTTTTGCAGCTCGGCGTTATCGGCCTTGAGCTGGTCCATCTCGGCTTTTTCGGCATCGGTCATGCTCATTTTTTTTGCTCCTTGGG
>Ga0213870_1000665_pt1 | contig 15893 bp, 22 predicted proteins | sample WICALVC2017_Meta_FD_160119 | JGI IMG/M metagenome (GOLD analysis project Ga0213870, IMG submission 160119) | Freshwater microbial communities from subterranean cave lake in Wind Cave National Park, South Dakota, United States - WICALVC2017 | ecosystem: Environmental > Aquatic > Deep subsurface >... | reverse complement strand
ACCGTCTTCACCGCCCACGGTGCCACGATCCCCAGTGCCGCTTCAAACAGCTTCGCGCTCATGGTCGTTCCTCCAAGGTGATCTTCAGAGAGTGCAAGAATACCCACTCGGAATTCAAGAGAGGCTTCATTGTATTCTTCGTTTAATCGCAACACTTGCCGGACGCTGAACGGCTACCGCAAGTGCTCTCCCCTCCTCTCTCCTTCCTTTGCTTAGCGGCAAAGAAGCGCTGCAAATTCTCTGACAGGTCTCGGCCTTGCCGTGGCGTTTCTGTACCGTGGCTTGAGCCTCCGTAGACTTCCCGAAGGATGGCGTCGATAATCATGGCCTTGGGCGCGGCCGTGTATTCTTTCCCTTGGTACATCCAGACCCGGCAGCCGATACCTTCTTCCCCACACACGCCGCCGCAGGACTCACACAGGCTTTCCTTGACCTCTGCTCCCAACTGGATGTCCCGACCGTTGATACGGATCGTAGGCGAGCTGACAAACCCCGATTCGCGGGCTTGCTCTTCAGTTTGAACGTGGATCTTCTGAACCGTCACCTCAACGCCTGTGGCTCGCAGGACTGAGGCGGTTTCCGCAAGTGCCTCTTCAAGACTGGTATCGGTGCCCTGGCACCGGGTACACCGGCTCAAGTCAATGAACAGAAACTCAATGTTCAAATCGCTAAGTTTGCTCATGACGAACCTCCTTTGTGCTGTGTGTTTCGGCCTTCTCAGGCCTTGCACCTTAGTAGACGGAGGTTCGGTCAAAAGGACGCAAACTTATTTCCCGGGCGACTCCCCGTGACAATAGCGGCAGGTCTGCTCTTTGGGCTGGTAGTCGAGGATTTGGCCGCGCCGGTCAAATTCAAAATGACAGCATGCAAGCAGCATGTCTTTCAGCTTTTCCCTGGCGCGTTGAACCTGCGATTTGGCCCCAGATAGGGATATTCCAAGTTTTTCGGCCAGTTCTTTCTGCCTCAATCCTTGGAGATCGGTCAGGGTGAGAGCTTGCCGGTACTTTTCAGGCAACTGATCCATCATAGGTTTCAGACAGGACACGAGCTCATCGCTTATTGACGCCGAGCTAGGTTCATGGGCTAAGTCTTCAGGGATCTCTACGGATTCTCCCGCGGCGTGCTGGCGGCGATAATAGTCGATGATCGCATGGCGGGTCACCTGGTAGACCCAGGCTTGCAGTTTCTCTGCATCCTTGAGCTGAGCGATGCGGTGGTGAACCTTGCAGAACACGTCCTGGAGAATGTCGTCCGCATCCGGCTCATGCCGAACCCGCTTCCGAATGAACCTTTTCAGACGGTCGCTGAACTCGCTCCAGATCTCGTGCGTCGTGGTCGCCAATTGTGACTCTTTAGATTTCCGTGAGAGAAATCTTCTTGTGAAGATTATCGAAGGTGATGCTGAAATGCGAGAAGAAGTCGGCCCGCCCGAGTAGAAACGGGGTTGTGTCACTTTCCGAGATCAAACAACGCAGGAAGAATTCCTGGTCTCCGATGCGGACACCGATCCTGGTGTGATACACAAGCAGCGGACGCCCTTCGATTCCGGAGCAATGGTCTGGCAGACAATGGGTCACATCAATGCCAAGGTCCTCGGCCATGGAAAAAGGCACCATGGAGAAATCAGCTCCAGTGTCGAGAAGAAAATGATAGGCCTGGTAGCCATTTCTGGTCTGAACAAAGACTGCAATCTTAGGATCGGGTAGGAGGCCGTAACTGGTGCGCTTCTCGGAAAGGGGAAACTCAATAGGCACGGAGACCGTTAACGGGCTCGACGTGCTCGAAGGTCAGTTGGGCCCGATCCAGTGCAGCACGCTCAACGGCGACGAGCAGATCATGGTAGGTCCTACCAGCGGCCACTACTTCCCCCTCGCGGAGAGCCACAAACTGACCGCCGTACTTCTCCTGAAGCTCCGCGTACGCTGGCTCAGTCATTGTAGTCCCTTCTGGTTTGCAGTGTACTTTCCTCCATCTGTTGAGTCAAGCAGCTCGCCCCACTCTCCTTGTCCTTTACCCTAGCCCTCAGACTCATTGATCACTGCATCTGCTTCGATCTCCACCAGGATTTCAGGGGCGATCAAGCGGCTCACTTCGACCATTCATCAGGTGAGATGATCAGACAGGGACGGGTTTTGCGGATTTCGCGTCCCTCAGTGGGGCCCAGACGTACGAGATGGACCTCAAACCGGGTGACTACCACTGCCATTCTGTTCTATCCCACTGGGTGTGGGGCCAAGATTCCCGATCCAAGAGTGCGTCATCTCCTCGCTGGTGCATTCGGTAGAAGGCCTCCTCCCACCCGCTTCGTGGTTGGGCGGCAGAGCGAACCACGAGATGGTCATTTTGCACTTCGAGCTCTACCACGTCCTGCAGATGGCATTGCTCTAAAAGCGCTTTGGGGATGCGGATCCCACGGGAATTGCCGATGCGAACAACACTGGTTTTCATTGACTAACAGCTCCCAATAGTAATTACAAAGTAATTACTGAAAGTCTGCATCGATGTCAAGTGACAATTCTTTTTCGGAAGTGGACATTTTCCCTTCAAGCTACCACTCAGGCGGACGTGCCCCTTTCCGTGTGAACCAAGAACTCTGAGCTGCCCAGGCGTGACAATGTCCAAGTAAGGGACATTCACCTCTTTGCAGACCAGGGCGAACTGGCCAGACAAACGTACGATGCTGAGATTCTGCTCACGGTCTGCCACGGGAGGCGGCCCTACCACCATCGCTGTTCTGAGGACTGACTGCGGGATCGCTATGTCAGGATCGGAGAAAAGCGGGACAAACGGGCGTCACGCCAACCGATCCTCAACCGGCGGCGCCGGCGGTCGCTCCCCCGCAGATATTCACCGCCTGGCCGGTGATACCCGCGGCGTGCGGAGAGGCCAGAAAGAGGGCCAGGTCCGCCACTTCCGATGCCTCCACCATGCGGCCAATGGGCACGCCCTGAATCGCCTGACGACGGAACGCTTCAGCCGTGATGCCCAGTGTGGCGGCGGTCTCGGCGATGCCCTGCTGCGCCATGGCCGTATCCACCCAGGTGGGGCAGATCGCGTTCACGGTGATCCCGCGCGCGGCGACTTCAAGCGCCAGCGCCTTCGTGAACCCGATGATCCCGTGCTTGGCGGCGCAATAGGCCGTATAGCCCGGCACGCCGAACCGTCCCAGCACCGACGACAGATTGATGATCCGTCCCCCCTCCCCGTCCCGCATGTGCCGGAGGCTCTGCTTGGCGCAGAGATACGCGCCCGTCAGGTTCGTGTGCAGAATCGTGTTCCAACGCGCATCGTCCGGATCGGTCATGGGGGTCTGGCCGGAGACCCCGGCATTGTTCACCAGAATATCGAGCCGCCCGTAACGCGCCACCACGGCCTCGACCGCGGAGCCAACCATGGCCGCGTCCGTCACATCCATCCGAATGGCCAGCAGGTCATGGCCGGCGGCTCTCGCCGCTGCTTCCCCGACCTGCAAGTGCGCGGGGTTTCTGGATCCAATGACCACGCGCGCGCCATCGCGAAGGAACGCCAGCGCAATCGCCAATCCAATCCCGGTGCCCCCACCGGTGACAAACGCCACCCGATCCTTCAACACCATGACCACGACTCCATCAGCGCGGCATCTTAGCACATCGGCAGGGGACGAAAAATCGCCGCGCGCCGTCCAGCGCCGTCCATTGCCGCGGTGCCCCGATTCGGTTAGGATGCGCCGCATGGATCATCACGACCCAGGCACGCTGTACGTGGTCAGCACCCCGATCGGGAACCTCGAGGACATCACCCTGCGCGCGGTGCGCGTCCTGAAGGAAGTCGCGATCATCGCCGCCGAAGATACTCGCCATACGAAGCAACTCTGCGCACATTTCGGGATCACCACCCCCCTGACCAGCTACCACGACTTCAACAAAGAGGACAAGACGGCCGTCCTGCTCGAACGGTTGCGGGGAGGCGCAAGCATTGCGCTCGTGTCCGACGCGGGCACTCCGGTCATCTCCGATCCTGGATATTTTTTGATCACCCGGTCTATCGAGGCGGGTATCCGGGTCGTACCCATTCCAGGCCCCTCAGCCGTCTTGGCTGCGCTGGCGGCCTCGGGCCTGCCGACCGACGCCTTCCGATTCGAGGGATTCCTGCCGCGCAAGGACGGGCCCCGATCGAAACGTATCGAGCGTCTTCGCGAGGATTCCGCCTCGCTGATCCTCTTCGAGAGCCCCCACCGTATCGGCAAGCTCCTCACGTCCCTTCATGCCATACTCGGCAATCGCCGCGCCGTGCTGGGGCGTGAACTCACGAAACGGTTTGAAGAATTCCGCCGCGGGACGCTGGGCGAGTTGCTGGAGCAGGTCCACACCCATCCGCCGAAGGGCGAGATCACGCTGGTCGTCGAAGGGGCGCCGAAACGAACACGGCCGGATCACGCAAGCGCGGAGCGCCTGCGGCTTCCGTAGCCGCGAAGTCTTGGCTGAGCGGCGTTCGCATTGGTGCCCGGGGGGAGGGTCGAACTCCCATGGTGTCGCCACCGGCGGATTTTGAGTCCGCTGCGTCTGCCATTTCGCCACCCGGGCATGGCGCGCCTCGCCGTTTCTAACACGCCGCCTTCCGCCCGTCAAGGCACGAAGGCACATCGGACAGCGACGATTTCCTTTTAGAAGGAGGGCTGTGCTAGAATTCTCGTTGTTCGTCACGCGTTGAAGAAGGAAAGGAGCATCCTCATCTTATGGCACAGGTTCACTGCATCCGTTGCGATAACCAGGGCGACGCCATCGCCGAACCCTTGTACCTGGGCAAGCTGGAGCCGCAGATCAAAGCCGGCATCTGCGCGCCCTGCTGGGCCGAGTGGGTGAAGATGCGGGTGATGGTCATCAACGAATATCGCGTCAACCTCGGCGAGGAAAGCGGGCGCGCCCTCGTGAAAGAACAGATGCTCAACTTTCTGAAATTGCCGAAACCGGAGCCGCACCAGCAGTAACGAGTCCCGGTCGCGCGCATTTGACACGAACGAGGCGAAAGTGGTAGGTACAGAACAATTTTTCGGTGCTGCATGCTGACCCAGATGCATGTCCGGGGGTTGATGTTTGACCCCTATACCAATGCCTACATCATCATTCTGCGGGATGACGGCAACGCGGAGATGCTGCCCATCTGGGTGGGGAAGCCGGAGGCCAGCGCCATCAGTTTCGCCATGGAAGGGGTGTCGCCTCCCAGACCGATGACGCATGACCTCATGAAAACCGTGCTGGATACGGCGGATGCCACGGTCATCAGTGTCGTGGTCACCGATCTCAAAGAGAATACCTATTATGCGCGCGTCCATCTCCTCTATGAAGATTCGGAGTACTCGATCGACGCCAGGCCCAGCGATGCGATTGCGCTGGCCGTGCGGGCAAAAACTCCCATCTTCGTAAACGACGATGTCATCCGTAAGCATAGCAGCGACGAGATGGACCGCTGGCTGGAGAATCTCAAGCCCGGGGACTTCGGCAAACTCGATGCGTGACGCGTTCGCGAGCAGACTCAAGCACGGTTCTGCGCGGTTCTGATGGAGCACGGAGTGATTAAAGTAACGGTGCAAGGCGTCATGCCTGACGCGATTCCCAATTCGGACAGCCAGGTCGTGATCTTGCAGGATGAGCAGAAGGCCCATATCCTCCCGATTTGGGTAGGGGTGGCCGAGGGCACGGCCATTCGGATGGCCTTGGAAGGCATCATTCCTCCGCGACCGCTCAGTCACGATCTGATCCGGAACCTGACCGAGCAACTGGGCCTGACAATTTCCAAGGTCGTCGTGACGGACGTGAAGAATACCACGTATTATGCCTCGATTTATCTCAGCAGCAAGCAGTCCGAGCGGACCGTGGACGCCAGGCCGAGCGACGCCATTGCCCTCGCCGTGCGGACCAACAGTCCGATCTATGTGGCGCAAGACGTGCTGGACCGGTTGGCGCCTGAACATGTCGATCCATGGCTGAAACTGTTAGGGACGAAGGAATTCGGCGGCACAGTCTAGCACGAGGAGAGCAGCATCATGACCCGAACCTATTCCGCCAAGAACGCGGACATCACGCGAAAGTGGCACGTCGTCGACGCCGAGGGCAAAACCTTGGGCCGGCTGGCCACGCAAGTCGCCATCGTGCTGCGGGGCAAGCACAAGCCGATCTTCACCCCGCACGTGGATACGGGCGACCATGTGATCGTTGTGAACGCCGAGAAAATTCACCTGACCGGCGATAAAGTCCGACAGAAGACCTACTACCGGCATTCGGGCTACCCCGGAGGCTTGAAATCAGAAACCGTGAAGGATCTCCTGGCACGCAAGCCGTCCGTGATCGTGGAGCGGGCCATCAAGGGGATGCTGCCCAAAACCACGCTCGGCAAGCAGATGGCTCGAAAGCTGAACGTCTATGCCGGGCCGACCCATCCCCACAAAGCCCAACAACCCGAAGCGATGGCTGTCTGAATTCTGAAGAGGAGATTGCGCGCCTATGTCCATGAACAACGCAACAAACGCCACAGGGAAACGCAAATGCGCCATTTCTCGGACTTGGATACAGGCAGGCTCCGGCACGTTTACCGTGAACGACCGGCCCCTTGAATCGTATTTCCCCCGGGCGACGCATCGCACGACGGTCACGTTCCCGATCGAGCTCGCCAACCTGCAGGGCAAGCTGGACATCACGGCGACGATCATCGGCGGCGGCAATAGCGGCCAGGCCGGCGCCTTGCGTCATGCCGTGTCCAAGGCGTTGGTCATGATGGATCCCGCATTGCGGCCCGTCCTGAAAAAGGAGGGCTTGCTCACCCGGGACTCTCGGACGACGGAACGGAAGAAGTTCGGCCAGAAGGGCGCCCGCGCCCGCTTCCAGTTCTCGAAGCGGTAACCGGGGCTGCGACCCTTTTCGAAGGGAAGGCCCCGCGGCCTTCCCTTTTTTATTGGAGCCTGTCCATGACCACGGTGGCAATCGTCGGCGCAAGCGGCTACGTCGGAGGAGAACTCCTGCGGCTGTTGTTGCGCCACCCCCACGTTCAGGTCACCGCCGTGACCTCGGAACAGTCTGCAGGAAAACCGGTCCAGGCGCTCTTCCCCAACCTGAGGGGGGCGGACCTGCGCTGCGAATCCCTGGATCCCCAACAGGTGGCCGCCCGGGCCGAGGTCATCTTTCTGGCCCTCCCCCATACACAATCGGCAGGGCCTGCCCAGGCGCTTCTGAACGCCGGACGGAAAGTCATTGATTTGAGCGCCGACTTTCGCCTCAAGGATGCGCAGACCTACGAGACCTGGTATCAGACTCCCCACCCCTGCCCTGATCTCCTCCAAACGGCTGTCTATGGCCTCCCCGAGTTGCATCGGGACGCCATCCGTACCGCCTCGCTGGTCGCCTCACCGGGATGCTATCCGACCGCCGCCATCCTGTCGCTGGCGCCTCTGGCCCACCATCGGTTACTGGGCGATCCCATCATCATTGATGCGAAATCGGGCATCTCCGGCGCCGGGCGGACTCCGGCCCTGGCCTCTCATTTTCCAGAAGCCAATGAATCCATGGAAGCGTATAAACTTGGGGGGCATCGGCACATCCCTGAAATCGAGCAGGAACTCGGCGCGACGGTGACTTTCACGCCGCATCTCGTCCCTCTGACGCGGGGCATTCTCAGCACCGCCTATGCGCGGCTCACGCAGGCCCGAACGTCGGAGCACCTGACCGACCTCTACCGAGAATTCTACAAGGGCGAGCCCTTCGTCCGCGTGCTGAGCCCGGGACAGTCGCCCAACCCCAGCCACATGCGCGGGGCGAACCTCTGCGAGGTCTCGGCCTTCGCGGATCCTCGCACGGGGACGGCCACCCTGATCGCCGCCCTCGACAACCTGGTCAAAGGCGCGGCCGGCCAGGCTATCCAATCGTTCAATCTGATGCAGGGATGGGATGAAACGCTGGGGCTCCAGGACTCCGGCCTCTATCCCTGACCAGCCCACTCCATTCACGGGCGTTAGGGGGACAACCAGATGAACGTCATTGCAGGGGGAATCACGGCTGTGCCCGGGATGCTGGCCGCCGGGATGGCTGCTGGAATCAAAAAGAACGCCGCGCTTGATCTGGCCTTGATCGTCTCCGAACGGGAGGCCACGATGGCCGGTGTCTTCACCACGAACCGGGTCGTGGCGCCTCCGCTCATCCTGAACCGCCGGCGGTTGCGCCGGGGAAAGGGCCGGGCCATCATCGTCAACAGCGGCAACGCCAATGCCTGCACGGGCCGACGCGGCTACGCCGATGCCGTGGCCATGGCGGCCCTGACGGCCCGTGCCTTGGGCGTCAAACCGGCGGACGTCTATGTCGGCTCGACCGGCGTCATCGGCAAACCCCTCCCCATGGAGAAAATCACAGCGGCCATCCCGCTCCTCGCCGCCCGCCTCCATCGCCAAGGTGGAGAGGACGCCGCGCGCGCCATCATGACGACCGACACCACCGTGAAAACCATAGCCGTCTCCGACCGGATCGGGGGACGCACGGTCACGGTGGGCGGGATCGCCAAAGGCTCCGGCATGATTCATCCGAACATGGCCACGATGCTCGCCTACCTCGCCACCGACGCGCAGATTTCGCGCGCAGCGTTGCAGCGCGGGCTCCGGCAGGCGACGGACCGGTCCTTCAATCGCATCCCCGTGGACGGCGACACCAGCACGAACGACATGGTGCTGTGCCTGGCCAACGGGATGGCCGGCAACCGGCCGCTCACGCCGGGCAGCGCCGATGCGCGCCGCTTCCAAGCGCTCCTGGACCATGTCTGCCTCGACCTGGCCAAGAAGATCGCGCGGGACGGCGAAGGCGCGACCAAGTTTGTGGAATTGCGCGTGCAGGGCGCCCGCACCCAGGCCGAGGCCCTGCGCGCGGCCGTCACCATCGCCACGTCCAGTCTGGTGAAGACCGCTTGGTTCGGCGAGGACGCCAACTGGGGACGCATCATGGCGGCGCTGGGGCGATCCGGCGCCCGTGTCGTGGAAGATCGCATCGCCATCATGGTCGGCCCCGTGCCGATCGTCCGCCGCGGTATGGGGCTTGGCCCCGACGCGGAGCAACGCGCGAACACCGTTATGATGTCCCGCGAATTCAGCATGACGGTCGACCTGGGATCGGGCCATGCCGACGCCACGGTCTGGACGACGGACCTGACCGTGGACTACATCAAGATCAACGCCTCCTATCGGTCGTGACGGGCAATTTTTTTATCTTGAAGAATCATCTGGTACCGTGTTACGTTTTGAAAGTTTGGGCCGGTCGTCGAACCGGCTGAACAGCCCGCCACGAGCACAGGGCGGGCATGATCCACAATCTTGGCACGTCCGCGCAATTCTCCCGCCCCGTCGTCAAGACGGACCAGCGGGTCGCGCCGGCAAGACGGAAAGGGGGTGACGGTATGGGAGCGATCACGATCAAAGACCTGCTGGAGGCGGGTGTGCATTTCGGCCACCAGACCAATCGCTGGAATCCGAAGATGAAGCGCTATATCTTCGGGGAACGCAACGGCGTGTTCATCATTGACTTGCAACAGACCCTCACCCGTTTCGACGCCGCCTATGACTTCGTGCGGCAGACCGTCGCCCAGGGAGACTCCGTCCTGTTCGTCGGCACCAAGCGGCAGAGCCGCGCCATCGTCGAAGACGAGGCCAAGCGGTGCCAGATGTTTTACGTCACGGAGCGCTGGCTGGGCGGGATGCTGACGAACTTCAATACCATTCGCAAAAGCATCGACAAGCTACGCAAGATCGAGACCGCGTCCACCGACGGCACCTACGAGCGCCTTCCCAAAAAGGAAGTCTCCGGGCTGGAAAAAGAGCGCCTGCGCCTCGAAGGGAGCCTGGGCGGCATCAAGGGGATGAACGGCCTCCCCGGCTGCATCTACGTCGCCGATACGCGGGGCGAGCACATTGCTATCATGGAAGCGCAGCGGCTGGACATTCCTATCATCGCCCTCGTCGACACCAATTGCGACCCCGAGGGGATCACCTATCTCATTCCCGGCAATGACGACGCGATCCGTTCCGTCAGGCTGGTCACCTCCAGGATCGCCGACGCCGTGATCGAGGGCCTGCACTTGCGCGCCCAGCGCGCCGAGGACGAGAAACCCGTGGCGCTGACGCCGGACGAGATGCGGACCGCGCAGGCCGCCGCGGCCGGAGTCTAAGCACAACTGCAACCCACAACCACGGTAAGGAGTCCGCGCACCATGGCAGGAGACAGCACGCTCGTTAAGGCACTTCGGCAGCAAACCGGCGCCGGCATTATGGACTGCAAACAGGCCTTGCTGGACAATGACGACGACATCGGCAAAGCCATCGATTGGCTTCGGCAAAAGGGGCTCGCCACGGCCGGCAAGAAAGCCGGGCGCGCCACCAACGAAGGCGTCATCGCTGCCTACATCCATCCCGGCGGCAAGGTCGGCGTCTTGATCGAGGTGAACTGTGAAACCGACTTCGTCGCCCGGAGCGACGAATTCCAGTCCCTGGTCCACGATCTAACCCTACAGATCGCCGCCTCCAAACCGACCCATGTCCGCCGCGAGGATATTCCCCCAAGCGTCGCCGAGAAAGAGATGGCGATCTACCGGGGACAGGCGAAGGAACTGGGGAAACCCCAGGCCGCCTGGGAGAAGATCGCCACGGGCAAGCTGGAAAAATTCTACCAGGACAGTTGTCTGATGGAGCAGCCCTTCGTGAAAGACCCCGCCATCACGATCGCCGACCTGCTCACGCAGAAGATCGCAAAGACGGGGGAGAACATCACCGTCCGCCGGTTCACCCGATACCAACTCGGCAATGAGGAATGAGCCCCGCAGCCTATAAGCGTATCCTCCTGAAGATCAGCGGAGAAGTGCTCGCCGGCGAGCAGTCCTTCGGCCTCGACGCCCGGATGATCCAGTACATCGCCTCGGAAGTCGCGGAGGTGGCCGCGATGGGGGTGGAAGTCGCCGTCGTGATCGGCGGCGGGAACATCTTCCGCGGCATTGACGCGGCCGACGGCGGTATGGAGCGGGCGTCGGCCGATTACATGGGCATGCTGGCCACCATGATCAACGCGCTGGCCCTCCAGAACGCGCTGGACAAGATGGGCATCGTCACCCGCGTCCAGTCCGCGATCGAGATGCGCCAACTGGCCGAGGGCTACATCCGCCGGCGGGCGATCCGCCACCTGGAGAAGAAGCGCGTCGTCATCTTCGGGGCCGGCACCGGCAACCCCTATTTCTCAACCGACACCGCCGCCGCGCTCCGCGCCATGGAAATCGGGGCCGAGGTGATTTTGAAAGGCACCAAAGTCTCGGGCATTTACAACGACGATCCCATGACCAACCCCACGGCCGTGAAATTCGACCGTCTCTCCTTCCTGGCCGTCATCGACAAGCGCCTCAAGGTCATGGACTCCACCGCCCTTTCCCTGTGCATGGACCATAATCTTCCGATCATCGTGTTCAACGTCAAAGAGAAGGGCAACATCAAGCGGGTTGTCCAGGGGGAGCCACTCGGCACCGTGGTCAAGGACGACGTGGGCCAGGCCTGACGTTCCGCGCGCGAGGACAGACCATGCACGCCGCACTCAAGAAAAAAGCCACGGACAAAATGGACGGCCAGATCGAGCACTTGCGCCACGAAATGGCCGTGATCCGCACGGGACGGGCCTCGTTGGGCCTGCTGGACCACGTGAAGGTGGACTATTACGGTACACCCACGCCCCTCAAGCAGGTCGCAACACTCTCAGTGCCGGAGAGTCGGCTCATCACTGTCCAGCCGTTCGACCCCAAGATCATCAAGGACATCGAAAAAGCCATCGTGGTGTCCGACCTCGGCCTGACGCCCGCAAACGACGGGAAGGTCATCCGCCTGCCGATTCCGTCGCTGACCGAGGAACGCCGCAAGGACATGGTGAAGCTGGGAAAGAAGATCGCCGAAGAAGTCCGGGTCCATATCCGCAACATCAGGCGGGACATTCTTGAGGAAGCAAAAAAGGCCCAGAAAGCTTCACAGATGACCGAAGATGAGGTCAAGAAGGCCCATGACGACATCCAGAAACTGACCGATGCGTATATCCTGAAAGTGGACGAGGTCGTGAAAAAAAAGGAGGCGGAGATCACCGAAATTTGAATCCCACCGTCGTCGAGATTCACCTGCCCTCTCTCCGCCACAATCTCCAGGAAGTCACGCGACGCGTCGGGACGGCCACCGTCCTGGCCGTCGTCAAAGCCAACGCCTATGGCCATGGGGCGGTTCCTGTGGCACAGGCCCTGCTGGCCGCCGGCGCGCGCCAACTGGGCGTTGCCACGATGGAGGAGGGGCTCGCACTCAGGGATGCCGGCGTGACCGCGCCGATCCTGGTAATGGGCGGCGTCTACGACATCCCGGCGATGCAGCGATCCGCCCTGACGCCGGTTCTGCCCTCTCACGATGCCATCGCCACGGCGGCCCGGCTCGCCAATCCCAGCACCGCCCCCCTCCGCGTGCATCTGAAGATTGACACCGGCATGAGCCGTCTCGGACTCGCTCCCGCGGAAGCCCTGGTCGTGCTCGCGTCAGGCTGGCCGCCCACTCTGTGTCTCGAGGGCGTGATGAGTCATCTGGCGTCGGCCGATGAACCGGACGCCGGACCGACCGAACAGCAACTGGCGAGGTTTCGGGCGTTCCTGAACGCGATGCAGACGGCGGGATTAATCGTGCCCACTGCGCACATCGCCAACAGCGCGGCCATTCTGCGTTTCTCCTCCAGTCACCATGACCTCGTCCGTCCCGGCCTCATGCTGTATGGCTATACCTCAAGACCGACGCCGTCCGCGGATCTTCGTCCCGTCCTGACCTGGAAGACCCGCGTCATCCAGATCAAGCGAGTGGAGCAAGGACGGGCGGTCAGTTACGACAGAACGTTCATCGCCTCACGCCCATCAATATTGGCCGTGCTGCCGGTCGGCTATGCGGACGGCTACAGCCGTGCCCTTTCCAACAAAGGGCACGTGCTCATCGGAGGCCGGCCAGCCCCCGTAGTCGGACGTGTCTGCATGGACCTCACGGTCGTGGACGTCACCGATCACCCGGTCGTCCGCCCTGGAGACGAGGCGGCCCTCCTGGGACGGCAGGGCTCGGCGGCCATCACCGCACACGACTTGGCGGCCTGGCAAGACACCATCAGCTACGAAGTCCTCTGTCGGATCGGCCCACGGGTGACACGTATCTATCAGGAGGAGTAACCGCCGGGCGTGTTAGGTCTTGAGTGTCTTCCCCAGGCGTTGCTCCACGCTCATGACTTTCCCACTCAGCCGCCCCTTGGCGCCCTTGCGGGCATCCACCTTGATCGAGCAGGAGATACGCCCGCAGTCTTTCCGCATCCGTTCGTAGCACTTCTTCACCACCCCGAACACCTCGTCCCACTCCCCTTCCAGCACCGTGCCCATCGGATTGAGGCGATATTCCACCCCGCTCTGATCCACGATCGCCAGCGACCGGGCCACGTACTTGCCGACACTTTCGCCCTTGCCCAACGGCGACATGCTGAATTCCAACAACACCATCGGTCACGTTCCTTTCTGTTGTAATGAAAAGGCCCCCGGAGGATGTCCTCCGAGGGCCTTTCCTATGTGCAAACCTCGAGGGTGTCGGGACCCTTAGTACATCCCCTCCATCCCGCCGCCGCCGTGCGCATGGCCGCCCGCCGGTGCCTTCTTCTCTTCGGGGATCTCGGTCACCATGACTTCGGTCGTGAGCATCAACCCAGCCACGCTGGCCGCATTCTGCAGAGCGCACCGCGTCACCTTGGTCGGATCGATGATCCCGGCTTCCAGCATGTCCACATACTTCTCCGTGCCGGCATCGAAGCCCATCGTTTCCTTTTCCTTCTTGACACGATCCACCACCACCGACCCTTCCAGGCCGGCGTTCCCGACAATCTGCCGGATCGGCTCTTCCAAGGCGCGCCGTACGATGTTGACGCCCACCTGCTGATCGTGGTCCAGCTTGATCTTCTCGAGGGCCGGAATGCACCGGAGCAGGGCCACGCCGCCGCCCGGGACGACGCCCTCTTCGACCGCCGCCTTGGTGGCGTGCAGCGCATCTTCAACCCGCGCCTTCTTCTCCTTCATCTCGGTTTCCGTGGCCGCGCCCACGTTGATCACCGCCACGCCGCCGACGAGCTTCGCCAGCCGCTCCTGGAGCTTCTCGCGGTCGTAATCGGAGGTGGTCTCCTCGACCTGGGCCTTGATCTGCTTGATGCGGGCATCAATTTTCTTCTTCTCGCCATGCCCTTCGACGATCGTCGTGTTGTCCTTGTCGATCGTCACGCGCTTGGCCCGTCCCAGATCCGCCAGCTTGATGCTCTCGAGCTTGAGCCCGAGGTCCTCAGAAATCACCTGTCCGCCGGTCAGCACCGCGATGTCCTCCAGCATGGCCTTGCGGCGGTCGCCGAAGCCCGGCGCCTTGACGGCGGCCACGTTCAACGTGCCCCGCAACTTGTTGACCACCAACGTCGCCAGCGCCTCGCCCTCCACGTCCTCAGCGAGAATGACCAGCGGCTTGCCCATCTTCGCCACCTGCTCAAGGATCGGAAGCAGGTCTTTCATGCTGCTGACCTTCTTTTCGTTGATGAGGATGAAGGCGTCTTCGAGGGACGCTTCCATCCGCTCGGCATCCGTGATGAAGTAGGGAGAGATGTAGCCGCGGTCGAACTGCATGCCCTCGACCACATCGAGTGAGGTCGTCATGGACTTGGCTTCCTCGACGGTGATGACGCCGTCCTTGCCGACCTTATCCATCGCCTCGGCGATCAAATCACCGATGGTCTTGTCGTTATTGGCTGAAATGGTCCCGATCTGCGAGATCTCATTCTTGCCCTTGCAGGGCTTGCTCAGCTTCTTGAGTTCTTCCACCACGGCTTCCACGGCCTTGTCGATCCCGCGCTTGACCTCCATGGGATTCGCGCCGCCCGTGATGTTCTTGACACCCTCGCGGTAGATCGCCTGCGCGAGCACGGTCGCGGTGGTGGTCCCGTCGCCCGCCACGTCGCTCGTCTTGGACGCCACTTCGCGGACCAACTGGGCGCCCATGTTCTCATAGGGATCCCTGAGCTCGATCTCCTTGGCCACCGTGACACCATCCTTGGTGATCAGCGGCGCGCCGAACTTCTTGTCGAGGATCGCGTTCCGTCCCTTGGGGCCCAGCGTCGCCCTGACGGCATCCGCCAACTGATTCACGCCTCTCAGAATCGCGGCCCGTGCATTCTCGCTATATAGAATCTGCTTACCTGCCATGTCAGTCCTCCTTCAATCGTTTTTGCAATCGCCAGTGTCCCCGCATACACGGGGTGCTTATTTTTCGAAAATGCCCAGGATATCCTCTTCCTTGATGATCAGGTAATCCGTGCCGTCCACATTGATCTTGCTGCCGGAGTACTTGTCGAACAAGATGAGATCCCCTTCCTTCACCGCCTTCACCTCAGCGCCGATGCGCTCGATCTTCCCCTTCTGGGGCTTCTCTTTCGCAGCGTCCGGGATGTAGATCCCGCCGGACGTGCGCTCGAGTTCCTCCGTATAGCTGACAAAACACCGATCTTTCAGTGGCTTGAACCCCGCGGCTGTACTCGTTTCCTTCTCCTTGACTCCCGCTGCCATAAACACCCCTCCTTATGATTAATTGTTGACGCTCAAGTTCAGTGGCTTGGTTTGACGCTGTAAGAACACCGGAATCCCTTATAAAACCGGTTTCAGTTCAATCAACCCCTCCCGCCGCGTCCAGGCATATTTTTTTAGGGTCTTCGTGTCCGCGAGTGGGTGATTTTCACCTGATTTCAGATCGGATCGAGCATGCAAGTGAGGACCTTGAGGCGCAGATGCTCTTCGTTGCGTAGCCCGTAGCTGCGTCGCTGGAAGACGCG
>Ga0213870_1000664_pt1 | contig 15905 bp, 12 predicted proteins | sample WICALVC2017_Meta_FD_160119 | JGI IMG/M metagenome (GOLD analysis project Ga0213870, IMG submission 160119) | Freshwater microbial communities from subterranean cave lake in Wind Cave National Park, South Dakota, United States - WICALVC2017 | ecosystem: Environmental > Aquatic > Deep subsurface >... | reverse complement strand
TGAAAAATCAAAACCGAAATTGTTTCCTCCTACTCCTTTTTTTGCCACCGAGTCCTCGCGAACTGTCAGCGTGCGTTCAGATGACCGGTCATTATTTCTGCGGCTGATAGAAGACTCTGTTCGTGAGCGGGAACGGGAAGGAACTATAAAACGGGTTTTAATTAAATTGCGGGATGGCCCAAAAGAACGTTTTGCCACAGTTACTGATTTTTTCAAATTTTACAAGATTGAGCCTCCCGGCGGATTTTTAGCTTATACCGAACAGGTTCTAATGCCTTTTGTATATTATGGGGGAGATGGCGCGCGTTTTGGATTGAGTTTTCGTACCAGTGATCCGGACCGCGCCATGCGCGATTTGCTTCTCTGGGAGCCGTCGCTCTTGCGGGACTTGGCGCCTTTATTTTTTGACGAAACCCCGGAAACGGTAATTGCCCCCTTTGAAGACCGGATCTACCGCAATATTGATTGGCGGTTTCTCAAACTTTCCCAAACAGAAGACCTGGGAATTACCCATACTGTTTTTCCCGCCGGAAATGTAGTAGTAATTATCACCGGGAAAGAAGCTATGGAAACGGTAATAAACAGACTATTTTCTAAGTAATGCAAAGTTATTTGTAAGATTTCGCAGCGTTGTTTATACTTTTTCAATATGTTTGGTATTCCTACATTTTAATATCTTTGACATTTTGGTTACAAAAGATTAAACTACTGCCATAATGGATCAACTTGCCCTTCAGGAGCTAAAAACCGCTTTAGAAAAAGAACGCGAATCCTTAGTCGCGGAATTAAAATTAATTGCCAAACCGGATTCCCGCCTGAAAGGGGACTGGGATACCGAATTCCCCCAATTTGAAACAGCAGAGAGCGGATCGCATTCAGCTCGTGACGAAGAGGCCGATGAAGTAGAAGAATATGAGGTGCGCCTCGAAGCAGAACACAGTTTAGAGTCACGCCTGCTTGCCGTAAGCCACGCCTTAGAACGTTTGCAAAAAGGGATCTATGGCAATTGTCTTAAATGCGGCGGAGAAATTTCCATGGAACGGCTACGGGCTAATCCGGCAGCCGAATTTGATATAGAGCATGCATAACCGGTATGGCTGTTACTATTTTTTCAGCGCAAGTGGCGGGGTTAAACGCGAAACCCATCTCTGTGGAAGTGGATATAACTCCGGGACTCCATATCTTTTCTATCGTTGGACTGGCGGATAAAGAAATCCAGGAATCACGCGAAAGAATTTCCGCGGCCATAAAAAATCTGGGGGCTCTCGCTCCGCATAAAAAAGCGCAGCGCGTAATTGTTAACCTGGCGCCGGCCGACATAAAAAAAGAAGGGCCGGCTTTTGATTTACCTATTGCCATAGGATTTCTTCTTGCTTCCGGCCAGATAATATTTGATCCGCGGGGAAAATTATTTTTAGGCGAGCTTGGTCTTGACGGCACTCTGCGCAGAGTCCCAGGAATTCTGCCTATTGCCCTTGCTGCCCGTGCCGCAAGATTTTCCCAGCTAATTCTTCCTAGAGGAAATGGTGCAGAAGCAGTTCTTATCGAAGGTATTGAAATAATTGAGATAGACAGTTTGCAAGAGGCAGTGGAGTATCTCTCCGGCAGAAAAGAATGTGCCCCTCTGCCTCATCTTCTTTTTGAACAGTTGGAAATTATTGCTTCCTACCCCGTGGATTTAAAAGATATTAAAGGACAAGAGATTGCCAAACGCGCTCTTACTCTTGCCGCTGCCGGAGGACATAATATGTTAATGCATGGTCCGCCCGGTTCCGGAAAAACCATTCTTGCTCAAGCTTTGCCAAGTATTCTACCACCTTTGTCTTTTGAAGAATCTATCGAGGTTACTAAAATTTACAGCATAGCGGGATTGCTTAACGAAGAAAAACCTTTTATAACTCTTCGCCCCCTCCGCAATCCCCATCATACTGCTTCTCATACTTCAGTTATCGGCGGGGGATCTTACCCGAGGCCGGGTGAAGCCACTCTGGCCCATCGCGGCGTTCTTTTCCTGGACGAATTTCCCGAATTCGACCGGCGAGTTATCGAATCTTTGCGCCAGCCCTTGGAAGAACGAACTATTACCGTTGCCCGCACCTACGGCACAGAAACCTTTCCTGCTCATTTTATGCTAATTGCCGCTATGAACCCTTGTCCCTGCGGGAACTTCGGCAATCCGAAAAAAGATTGCTCTTGTTCTTCGGGAGCAGTTTTAAAATACAAGAAAAAAATATCCGGACCCTTGCTTGACCGGATTGATATACATATAGAAGTTCCGGAAGTGGAATATGAAAAACTGGAGGGGGGTGACAGCGATCCTTCGGCTGAAATTCGCAAAAAAGTAGAACAAGCTCGCCTGATCCAACAAAAACGTTTTCGCCATGCATCTATACGCACCAATGCCGAAATGGGACTGCGGGAAATAAAAGAATTCGTTAAAATCAAAGAGAATCTTCGTCCTCTCCTTAAAAGCGCTCACGAAAAACACCGCCTTTCGGCGCGTTCCTACCATCGCCTGCTTAAACTTGCGCGGACTATCGCTGATTTAGAAGGGTCGGAAGAAATTGAAGAACTGCATTTGTCGGAAGCGCTGCAATACAGGCCCAAACAAGAAATCTAAAATGGATTCTTTGCTCCTCTTACCTCAAAATGCAGATGGCAACCAGTGGAATTACCCGTGGAGCCGATAGTGGCAACTTGTGAACTTTGAGCAATTTTTTGGCCGACGAAAGCCAAAACATTTTGCAAGTGAGCATAAAGAGTTTGAGTATTATTAGTATGACTTATCACTAGGTAACGACCATAACCGCCATTCCAACCGTAAGAACGCGCAATCAAAACCGTACCTTCCGCAGCAGCCAGCACTGGCAAACCACAACTATTGGCAAGATCAACGCCGTTGTATCCGTGAATGCCGCGTGATTTATGACCCCCTATAATAGGACGCAGGAAATATCCTTTAAGATCAGAGAATCCGGCAAAATTAGAACTTTTTATACTTGGACGAGGGGGGGCGGGAGGAATTAATTCTCCATCGGGAATAATAACGATAGTGCCTATTTGTAAAGGTTCATCAACAGCAATACCATTAAAACTGGAAATCTCATTAACATCTCCCTTGAATTGTTTAGCAATAGAAACAAGATTATCTCCTTTTTTAACTTCATACTGAACACCGGTAACCGGTAAAATAATAAGTTCATCGCCCGCCTTTATAAGATGGGGATTAGAAAGATTATTAGCCCAAAGAAGAGTATTTAAAGAAATTCCAAAATTTGCGGCAATGGAACTTGGCGTATCACCAGGCTTTACGGTATAAACCACAATTTGGTCATTAGAAAAATTAACAATAGTGCCAATGGGATTTCTTGAAGCAATGAGCGCGCTATCCTGGACTGCCGGCAAAGAAACCGTATTTGCCTCTAGGGGACCGCCTATATCATCATCCAAAGAGTTAATAGGTTGGCTTCCCAATAGGGGTAAAGAAACGGCCGCGGTTGTATCAAATTCTCTTTTAGTTTCAGAAGAACCTGTTAAAAATTGAAAAAGGGTAGAAAATAAACCGGCATGGGCAACAGCCGTAGGATAAAAAATAATACCCAAAAAATAAGCAGCAAACATCAATTTAAAAAGACCATTTGTTAATAATGGCTTATTTGGTGCTCTTTTTATTATGAAGTAAAGCGTCCGCGCTAAATTTCGCCCAAATCTGCAAAATATAGTGCAGGAATGTGTTAAAGTGTTCAAAGAAGTAGAAAAACTGGCTTAAATACGCTAACTATGGTATCTAGGAATAACCGCCTACTTCTTAAAGTTACTCCTGCTGTCATGACACGTCAAGACACGCTATCCACAGCCCTCGTGTTCGACCAAAAACCTATGTTAATATGGGGCGGGATATACGGGGTATGATTGATCTTCTAAAAGATTTAAATTCTCAACAGCAAGAAGCGGTCCTGGCCACAGAAGGGCCTGTTTTGATATTGGCAGGACCGGGATCAGGGAAAACAAAAACACTTACGCATCGAATTGCCTTTCTTATTTCTAAAGGTGTGGCTCCGGAACATATTCTTGCGGTTACTTTTACAAATAAGGCGGCGGAAGAGATGAAAATGCGCCTAAATTTACTGACAAATAATCAATCCCCGGCAAACAATCAGATATTTATCGGTACTTTTCATGCTTTGTCAGCAAAAATCTTAAGAATACATGCGGGGAAAATCGGCTATTTGCATTCATTCACCATTTTCGACGAAGATGATTCTCTCGCTCTTTTTAAAGAAATAATAAAAGAGCTTTCTATCAACACCAAACAGTTTCCGGCAGGAATGATTATGCATACTATTTCTGGCTTAAAAAATGAGCTTATCACTCCCGAGCGTTATGAAGAGGAAAATGGTTTGGATGACCTTTTTCCGCAAATAATCCACAAAGTTTACACGGTTTATCAACAACACCTTAAAGAAGCAAATGCTATGGATTTTGACGATCTTCTTATGAATACAGCGCTTTTATTTGAAAAACATCCAGAAATACTGCAAACATATCAAAATTATTTCCACTATATACACATAGATGAATATCAAGATACAAACCATGCCCAGTATATTCTTATGAATCAACTGGCAAAAATACGTCATAATATCGCCGTAGTAGGAGATGATGCCCAAGCTATTTATGGCTGGAGAGGGGCGGATTTCCGCAATATATTCAATTTCGAACGGGACTGGCCTGAAACTAAAATAATTATTCTTGATCAAAATTACCGCTCTACCCAAGTTATTCTTGACGCCGCCAAAGAGCTAATTGCTAAAAACAACTTACAGAAACAAAAAAACCTATGGACCGAGATTAAGGGGGGGGAAACCATCAAAATTGTGCCGTTGGAAAATGAAAAAAAGGAGGCGGAATTCGTCTATCAGCAAATTCGCCATCTTCAAAAAGATGAACATCAATTAAAAGATATGGTGATTCTTTATCGCACCAATGCCCAATCACGCGCGCTGGAAGAGGTATTTTTGGAAAATAATTTTCCTTATAAAATCGTGGGCGGCATCAAATTTTATCAGCGAAAAGAGGTGAAAGATATTATTGCTTATCTTCGTTTCTTATTAAACCCCGACGATTCTTTAAGCCTTAAAAGAATTATCAATGTCCCTGCCCGCGGAATAGGAAAAACATCCTTTCTTGCTTACCTTGCTTTGTACCGTACTAAGTACGGTACAAATACCTTGCTAAATAAAGGACAAAATGATACCTTAAGCCGTTTTGAAGCGCTTATCCGTAAACTACGGGAAGAAATTAAGCAAAATTCGGCTGTCTCTTTCTTGAAATATCTTCTTAAATCTATAAATTATCAAGAATATCTTGGTGATAGCTCTGATAAGGCGGAGGAACGTTGGGAGAACGTACAGGAATTGGTTAGTTTAGCCAAAAAATATGGTGATATCGGACCGCCAGCGGGACTGGAAAAACTTCTTGAAGATGTTGCTCTTATGTCCGATACCGACGAGATTAGTGCTGCCAAACCGCAAATAAATCTTATGACCCTGCATTCTGCCAAGGGTCTTGAATTTCAAGATGTTTTTATCGTGGGATTAGAAGACGGTATATTTCCTCATTCCCGTTCTCTTTTTGACCCGCGCGAACTCGAAGAAGAACGCCGGCTTTGTTATGTAGGGCTTACCCGCGCGAAAAAAAACCTATTCTTAACTTTTGCCCTGCGACGAACCCAATTCGGTTCTATTCAAGTAAACCCTCCATCACGTTTTCTTAACGAAATTCCGGAAAATCTTATTGAGGTTATAGATGACTCTATTACAGAGGTTTTATAGATGTCTTTAGAGGCTTCGCCTCTAAAGACATGTCTTATGGAGAGGAAACCTCTAAGGACACAAATGAAACCAAAAAAATCATTAGGACAACATTTTCTCAAATGTAAATGGGTTATTTCTACTCTTATTAACGCCGGAGAAGTGGGGCCAGAAGACGTTATTCTTGAAATCGGACCCGGTAAAGGCATTTTAACCCGTGGCTTAGCTAAAAAAGCAAAAAAGGTAATTGCCGTGGAAAAAGACGAAAGACTTGCCCATGAATTAAAAAATGCCATACAAAAAGAAGGTATTACCAACGCTCACTTGATAATAGGTGATATATTGCATTTGTACCTTACTGAGTACGGTACAAATAGTTTCATGGAGCAAAAGTACAAAATTGTAGCTAATATACCTTATTATCTGACTTCTCGTCTTCTGCGTCTGCTGCTTGAAGCCGAACAAAAACCAGCCATCATCGCCTTAACTATTCAAAAAGAAGTGGCGCAAAGAATTATGGCAAAACCCCCACATATGAACCTTCTTGCCTTATCAGTACAGGCATACGGGACACCGGAAATAATAAAAACAGTTCCTGCGAACTGTTTTTATCCAAAACCAAAAGTGGATTCAGCGATTATTAAAATATCGGACATATCGGACAAATTCTTCAAAAAACATAAAATTGGAGATAGGAAATTTTTCGAGATCATAAGAAAATCATTCGGTCAAAAAAGAAAAATGCTGCTACGAAGCTTAGCTTCGTATATAGCAAGACCGAAATTAGAGAAAATACTTGTGGGTTTGGGATTAAAAACTACGGCAAGGCCAGAAGAATTAACCCTTGAACAATGGACAACTCTTATATCATTTATGGAAAAGTAAGTGGTGGTGCTGGAAAACCTCCAAAAAAACCGCTTGTACCTACGATAGTAATAGGAAATCCCGCTCCAGCTGGCGCACAAATCGGCCCAACTTTTTTAATACAAGGAACCATGGTTGGAATAGAATTTCCCAAAACCCATCTACCGACTTCGATTTGGTATTCGCGATAAATTTTTGTGCCGGGAACAACCATATAACTTCCTCCTACCGGCGGACCTACTGTTATCCAAACAGGATTTGGCAAACTATTTTTAGCTACGCCTTCTAATAAACCAACAAGGGTTGAGTTAATACCAATAGCAGAACCAAACATACCAACTATGCTCCCTAATCCGCAGTCACACACAATTTTAGTTAAAATTTTTCCTCCAAAGGGTTGCCGTTTAAACGAGGACGGCAAAAACGTAGAGGGACTGGTCTGTCCATAAACAGGTATAAAAAAGAGGATTCCGAGTATTATTAATCCAACGCTCAATAAAAAAATATACCTTTTTAACGTATCCATATAGACATTATAGCTCTTATCTGCTTTTAAGAAAACCTGTGCCCAGTAATACAACATTCGGAGTGTTCTTCTCTGTTTGCATTACTTGGTATAGATTGTCTAACTTTTTTAGTGCTATATCTCATGATTCATATAATCACGGAGAAGAACACTTCTGCCAAACGGTTAAACTTCATCTGTGAACTGGATTAAAGGGAGTTAATAAAAGTTTAAACACCCTTAAGCCCCGGGCCGTTTGGCACTGAATGTTGATATACTGGGTGTGCATAACTGCACAGGTTTGCTTTTTAAATTTGTGATATAATAGCTTTATAAAAATGAAGAATTTGACGCAATTCGGAAATTCCCAAAGAAAGCTGCTAATGGGGCTTGTTTTGATATTTGGCGCAGCAGCAAGTTTATACTTAATGGTTGGCCCTAAAACCCCAAAACAGTCTTACCAAACCCCTCCTGCCGCGCTAGAAGAAACAATATCGCCCTTGCTAGAAGATACGGATAAAGATGGGCTGACATCCTGGGAAGAAGGATTATATAAAACTGATCCAAAAAATTCTGATACTGATGGCGACGGAACGCCGGACGGTGAAGAAATAAAAGTAGGAAGAGACCCTACGGTGGCAAGTCCGCATGACGGCATTAATGAAGTAAAAGAAAAAGCCGCGCAAATTGAAGCGCCCGCCTACAATCTCACCAAATCGCTCTTTGAAGACTTTGTGAAGGAGAGAGGTGCGCAAATGCTTCTCTCAAAAGATCCGGAGAAGGCCGTGCAAATAATTCAAGACAAGGTTTTGGAATACCAACGATTGGGAAAACTGCCTAAGTATCCGGACACACCACCGGAGTTACCGCCCCCCGCCATCCGTATCTCAAATGACAACAATGAAATGGCTGTAAAAAAATACTTGAACGATCTGGCTATTATTCTTGAAACGGAAATACTTCCTCTAAAAGAGGACGACTTATCTGTTTTTCTGGGTATGCTGCAATCAGGGGTTTTTGACCGGACAAAAAAGCTGAAGGAATACAGCGGGGCTGTGGAACGGACGGCCAAAAAGGTAAGGGCCCTGGAAGTTCCTCAAAATCTTGCCTGGTTTCATAAAAAAGAAATCCTGTATATAGAATCGGCTTGGCGCGATATTGAAAAATTTTCCAATATTGATAAAGATCCGCTAACTGCGCTTCTTGCCGTATCCGCCCGCAAAAACACCAAAATCGCGATGATTAAACTCCATTATGGAGAACTTAGAGAATGGCTTAAAAAAAATAATATTGCTTTGAGCCCACAGGATAAATCATACCGGCTGGCTAACTAAAATAATGAATCCCGTTAGAGATGAGCCGCCATCTTTAATGGAGCGTATGCTGAACAATTACTTACAGAATAAAATAAGTATTAAAATTAGCCCTAAATCTCTAACGTGATGAAACAGAGATTTTCGACAACCATTGCCTCACTGCTTATGGCCGTAATAGTACTCCAGACATTCGCTCTGCCTTTTATTGTTTCCGCGCAAACCACACCCACAACACCTACTCCAACCTCCACCTACTGCGGCCTTACCCAAAAATTATTGGATATCACCGGAATCAGTGATCTTTTTAATAGCTTACAAAATACATTGTCGAGTCTTATAGGAAGCGGTGTGTCGGCTGTAACAGGCGGAGCTACCACAGGCATTGGAATTTTGGGCGTAGGCACATTGGTTCCAGTGGCCGAACAAGGAGAACAACTAGCGCATGTAAGACAAATACGAACGGATCTTGATAGTATAACAACAAAAGAATTCGTCTGCGATCCGGTACTGCGTTTCGTGGCCTCTTTGCTTATCCGTTCCCTTACCAATACCATTATTGCCTGGATTCAAGGAAACGGGGGCGAAGATGTGGGTTTTGTGGGAAATTTCGAAGCTGAATTCCGAAAACAGCTTGATGCGCGAGGAGGAGAACTTTTAAACCAGTTGGCTGGAGTAAACCTTTGTGGAAATATCGGCGCTTTTCTGCAAATCTCTCTTCGCACCGGCACTTCTCTGCGGCAAAAACTGCAATGTACGGTAACCGATATTGTAGAAAATGTAGGAGATTTCTTTAATGATTTCAGCCAAGGAGGATGGCCGGCTTTTATCAGAATGTCGCTGCAGCCGCAAAATAATCCTTATGGAGCATTTTTAATCGCGCTTGACGCCAAACTGGCGGCTGAAGGCGCGGCAGGAAGGGCTCTTGAAAGAAAACTTTTAGCCAACAAAGGTTATTCCGGAGTAAGAACTCCCGCCAATGGCATTTGCGATGTGGGTAATGACGGAATTCTTCGCTGTACTATTGAATATTTTACCAAAACACCGGGGCATTTGGTGGCTAATATGCTGGAAAGAACTATTGGCAGCGGTTATGACTATGCCATAGTGGCAGATGAATTTAATGAGGCATTAGAAGCTATTATAACTACTCTTATCTTCACTTTGGTAAATTCTGCCGAGGAGGGGATATTTAATCCCGCTCTCGCCGACTCTCCCGTAACTACGGATGTGAATATTCTTACCATAATAACCACCTCTCTTCCTTCAGGAGTACTCAAAATACCGTATACCGCAACTTTAACAGCCATAAACGGGGAACTGCCTTATACCTGGAATATTTCAAGCGGATCATTACCCCCCGGATCTCCGGCCTTCGCACTTTCTCCAGAAGGACATATAACCGGTACTCCGACTGTCATAGGCACCTACGCCTTTACAGTAAAAGTTGCAGACATAGAAGGGAGAACTGATTTCCAAAATCTGACTATACAAATTTTTGAGACACCCCCGACACCAAAACCTCCTCCCGGAACACCGCTTTCCTGCAATGGAGTCTTCACAGTTATTCCCGGCGGGCCTGCTTGCACCCTGGAAACTACTTGCACGGCTTTTGCGGGAACCTGCCACACGCCACTTTGTCCGGCAAGCGCCGCGGATCCTTTACAAAGCGTTTGTGTTTCTATGCTTAGCGATGGTACCTGCACCGTCACTGGCGAGATACGAAGCTGTATAGTAAATGGTGTAACAGTCACAGAGGCCTGCTATATAAGTGTGCGGGGAGGACAACCAGAACAACTTACTTGCAGAAATTTATAACTTTCAGATGATTAAATTTAACCGAAGACAAAAAATAATTTTTAAAGCAAGTATCTTGCTACTTTTGGCGCTGATTGGTTTGGGTTTGGGAATAAATACCGTGTGGGCGCAACCAGCAACGCCGGGAGCAGGGGCAGGAAATAGTGAGCTTGGCACTCTTGCTGAAATGGGGCTTAAAATCGCCTTAGGATTTTTAACTATATTACAATCAGTACTTTCTACTCTTGTTATTTATCTCGGCAATATTTTTGACCTGCTCTTGGGTATCAATATTAAAGCAAACCCAATAGAAAATCAGGTAACAATAATAGGGTGGGGAATTATGCGAGACCTCGTTAACTCACTCTTTATCTTATTAATACTTTGGATTGCCTTTACAATTATATTCAACCTTGAAAATCTCGGGGGTAAAAAGCTACTTACGAATATTATCGTTATTGCCTTGCTTGTTAACTTCAGTCTTGCTTTTGTAGGAGCAATTTTTGGGTTTGCTAATGTATTTTCAAAATCACTTTCCGATGCCCTGCCGCATCAAACAGAGATTAAGGATGGCCAAGAAATTACTAGGTTTATGATAAGTGATTATTTGGGCCAGATACTCAACCTTCAATCAATTTATGCCCTTTCCCCACAGGAAGCGTCCTCAGTTATTGACGCGCTTTTGGTGGGAGCTGGAACCGGATGCGGTATAGGCGCCATTTGGGGATTAGCACCATGTATTCCAGGAGCCATCGCTGGAGGAGCCGTAGCCGCCTTCCTCCATACTGTTTTTAGTGGCGATGATCCTTCAAAACTAATTAGTACTGCTTCTACTTTGCTGGTTGTAGATTTATATCTCTTCTTTATATTTATTGCCTTTTTGTTAGTATCAATAAGTTTGGTATTGCGTCTAGTGGCAATGACTCTTATTGGCGTATTTGCGCCCGCTGCGTTCTTAATGTTTGCTCTTCCCGGAGGAACAGCAAGAAAGTATTGGAATATGTGGCTGGATTATTTAATACGCTGGGCTTTTTTTGCTCCAGTTTTTGTGTTTTTACTGTATCTAAGCCTTTACTTCCTGAATGAAATTCACAAAAAAACATTCAGGGTGCAAAATAATGTCGTTATAAATCCTGTTTGGGATCCTGATTATATTTTGATGATTATAACATCACTTTCATTCTTACTAGCCGCAATAATGATTGCTCGTAAAATGGGGGGCGCTATTGCCGAAGCAGTTATAAAATATGGAGAAAAATATGGGGTTAAAGGACTGAAATACGCTGGTGCATTCCCATTTGTCGCTGGAGCAAAAGGATTAAGAACTATCGCCGCCCCGGTTGCGGGACAAATTGCTAAAAGTGAGAAATTGTCTACCGGCCTTCTTAGCAATGTTCCCGGCGCAAAAGCCCTGCAGCGCGGCGCCGCGCGTCTTGCCGCGGGCGAGCGCGGAGCCATTGCTGCCGCCGAAAAACAATACAGCAGATACACTGCCGATGAACTTAGCCGCATGCTTCCCGGAGAATATCGTCCCGCTAATAGAGTCGCGATTCTAAAACAACTGGGAGAGAAAAAAGGAATTGAAAAACTTTCTGATGCTCAAGCCGAAGCCGAATTTGTGCGACTTAATAATCTTGGCGAAGACATAAGGCCGCTTCTTAAGCAAAAACCATCCGTGGCGCTAAGGAGGCCGGATTTGGCGCTTACTCCTGCTGAAATTGCCGCGGCAGGACCAAATGTTAGGAGAGAAGCAGTTAAAAAAATTACTGACACTATGGCCGGCGATGAACTTGCCAAGATTAATAAAGACCTTGCTAACCCGGCTACTCCTGAAGGACAAGATGTGCTCTGGGCGTTATGGCATAGCTCGGATAGAGGCGCAAGAGCGCAAATCGGCGTAAAGAATAAAGAGCTTGCTCAGAACATGAAGAGCTATGTAGAAAAAATGTCCGCTACCGAACTTGATGCATTCAAGAAATCCCTTACGCCCGATCAATTAAGAGAGCTTAATAGGGAGTTTGATTTGTCGCTAGCAGGCAGTACAGGTACTGGAATTAGGCCGCTTAACTGGGCGCCTGTAATTTCAGCGAGAAGCTTGTCTAGTGGTAAAGTCTTAGTTCCGTACTCTGAGAAAATTTCCATAACTGGTGGTTCTCCTCCTTATAAACTTAACCCGATTACCGCGCCTCCCGGCTTAGGAGCTTATATTATTGGTAACGACGTTGGTATTACAGGAACACCAGCCGCTAAGGGTAAATTCTCACTTAGTTTTGAAATTACGGACACAGCAGGTGGCTCCACAACTAAATCATACAATATTATTATCACCTAAATATGCCGCGTTTGAATCAACAACAAATAGAAGAGCGTTATGAAAAACTTCCGGAAGTGCTGAAGGAAGCAATGTTTGACCCCGATATTACGGACACTATGTTTGAAACCGGCAAGAAATTCGGATTAACCATTGATAAAATAGGATATCTTGCCGAGGAAACCGGGTATGTGATTCTGGGGTTTACCAAATCGGAAGATTTTATCAAAGCCCTGAAGGATAATCTTGATATTGATGAGGAAAAAGCGCGGCAAATTGGCGCGGAAATTAATCAGCGGGTTTTTCTAGCTTTGCGGGAAGCGTTGAAACAAACGCATAAGATGGAAATACCAGAAGAAGCAAGAATCCCCGCACCAGAACAAATTCGGTACGGGGCAGATAAGAGTCAAGAATTAAGGGTGGAACCGCCTAAGTCCGCAACAATGACACCTTTATTGCCCGCAGCCCCTGTGCCGCCCAAAATACCAGCTGAACCCACTAAACAACCAATGCCTATTGATCTTCGGGAGCTTAGGAAACCAACGCCGTCCTCGTCTTTACCCGAAATAATCGGACCAGCCAAATCACCTGAACTAAAATTGCGGGAACCCCCGAAACCAACCGCAGCAAAACCTCCTGAAACGTTAAAGCCTGTTATCCCCAAACCCGCAGCGCCGCCTAAACCAGAAGTTATGGCAACCGGCGGAATATTTGCAGCGCCCCTGCCCATGTCAAAGCCGCCGACGCCAGCAATAAAACCTATTATGCCAGCGCCTCAACCGCAAAAAATGCCTAAAGAGATACCATCAATAGAAAAAAATAATGATCCTTATAGAGAACCGATTGAATAAAGAATAAAATAGAACTCAATAAAATAGCGAACGGTTTAACCAAAGTTCGAAATACTTAATACATTTATGCGCCAATACCAAGTCCCCCAATTTATAACTGTTGAAGATAAGGTCATCGGGCCGCTTACAGTGAAGCAGGCGCTTTATCTTGGAGCGGGCGCTATGCTTATAGTGGGAATCAGAATGATCCTCGAACCATTCCTTTTGTGGCCGCTTGCTGTTTTAATCGGAGGATTTGCCGCGGCTCTGGCTTTTTTGAAAATAAATGAGCAATCCTTTCCGCTGGTGCTGAAAAACGCTTTTTTCTACCTTATAAAACCGCGCCTTTTTATCTGGAAAAAGGAGCCGACAACTTCAGCCATGACCCGGCTTGAGGCCGTAAAAAAACAGGAAATATTGGTTAAAAATATACCCAAAATGTCCCAGTCCAAACTATCGGATTTGGCCTGGAGTTTGGATATTAAAGAAAAGATAAAAGATTAAAACCTTATGCCGTCATCAACTTCCGCCCAAAAATTCCTCGCCATAGACACCATTCGCGAAGATACCATTATTTTAAAAGATGGCGGATTTCGGGTCGTCTTGATGTGTTCTTCTCTAAATTTCGCTCTAAAATCTTCGGATGAGCAGGATGCCATAATTTTTCAATTTCAAAATTTGCTTAATTCACTGGATTTCCCGGTGCAATTCATTATCCACTCCCGCAAATTAAACATTGCCCCGTATCTTGAATCGCTCAAAGAAAGACAAAAAGAAGAAGACAATGATCTTCTTAAAATTCAAATAGCGGAGTATATTGAATTTGTAAAAAGTTTTGTGGAGATGACTAATATAATGTCTAAAACATTTTATGTCACGGTTCCCTATACGCCGACAATTTTAGCGCAGAAAAAATTTTTAGGGGGGCTTGCGGATTTACTGGGTTTGGGCAAAAAAGAAACGGCGGCGGGAGACATTTTTGAAGAACACAAAAATCAGCTTTGGCAGAGGGTAGATACGATAGTAGTCGGGCTGCAACGTTTTGGCATCCGCGCCGCGCCGTTGAATACAGAAGAGCTTATTGAACTATTTTACGGACTTTATAATCCCACGGAGTTTGAGCAGGTGGCACGAACTAATACTACTAGCTTGTAGGAATTAGTTTGTAGCTTGTGGGTATGTTAGTTAATCCTACAAGCTACAAGCTACAAACTTATATAATGGCCTTATTATCAAGAAAACAAAAAAAATCCGAAGAAGAAATCTTCACAGTGTTCCCGGCAGAAATTTACCGCGCCGGCGAGCTTGTCTTAAAAGACGTACTGGCTCCTTCGGCATTTGAAGTAAATCCTACCTTTGTAAGATTGGGGGCGAAGTTGGCCCGAACCATTTTTGTCTTCTCCTATCCGCGATACCTGCACACTAATTGGTTTAGTCCGATTATTAACCTTGACCGCATTTTTGATGTAGCAATGTATGTTCATCCGGTAGACACCTCCATAATTTTAAAAACCCTGCGAAGAAAAGTGGCGCAGGTGCAATCGCAAATTACCGAGCGCGAAGAAAAAGGATTAATCAGGGATCCAATTCTTGACACCGCTTTCCGTGACCTTGAAGAACTGCGCGATAAACTCCAACAAGCGCAAGAACGCCTATTCAATTTCGGACTATACCTCACGATTTACGGTTTCTCCGAGGAAGAACTCAATAAAACCGAAACCGAAATAAAAAATCTTTTGGAGGCGCGGCTTGTCTACACCAAACCGGCGCTCTTTCAACAAAGCGAGGCCTTTCAATCTGTTCTGCCGTTAAATACCGACAAAATGGAAATAAATACTTATTTGAACTCTTCGCCTATTTCCTCTACTTTTCCTTTTGTTTCTTTTGATCTGACTTCGAACAAAGGCATCCTCTATGGCATCAACCGGCATAATAATAGTTTGGTTTTGTTCGATCGCTATTCGCTTAGTAATTATAACTCCGTTATTTTTGGAACGGCCGGCGGCGGTAAAAGTTATTTTTCGAAATTAGAGATCCTCCGCTCCCTGATGTGGGGAACTGACGTCATCATAATAGATCCTGAACGTGAGTATGAATACTTGTCGCAAACTGTCGGGGGTTCATATGTGAATATCTCGCTTACCTCCAAAAATCACATTAATCCTTTTGATCTGCCCATTCCGCGGGAAGATGAATCTCCGGCGGATGTCCTTCGTTCCAATATAGTAAATCTCATTGGATTATTTCGTCTGATGCTCGGAGGGCTTACTCCGGAAGAAGACGCGATTTTAGACCAAGCGATCACCGAAACCTATGCCTCGCGCGACATTACTCCGGAATCGGATTTTTCTAAAATCACCCTGCCACTTTTATCGGACCTGGAACTCGTGCTTGCTTCCACGGCCGGAGCAGAAAATCTTGCCGTTCGTCTAAAAAAATATACTGTCGGCACTTGGGCGGGGTTTATTAACC
>Ga0213870_1000663_pt1 | contig 15949 bp, 14 predicted proteins | sample WICALVC2017_Meta_FD_160119 | JGI IMG/M metagenome (GOLD analysis project Ga0213870, IMG submission 160119) | Freshwater microbial communities from subterranean cave lake in Wind Cave National Park, South Dakota, United States - WICALVC2017 | ecosystem: Environmental > Aquatic > Deep subsurface >... | reverse complement strand
TGAGAACCAAGATAAACAGATCCAAAGTCTGTTGTCCTACCGTTAGACGACCCCGAAGCACTATACGGGATAAACACCGTCTCGTGTCCTACCATTAGACGATCCCGCAGCAGTAGCAATGAGCTTTCTGAAGGCATTGCCATGATGCCAACTTTTTATTTGTTTTTCTCTAATACGAGCAGCTTTATAACTATTATATGATTCAAAATATTTTAATATCCAGGGTATTCCACTTGCTGTTGAATTTACCTCGCCACGAATATGTCTTATTAATCTTATTTCGGGTGAAAGTTGTGTAATTCCTATATAAAATTTACCATTCTGATTATTAATTATGTAAAGAAAACATTTCATAAATTTGGCGAGGCAAGTTAGACGACCCCGAAATAATGTCAATTTTTGGAGCGGGCGAGCGGAATTGAACCGCCTACTACTCCTTGTCCCGTAAAATGTGACGAGCTAATAGCGAGTCACTAATTTTACGCGATCCCGTTAACTTGGAGCGGATGACCGGTCTCGAACCGGCAACCTCCTCCTTGGAAGGGAGGCATTCTACCAATTGAACTACATCCGCATTAGTTTATTATACTGTTTAATACGCATTTCGTCACATTCACGGGATCCTCGAAAAACTAAGTAGCGTGAGCTCCAAGTTTTTCGGGAGAAGGGAGTCATTTTACCGGTAAACTACGCCCGCACTTCGAGCATTTTGCTCTCAGTGTAAACTTTTAATTAGTGATATTTTTTTACTTTTTCTCCAACCTTTTATTTCTTTTTCGCGTCTTGCTGCGTTTATCTTATCGGGAAACTTTTCCCAATAGACAAGCATAACTGGTATTTTACTTATCTGTAAACTACTGTTTATTCGAGAATTGTGTTGATTGATTCTCTTTTTTAAATTCCAAGTAATTCCTGTATATAAAGATTTATCCTTACATTCTACTATATAAAGAAAATAAGCCATTGCTTTGTTTACCCTGAACAAAGTGAAGGGTGCCGAGTGTCGGAATCGAACCGACATAGCCTGTTTTTCAGACAGGTGCCGTGACCGCCTAGGCTAACTCGGCGTGTTTAAGAATTTGGATTTAAAAAAATCAAACTAATGTGGATCCGAGAGGGCTTGAACCTCTGACCTTTGCGATGTAAACGCAACGCTCTAACCAACTGAGCTACGGATCCAGCTTACTAAGGCTGATGCGATGTAAACGCGACGCTCTAACCAACTGAGCGATTCATCCTTATCAAGCTATTTTAGTAGAATATTAGAATTGTTGCAACAGAAGAAGAATGAATGTAAAATTAGCTTTAGAGCCCCTGTAGCTCAACTGGATAGAGCAGGCGCGTTCTAAGCGTCTGGTTGGGTGTTCGAGTCACCCCAGGGGTGCCGAGTCAAACTCGGCTTCGCAATAAATTAAAGCGAGTTTGATGAAGGCCAAGTCAGACTTGGCAATTCTAAATGCATTTTCTAAAAGAGAAGTGAGACTTCTCATCATCCTAATGAGTAAATACTACGTCTATTTACTATTGAGCCTCAAGGACAGAAAATTTTATGTTGGATCTACTACCGATTTAATCAAACGACTTCGAGAACATGAAAATGCAGAAGTAACTTCAACAAAAAATCGTCGCCCACTAAAACTCATTCACTACGAATACTTTATCAATAAAGTAGATGCTAAATCTCGTGAGGTATTTCTGAAAAGCGGATTTGGAAGAGATCAACTGCGACAATCATTGAAAAGGACACTGATCCAATTCCTCCGTCCTCCCGCATAATTTGAATTCTTCAATAAAAACTCGAAAACTAGGTGTTTAAATCCCTACGCAGTAAAGACACAATTATTTTTTCTGCCACCAGATATACCCAAGCCAAAAATACCAGAGAGGATTAACAATAAATCCTTCTATTAAAATTGGATACTTTAGTATCGGATCGGCTGGGTTTAAAACTATTAATCTACCCAAATATATAATAATAAGTAAAACCCCGGAAACAAATCCTAATAGGGCTAGATTTTCAGTAAATTTTTTACTCATCCTCATCAAATAAGCATTTTTTAGTATCGCAAATCCAGTCACACCAAAAGCAAGAAGTCCTCTGGGATCAACTTGGTTTGGTAAGTCAGTATTTACAATACTCGGAGGATTGATAGCATTTGCCAGATCATAACCTCCATGAACTATTGTTCCAATTGCTCCAGCCAGTCCAAGAAGTAAAGCTATTAATGCCCAACCTTCATCTACTTCTTTTAATTTAAGATATAAAGCGGCAAAGACTTCAAGTGACATAAGTCCGGCAATAGTAAGAAATAAACTGCTATTTGTGACGTCCCTGGCAATCACAAAAAAGTAGGCATAAAAAAGCCATGATACAGAAGCAATAAAAGCAGAAATCGCTATTTTCTGATTGAAATTGTATACTTTCACTTTCTCACCCCCTTCGCTAGAAATTGTTAATGAATAGTAAATGAATTTACAATTTCTTGCGCCGTATTTGCTAGCACTTAATAAAATTACTTTGCTTGAGTTTATTATTTCAAATAAAAATTACGAAAGCAAGAGGATTGGTGCCGAGGACAGGAGTTGAACCTGCACGCCTTTTTTAAGGGCACAAGCACCTCAAGCTTGCGTGTCTACCAGTTCCACCACCTCGGCAACTTTTTGTGTTTACACTGGAAAATTCATCAGAATTTTTCAGTGCAGGCGAGAGGAGTTGTCCCAGCAACATCTTGCTCAATGTGTTAATAATTTCACATCGAGCTTAGATGTGCGGGATCCCGCATTCTAATTCCATCCGCCAGCTGGCGGATTGGAAAGAACTGCGGGAAACCTCCAAACACCTGTGAATTTTTGTGCCCTGAGAGGGACTTGAACCCCCATGCCTTTTGGGCACACGCTCCTGAAGCGTGCCTGTCTACCAGTTCCAGCATCAGGGCAAGAACCATTTGACTCATTATATTTTAGCAAAATAATGCTAAGATCGCTAGCTTACCTGCCTGCCGGCAGGCAGGGTTGACATATATTTATTTGTAATTTATTCTCATGTTAGACTTATTCTAAATGACACTACGTCAAAAATTAGTATTTTTATTTCTACACATATCGCTGCTTCCAATTATTTTTATCAGTATCTTTGTTTATTCAGCCACAAAAGAAAGAGTCACTGAACAAGTAGTTAGTCAATTGGAGTTAATAGCCCAAATTCAAGAAAATCGTATTAATACAGCAATTGATCAAAATCTAGAAAGATTGGTTACTGTCTCAAGGAGATCCGCTTTAAATGAAATACTCGTTAAAGAAAACTACCAGACCACTCAAAAAAATTTAGAAATTAAAAAAATTCTAGAAGAGGCAAAATCTTCAATCAGAAGTTTTAATGATATATTAATTTTAGATGTTGATGGCTATGTAATCGCTGCAACAAATCCCAATGCTGTGGGTACCAATTACGAAAACGAAGAATTTTTTCAAAAAGGGAGAGTAGAAGAAAACGTAGAATCGTTTTACCTTGACGAAAACTACGATGTAAGAGTTTATTTATCTGGTCCAATTCACGCCCAAGAAGATTTAGTCGGTATAGTTGTAGTTATTGAGTCCGATGTAGAAAATATTTTATCTCTAATCAAAGACTATTCAGGACTAGGTAAATCAGGTGAAATACTTCTAGCAAGACGCGACTTAAACGGGAATGCTCTTTTTATAACCCCTTCGAGATTTCATGCCAACGCTGCTTTACGACGCATCGTCTCAAAAAATAATAGAAATGAGCCTATTACACAAGCTCTTAGCAAAAATGAAATTCTTTTGACAAATGCCGTTGACTATAGAGGAAAAAGAGTTCTTGCAGCTACCCGATATATTGATAAGTCCGATTGGGGTCTGGTAGTCAAAATAGACGAAGAGGAAGCATTTGAACCATTAAAACAACTTAAGGACTATTTTATCTATTCAACTTTAATTACATCTGTTTTTGCTATTCTTACTGCCTTATATCTTGCCCAAAATATAACCAATCCGATAATACAACTTACAGAAGTAACAAGCAAAATACGGCAAGGAGACATGCGACAAAAAGTAAACATAAAGTCAAACGATGAAATCGGACGTTTGGCCGACTCTTTTAATGCAATGTCAAATAAGCTTAGAAAATCATATTCATCGTTAGAGGGCAAAGTAAGTGACAAAACAATTCAATTAAAAAAGAAAATTTTTGAAATACAGGAACAAGTAGCAAAAGACGAAGCCCTTCTGGAAAGCATAGGTGACGGAGTTATAGCAACTGACAGTCGGCAAAAAATAATTCTTGTTAACCGAGCAGCAGCGCAAATGTTAGGCTGGCAGGCAAAAGATATGTTAGGAAAAATAATTTATTCTGTTTTAAAAATGACTAACTCCAAAGGCGAAGCAATTCCAATAAAGAAAAACTCTATTGCTTTATCTTTTAAATCTGAATCAAAAATTACAACTATCGCATCTGACGGTCTATGTTTCACCAGCAAAAAAAGTACTCTTCTTCCTGCAGTTTTTTCAGCAACACCTATTATTTTGGGAAATTATGCAATTGGCACTGTCGTAGTATTTCGAGATATTACCCATGAAAGAGATGTAGATAGGATGAAAACAGAATTTATATCCCTAGCCAGTCATCAACTTCGTACACCGCTTGCAGCTGTCAAATGGTTTTCTCAAATGCTCGAGAGCGGGGACGCGGGGAAATTAAATAAAGAACAGCTGAATTTTGTTAACAATATCTCTGAATCCAACGAAAGGATGATTGATTTAACAAACAATTTACTAAATATAAACAGAATTGAATCGGGTAAAATAATCATAAATCCTAAACAAACTGATTTTGAAAAACTTGTTACGGAAACAGTAAATTATCTACAAAACAAAGTTGAAAAAAAAGAACTCGTCTGGAAAATTAAAATTGATTCAAATTTGCCTAAAATTAAAATCGATCCGAAGCTTATCCGGGAGGTATTTATTAATTTGTTATCAAACGCTATCAAATATAGTAAAAACAGTGGACTTATTACTGTTATAATTAGTAGGCAAGAAAACCTAATTATTTCTCAAATTACAGATGAGGGATACGGGATACCCGGAAATGAACAAAAGCACGTATTTCAAAAGTTTTATAGGGGAGCAAATATTGTAAATGAACACCCCGAAGGTACAGGTTTGGGATTATATTTAGTTAAAGCTATAATAGAATCATCGGGAGGTAATATTTGGTTTAAAAGTGAACTTGGTGTAGGTACAACTTTTTGGTTTAGTTTACCTATTTACGGAGACAGAATTAAAAGAGACGGTGTTTCACTAATTCCGAGCAAAATAGAGAAGAAATAATAAAAATGAAAAAAATATTAGTCGTTGAAGACGATAATTATTTAGCTAATGCTTATCGAGTCAAGCTGACAAAAGCTGGTTTTGAGATAAAAATAGCTTATGACGGAGAAGAAGTTAGTAAAATACTTGACACATTTATGCCTAATCTTATCATTCTTGATCTGGTTCTTCCCAAAAAAGACGGTTTTAAAATACTAGAAGAATTAAAAGGCGATCCAAGATATAAAAATATTCCGGTACTTGTATCATCAAATTTGGGTCAGCAAGAGGATATAAATAAAAGCATGAAGTTAGGTGCAAACGGTTATATAATTAAAACAGACTTATCAATTAATGAATTGGTAGTCACTATTAACTCATTTCTTAAATGATGATTGGATAAAATTCCAATCATCATTCTGAACAGCTTCAGCTGTGAAGGATCTGTGAGTTATGATATTATGAATTTATGGCGATTTATGATAGTGAGAAGTTATATACTACTTTGGTTGAATTAAATATTATTCCCCAAGCATCTCTTGCCCAAGCTCTGAACTATAGTCAAAAAAATAATATTCCCTTGGGAGAAGTATTGCTAGACCGCGACCTTATTTCAGATTCAAATCTAGGCAGAATAATTGCTGATATATCTGCTTTTAAATTTATTAACGTTTCAGAAATTTCTATAGCTGACGAAGTTTTGAAACAAATTGCTGAAATTGTTTCCAAAAAAAACAAAATTATTGCTTTTAAAAAAGATCAAAATGGGTTGCATATTGCAATGAACGATCCAGATAATTTACAAATCCGTACATTTATTGAAAAAAAATTAGGAATTCCAACAATCGCCTATTTTGCTACAGAAAAGGATATAAGCCGAGCCCAATCAGCTTATGCTAAGGATTTTGTAGCTGCTTTTGATGCAATTATCTTGGAAAATATTGAAAAAGCCAAGGGAGCACTAAAAGCTGAACCTCCTATAATCAAAATAGTTGACACTATTATAACCTACGCCTACCAAAATAAATCTTCAGATATCCATATTGAACCTGGTAAAAATTATACACTTGTTAGATTTAGAATTGACGGAATTTTGCACGATATAGTCAAATTACCACTCGAGCTGCAACCACGAATTGTTACCCGTATTAAAGTACTTGCTAAATTGCGTACAGATGAGCATCAAGCTGCACAAGACGGTAAACTCCAGATAAAAATTGATGAAGAAGACGTAGATGTACGCGTATCAATAGTTCCTATTACAGAAGGTGAAAAGATAGTGATGAGATTGCTGTCCGCCAGATCCAGAAGAATTTCACTGACAGAACTTGGATTATCTGAAACTGATTTAGCTAAAGTTAAAAATGCGTATGCAAAACCTTACGGTTGGATACTTTCCACAGGCCCAACAGGTTCTGGTAAAACAACTACCATGTACGCAATACTTAAACTTCTCAATAGCCGTGAAGTAAATATTATGACAATTGAAGATCCCGTCGAATATGAGATTGAAGGCATTAACCAGATACAAGTTAATCCAAAAACTAATTTAACCTTTGCAGAAGGTTTACGGTCAATAGTCCGTCAAGATCCAAATATAATCTTAGTAGGCGAAATCAGAGATGAGGAAACTGCTAGTATTGCTGTAAACGCTGCTATGACAGGACATCTTGTACTATCCACATTGCATACCAACGATGCAGCAACAACAATACCTAGACTACTGGATATGGAAGTGGAACCATTTTTAATTGCTTCAAGCGTAAATGTCATCATTGCCCAACGATTAGTGCGAAGAATTCATTCAAGTTGTCGATACAGTCAAGATCTTGATAAAGCTACGTTTATTAAATATCTAGGAGAACAGGTGGCAAATGAAACTTTCGGACAAAATAATCAGCTTCGAATTTATAAAGGAAAAGGGTGTCCTCTTTGTTATGGTACAGGTTATGAGGGACGCATAGGAATTTTTGAAGTTATGTCGGTTGACGACGCTTTACGCCAAGCAATAATTGAAAGAAAAGATGCAGCAACTATACAAAAAATAGCTATTTCAAATGGGATGAAAACCATGACAAGAGATGGTCTGGAGAAAGCCCTTGCCGGAGCTACAACAATTGACGAAATTGTTCGTGTCACCAAAGAATAAAAATTATGAATCTGACTGCCCAAATTCCTATATTTTCACGGGTTAGTTTTCTAGAAAAACTTCTTTTTACCAAGCATTTATCTATAATGATAAAAAGTGGCTTGGTCATATCTGAATCTATTCATACACTTATTGAGCAAACAAAGTCTGTAACTTTTCGAAATATTTTAACTGCAATCGTTACCGATATAGAAAATGGTAAACCCTTGGCAAGTGCTTTATCAAAACACCCAAAAGTTTTTGATCAGTTTTACATAAGTTTAATAGAAGTCGGAGAAGAATCAGGTACCCTTGAAGAGAATCTCGAATTCCTGGCTAAACAACTAGCCAAGGATTATTCAATGCGAAAAAAGGTTAAGGGAGCGATGCTTTATCCCGGATTAATATTTTTTTCTGTCAGCATAATGGGTGGATTTATTAGTCTTTTTATTTTACCTCAACTTGTTGATTTTTTTGAATCTTTTGATATTGAGCTACCTGTTGCGACCAAAATATTATTACTAATTGCTAATCTAATGAAAACTCAGGGTCCTGCTATTTTTGCATCCTTATTTATAATATTTGCTTTTTTTATTTTTTTAATTAGAACTAAATTTTTCAAACCTATTTGGCATAATATTTTGCTCAAATTACCTATTTTTGGAAGTTTTTTAATTAGCGCTAATATGGCTCGTTTTACCAGAAATCTGGGAACGATGTTACAAAGTGGTGTAACTCTGATTAGAAGTCTTGAAGTAACAGCCCATACTCTGGATAATTTAACTTTTAAGTCTGCGCTTATTTTTGCGCAGGATGAAGTCAGAAAAGGTAAACAATTAGCCATAGGTGTAGAAAAATTTCCTATCATTCCTCCTTTGGTGACTAAAATGATCGCAATTGGAGAAAAAACTGGAAAACTTGAAGAAGTTCTCTTATATTTAGGAGATTTCTATGAGGAAGAAATAGATGAGTTTAGTAAAAGTTTATCAACTATTCTTGAACCAATACTTCTTATTAGTATTGGCCTGGTGGTAGGTTTTGTAGCTATAGCCATAATCAGCCCAATTTATCAATTAACCGGATCTTTTAGATAATTAAACAAAAAATATTATGCGATCTGGTATAACAGTAATTGAAATAATAATGGTAATTGCAATTCTCGCAATTGTCGCTTCAATTTCTGTGCCCTTCCTATCAAACTTCATACTAAGGAATAATCTTACTAATGTAAGTAATCAAATAATTGGATCTATACGCAAAGCTCAGGACTATGCTATGAACGGTAGAGATGGTGCAGTATGGGGTGTCTGTCAATCTGGAAATTCTATTCGACTTTTCAGCGGGTCTTGCGCTTCACCCTCATATTTTGAAGATTATACAATATCAAGCAGTATTATAGTATCAGGACTTTCAGAGACAACTTTTTCTCCTTTGAGAGGAGAACCTAGCTCAGCACTTTCAGTAACAATTACAACTGGAATCGGATCCTCATCGGTAATCATGAATATAGCCGGAGGAATGGATATAAATTAATTTAAAACTCAAAAATCAAAATGTCCCGCTTCAGCGGGATCTCCGATGCTTTAGTTACTCATCGCCTCCGCCAGTTGGCGGATGGCGGATCGCAAACAGCATCGGGACAAAATTACTAAATATAAATAAAAAAATTATTAATATGAGAAAAGGCTTTGGAATTATAGAGGTAATTGTGGCTATGGGAATATTTATAATCGTTGCTTCAACAGGAGTTGTAACGGTTCTACATAGCTTTTCAGCAAATAGGATAAGTGAGGATACAACTGAAGCAACATTATATTCTCAGGAGGGATTAGAAGCAGGAAGATCAATCCGAAATAATGACTGGAATAATTTAACACCTGGAACCTATGGACTAAGTAATACGGGAGGTTCCTGGAGTTTTTCTGGAACTTCAAATACCTCTGGTAAGTTTACCCGCCAAATTATTATTTCTCAGGTAACTCGAGATGCAAATGGAAATATTAATCCAGTTGGAGCTCCTGGAGATGTTGATCCAGATACTTTCCATATAAATTCTAAAGTAACTTGGACTGCATACTCAGGTAAATTAAATACTGTAGATGTACAGGCCTGGCTTACTTACTGGAAAAAAAATACTTTTGCCGGATGGATTAACCCTAATCAACAAACCAGCTTTGATTTACCCGGAGGACAGGATGCATATGCAGTACGAGTGCAAGGAAACTATGCTTACGTTCTAACCAATAGTGCATCTGAAAATTTTATTGCAGTTGATATATCTGGTCTACCTAATTTATTTGTTGCTTCTACATTTTCTATTTCAGAAAATCCTTTTGATATCGCGATATCAGGTTCGTATGCGTATACTTCATCAAGAGATAATAATGCTGAACTGCAAATTGTAAATATTTCAGATCCACTATCTCCTTCACTAGCAGGATCACTTAATGTTCCTGGCATAGCAGACGGACAAGGAGTATTTTCTGTGGGCTCAACAGTTTATCTAGTACGTGCATCTAGTTCAAATGATGAGTTCATTATTATAAATGCAAGTAATCCCAGCTCTCCAACCCCTATTGGTTCACTAGATTTGGGAGCCAGTGGAAATGAGGTATTTGTCTCAGGTAACTATGCATATATTGCCTCTTCATCTGATAGTCAAGAACTCCAGGTTATAGACATTAGTAACCCTACCACACCGTCAAATATTGGCTCATACAATCTAACTGGCTCGGCTGACGCTCTAACTATAACTGGATTTGCTAATATTGTCATCATTGGAAGATCAAATAGTCCACAAGGAGACATGTTTATATTCGATGTAACAACTGCTACTTCCCCTCAACTGGTTAGTTCTTTTACAGCAGGTGGTAGCGTTAATGATGTCTCAGTCGAAAGTAATAATGCTTATGCATTTTTAGCAACTGAAGCAACAACTAAAGAGTTTCAAGTTGTTGAAATTTCCTCTCTTTCTAGCCCGACATTGTTTGGTTCCCTTGATGAGTCAGATATATTAAATGGATCAGACTATGATCCTACAAGAAATAGAGCTTTTGCGGTGGGGAATTATAATAGCAAAGAATTTGTTGTCTATGCACCAGAATAAACTAGCTAAAGGATTTACTTTAGTTGAGCTTCTTATATATATTTCGTTAGTGACAATTGTGATTAGTGGAGTAATTTTATTTGCAGGAGATCTGTTGTACGGACGAGTTAAATCTACTACCCAACAAGAAGTAGCTGCCAATATACGTTTTGCCAGCAAAAGAATACTCTATGAGATACGCAATGCCAACTCTATAAATTACCTTTTAACTAATGATTTGTGTCTAGCGACTAATGAAATTGCCTACAATCCAACTCGAATCCATGTGGCAGATGGAAGACTTCAAATAGGTAGGGGAGGAGGATCAAATGACTGTTCTGGTCTTATAAATACTCAATACTTAACAAGTAAACTCGTAACGGTATCCGGACTTTCTTTTACAAATTTATCAGCGACTGGAACTAAAAATGTACAATTTTCAATTTCTATAGATCACAATAATCCTTCCGGAAGACGCGAGTGGCAGGCTAGTCAAACATTGACGGTTAGCGCTGAACTTAGGTCAGACTAAATGAAAAGAGGTTATATTGCTTTATCATCTGTACTTATTATTGCCTTTTTAGTGCTCACAATCGGAATATCCGTTTCCTATCTTGCAGTAAGCGAAACTCAAGTTTCTCTCGGACAGCTTAGGAAAGAAGAAGCAACCGATTATGTAGAGAGCTGTGTCGAAGATGCCATGCTAAGACTCAATGAAAACAATTCCATACCTACTTCCATTACGCTTCCCCAAGGAATTTGTATAATTACGATTAATTCACACGTAGGTAACAATTGGTCTTTTACCTCTGTGGGGACTTTACAGAATCATAAAAAAACAACCTGGGTCCAAGCTACAAGAGGGGTTTATATTACAGTTTCCGATTGGAAAGAGGTGCAATAAAATATATGTTTGAAAATAAGATAGGAATTATTTATTTAACTAAAAGCAAAATATTTTATACGGCTTTTGCCCAAATACCTTACAATTTAATCGAGTTAAGTTGGGATGGGGGGGACTTAAGCTCAGTTTTACAAAAAATCAAAGATACAGAAAAAATTGATTCGCTTAAAATAATTTTAGGCGAGGAAATTTCTTATAACTTTGTTACCAAGATACCTTCAAATTACCTGGATAAAACAAAAATTCAAAGTCTTGCAAGCAGTCTGACGCCGGAAAATATTACAGAACAAAACTTCGTGTGGCGTATCATAGGAGTTCCAGACTCCTCAGGCATCTCCTTAGTACAAATTTGTGTCGTCCCAATAATAATTTTAAATAATCTCTCAAACGCTTCTAAATTTTCTAAGTTACCAATCTTTTTCATCAAACCAGTTTCAATATTACTTACCGAAGGCACAAAAAACATAAATACCCCTCATATTATACTCTGGTATCATCAGGAAAAAATAGGCTTGGTCAGCTTTCAAGGTGCTGTCTATCTTTCTGAAAATATTTCAGATGCGACTGATAAAATTGTATTAAATTTACAATCCTTCGCGAAAATTAACTTTAATCTGACGATAAACACGCTAGTATTAGATTGGACTCCTGTTGATATATCAACTATTTCCTCTACAGGAGTTAAATTAAATATTCAAAAAATGCAGCAAGATGTCATCACTATTGCAGCTGCAAGTAGAAGAGGACAATATGACAAAGATAACTTAGAATTTAAACCGGTTGCCTCAATACCCGTGGGCCCTACACCTACTGTAATTGATGCGAATCAGCAAACTCAAAATAAAACGAATAAATTATTCCAAGGCAATAATACTTTAGTAATTATTATTGCAATTCTCATTTCAGTAATATTAATTACTTTTTTATTTTTAATACAGAACAAATAAATAATTTTGCAGCTTTTTTGGGGGATTGACAAGCATTTTGGAATATGATTAATTTAGTCTATAAGCAAAATTCACATGAGAAAAATTAACATACTTAAAAGAGGATTCACTCTCATCGAACTTCTAGTAGTTATAGCAATTATCGCCATCCTCGCAGTCTTAGTCTTCGTAGCCCTAAATCCAGCCGTAAGATTCAGAGATGCCCGAAACAGTCGCAGGACTTCTGATGTAAATAATATTCTAACAGCTGTTCATGAATGTATTGTTGATAACGCGGGTTCCATCTGGAGTGCAACAGGAGTAGATTGTCTCTCTGGTATTGGTGGCGCACAACTGACTGCAGGACAAACATATGAGATAGTAACCGGAGCGACAGCCACCAATTGTAATGTAGCGCTAACTGGCTGCACAACAGCAACAAGTTTAACTCATTGTGCTCAACTTGACACCAATCTAGCGGCATATCTCAGAACAATTCCTACAGATCCAGGCGGAGTAGTAGCTGGACATACAGAATTTTCGGTAAATATAGACGCAAATAATATAATTTCAATAAACTCCTGTTCAGCCGAAGGTGGAGTAGTAATTCAAGCCTCTAGATAAAAAACCTCAACTAATATAATTACAAGCAAAAATATTGTTCGAGCCTGTCGAGAACTTTCTAGATGTAACTTCTCGACTCTCCGTCAGCTGACGGATCGCTCGAAGAAAAACGTGTTTGGATGATATTATCTTTCTATGGTCGATGATTACCAACCCGTTAATAAACAGCCATTTACAAAACGAGTTTTTAATTTTTTAATTGACATTTGGCCTTCGGTTTACAAAGCTATAAATAGTTTTTTGTTCGGAGCCTGGCTATTTATAAAAGATACAGTCTCTTCAATCTGGAGGCGGAATTAAATTATTTTTTTTGATATAATATAGACCGTTTTGTCATGCTCAATTCTGTTGCGCATCCCATTGGGATCCTGAATGAAATTCAGGGGGGAAAAATAAGCGGCGGTAGTTCAGTGGTAGAATGTCTCCTTGCCAAGGAGAAGGTCGCCGGTTCAAATCCGGTCCGCCGCTCCAGACGGGAATTGTACACCCGAATTGTACACCCGACGAGTGTACTAGGTTGACACCCCCGTAAAAGTATTACAATAAAGTTATCGAAAGATTTAATACTTTAGCTTATCACCAATCTTGATTCCCAATGATACTACAGTACCCGAATTTACCTCTAAGACGCGATTTACGGGCTGATTTGGTCTATAACTAGGTAATGTGTCTAAATCACTTGACGCTGGCTTAGGTACGTTTTCAGTAATATCTACAACTTCATAATCTAGAATCCAAATAAAATCAAGCGGGAACTTCATATCTTTCATCCAGAATGAGTATATTCCAGCCGAGGGGAAGATAAATAACATACCGTCATTTTTTGCTAACTTTTCTCTTCCCGATAATCCTTGACCGCGCAAAACATCATTATCCGCTATTTCCACTTTAATCTCATGACCGTTAATGACCACTTTTTTAGTAGGTTTGCTCGATTTTGAAGATCTTTGACTGTCAATGATTAAAATAAAAATAAAAAAAATCAGCAAGACAACTGATAAAAAATATCTTCTTTTAGTTTTCATAACTCCTCCTAACCTCCTCTTACTTTAAAGGAAGGCAATTGCGGGGCTTTCTCATCTAAACAGATTAATTATTATAGTAATCAATATACTAAGAAGTATTGAGGTTACAACTGGAAAATAAAATGTAAAATTCTCTTTTTTTATAAAAATATCACCAGGTAAGACTGGTAGGTGAAATTTACTAAAATAGTTGACTAAAATACAAACCAATATAATAAAAATTCCCAATATAATTAAGAGCTTTCCCATGCTTAATTATTATATCACCTGTTGACACTACATACTCTCACTAGTACGATAAAATTATACTGGTATCTACCCAAGTTTTTCAGCGTTAATCTGCGTAGAAATCAGCGCCTGCCTGCCGGCAGGCAGGTCATTCAGCGATATAAGATATGAAACTGTCAATTCGCTCAAAATTATTTGTAGGTTTTGCCCTGCTTCTTACACTTTCTTTTTTAATTCAAGCAGTAGCTTTTAATATTACGAGAAACTATATTATTACTCAAACAAATAATCTGCATTTTGAAAAGGCTCAGTTCGCTTCCGAAAAAATCAAAGATTTTATAGGATCCCTTGATTCATATAGCAAAGGCCTATCAACTAGCTATAAGGAAAGTAGCATTGAAGGTACACAAGAAGACGTAAAGAGAATTATATCGTTTGTCTTGGCAAACAATGATTTTATCAGAGAAATTACTTTTATTTCTTTAGACGGGGTTGAATCATTTAAGATCGATAAATACGGTCAATTTCCACCTGAAGAATTAGGCCAAACTGAAATTACTGACGAATTTGTTAATGCAAGAGCTGGAGAAAGAAGTATATCTAAAGCATATTTTCTAGAGAGTAAACCAGGTGCATTTGTCGATTATTATGCTCCAGTCTTTTTACAAACAACCAAATTAAAGGGCATTACAAAATTTCAAATTAGCCTAGAAAAACTTTGGGGTTTAATATCTCAAATTAAATTAGGGCAAAACGGGTTTACTTATATTGTCGATAATTACGGAACGCTTATTGCTCATCCAAATTTAGAATATGTTATGAATAAACCGAACCTTAATTCCAGAAAATTTATTCAAGTACTACTTAATAGTTCAGCCGATCTCACCGACCAAGATTATATTTATATCAATGAAAATAATACAAAAGTTATTGCATCTGCGGTCAAAATACCAAATACCGATTGGTTGGCCATATTTGAACAACCAGTAGATGATGCTTTTGCTTTCGTAAATTTAATCCGTAACTTATATATTCTAATGCTCCTTGGGTCAGTACTTCTTCTTTTTGTAATTGCCCTTCTAATAAGCAGAAGTTTAACCCGTCCAATTCAAAATCTTACGAATGCAACTCAATTATTCAAAATAGGACAATCAAATACACAGACCAAAATTGAAAGCGGGGATGAAATAGAGGAATTGAGAAATGCATTTAACGCTATGACGGCAAATTTGAAAGAAGCATTTGGCAAGTTGGAAAATGATAAAACTCTGATTTCTGCCGAACGTAATAAACTGCAAATTATATTATCCGGAGTAAAAGACGCAGTTATCGCAGTAGATCTTACCCGACATATAATTTTATTTAACTTGGCAGCAGAACAGTTAACAAAGGTTAGCTCCTCTGAAGCCCTTGGCAAACCAGTTAACTCAGTTTTGAGATTTTACTCCCGAAACGAAGAAATACCAGTAGCAAGTTACTGCCCAATAAGAACTGATGGATTTGAAGGCGTAGTTTATGGTAATAAAGGCCTTAAATTAGTTTCGCGTATTGACAAAGAAATTTACGTTGATTTGGTAGCCAGCCAAATTAAAGAAGGAACTTCAGAAAATTTAGGCTGTATCATTACACTTCATGATGTTACCGGGGAAACCCAACTTGAAGAAATGAAGATAGATTTTGTATCTATGGCAGCTCATG
>Ga0213870_1000662_pt1 | contig 15963 bp, 16 predicted proteins | sample WICALVC2017_Meta_FD_160119 | JGI IMG/M metagenome (GOLD analysis project Ga0213870, IMG submission 160119) | Freshwater microbial communities from subterranean cave lake in Wind Cave National Park, South Dakota, United States - WICALVC2017 | ecosystem: Environmental > Aquatic > Deep subsurface >... | reverse complement strand
CGAACCGTCCGTCGAGCTGCACGTGCGCCACCCCCGTCTCGGCTGGATCGAACTCGGCGGCGCCGGCCTCTTCCGTCCGGAAGTCACGCGCCCGCTCGGCCTGGACGTCCCCGTGATCGCCTGGGGGCTGGGGCTTGACCGTATGGCCATGGTCGCGCTGGACATCCACGACATCCGCGATCTCTTCTCCAACGATCTGGAGATGATCCGCTCCAAACGGGTTCAGTACTGAGCGCGCCATGCCCACCATTTCAGTCAATCGCAAAGATCTCGACACGCTGCTCGGGCGGCGCGCGACGGACAAAGACCTGGACGCCTGGCTCCCGCTGGTCAAAGGCGACATCAAAGATTGCGACGCTGCCACCGGCGAGCTGCGGATCGAGCTGCAAGACTCGAATCGCCCCGATCTCTGGTGCGTGGAAGGCATCGCGCGTCAAATTCGGTGCAAGCTGGACGGTAAGCCCGGCGCCTACGCCTATGTGAAAGCCGCCAAAGGCCGGCGCGATCAAGTCCTTGTCGAGAAGGGCCTGGAGGATGTGCGTCCGTTCATCGGCGCCTGCAAAGCTCGAGGGTACAGGGTGACCCGGCACGGCCTGACCCAGCTCATCCAGACCCAGGAAAAACTCGCCGACCTCTTCGGGCGAAAACGCCGCACGATCTCCATCGGGCTCTACCGGTTGCGGCCGATCACATTCCCTGTCAGCTATGCGCTCGTGGCGCCCGACCAGGCCGCGTTCCGCCCGCTGGGTTACGATGACGCCATGAGCCTGCGGGAGATCCTGGACATCCACCCCAAGGGGCAGGAGTACGGACCGATTCTCGCCGGGTACGCGCGGTTCCCGCTGCTCCGTGACGCACAAGGGGCGGTGCTGTCGTTCCCGCCCATCATCAACAGCCGGGACATCGGCGAGGTGCGGGCGGGCGACGCGGACCTCTTCATTGAGGTCACGGGCACGGACCTGCGCATGGTCATGCTGACCGTGAACATCTTCGCCGCCAACCTGCACGATCGCGGGGCGACGATCGAGCCGGTGGACATCATGTATCCCTACGCAACCGAGAGGGGCCGGACGGTCCGTATGCCACAGGCATTCGGACGGCCTCACGCCATCACGCAGACCGCGATCAGCAAGGCCCTGGGGACCGCGCTCTCGGTCAAGGACATCCGGGCGAGCCTGGTGTCGTACGGCTACGCAGTGACTGGAAACGGCCGGAGCCTGACCGTGACGCTGCCGTCCTACCGCAACGATCTGATGCATGCGGTGGACGTCATCGAGGACGTGGCCATCAGCAAAGGCTACCACACGTTCGGCCCCCTCATGCCCTCGGCCTTTACTGTGGGCGGGCTCTCCCGCCTCGAACAACTCTCAGACAAGGTGCGCGAGTTGATGCTCGGTTTCGGCTTCCAGGAGATCATCTCGAACATCCTGGGGTCACGGGAGGACTTGGTCGCCAGGATGCGCCTGAGCGAGGCGCACCCCGCCGCCCTCCGCATCGACGTCGAGAACGTGAGGTCCCAGACCTACGAAAGCCTTCGCCAGTGGATCCTGCCGTCGCTGCTGCGCATCGAGACCGCCTCGTCACGCAGTTTCTACCCGCATCGTCTGTTCGAGGTCGGCGAGGTGGCCGTGCCGGACCCGACGACGGATACCGGCGTCCGCACGGAACTGCGGCTCAGCGCCCTCTTGGTCCATGCCGGAGCAAATTTCTCGGAGACCCATTCCTACCTGGCGTTACTCTGTTATTACCTCAACAAGTCGGCCGACCACCTGACGCCGATGACGCACCCATCCTTCATGGAAGGGCGCGTCGCCCGGATCGAGTTCGTCGGAAAGCCAATTGGCGTGATCGGCGAGTTGCATCCGGAAGTGCTGGAGCGCTGGCAGATCGCGATGCCCTGCAGCATGTTCGAACTGACGCTCGACCCGCTCCTATAGTCGCAAGGGGCATCCTCCATGAAAAAACCGCTGCTCCTCGGCGTTGTCGGCCTCGTCGTGATCGTCCTTCTGGCCCTTCCCTCCATCACCAACCTGACTGCCGTTCGCGACAGAGTTACCGCAACCGCCTCGGCGACGCTTCAGCATCCAGTCTCCATCGGCCGTTTGGGCCTCAAGGCGATTCCGCGTCCGGGCCTGCAGATCGAAGACCTCGACATTACCGAACGCGATGGAGTGCCCATCGTGAACGTGAAGAACATCGTCGTTGAGGTCGAGCCCGGCCCCCTCCTGCAAGGACGCGTGGTGATCGCCCGAATCCTTATCGAACAGCCCCGCATCTCCCTGATCCGCAATGCCGACGCATCCTTGAACCTCCCATTGCCGGCGTCGGCCCCTCCACCAAAATCAGCCGCAGAGGGTGGAGGCCGACCGCTCGACATGTTCCTGGAAGATGTACGCGTTGAGGATGGCGAGCTCACGGTCCGCGAGCGGCACAAACAAAGCGAGCCGCCGTTGTTGCGCTTGAAGAAAGTCAACGTCGCAGTGCGCGACCTGTCGGTTCGCGGGAAGACGAAGGACGACTTCAACCGCAGCGTGACGGGAACCGTCCGCATGGAGGTCCAGGAGGGCGCCATCGGAAACGTGCGCGCCTTTGCCAAAATCCTGTCCTTGCTGAAGGCCACACGGTTGCTCAGCGACCAGATCCCGGATTTATCCCGCGTGAGCATCCCGATCGAGAGCCTGGTAGGCACCTTCCGGTTCAAGAACGGCCTCATGACCACCGATGATCTGACGCTCACAAATCCCGTCCTGGACGCTGTCTTCAAAGGCACGTTCAGCGTGCCCGACAAGCACATGAACATGGTCGCGACCGCGATGGGTATGAAGTTCGACGTGCATGGAAACGCCGCGAATCCGACCGTATCGTTCCGCGGGATGAAGGGATTGCTGGAAGGAGTCGGCGGCCTGCTAGAGAAGGGGCTGGACCTGCTCCGCCGACGGTAGGGGCACGGCATCCCGTGCCCTTACCGATTGATTATGCGCGCGCCATCTGGGTCTTGGCCGTCTCGACGAGTTTGGTGAAGCTGCCCGGGTCGCGGATGGCCATCTCGGACAGCACTTTCCGATCCAACGCAATCCCCACCCCTATCAAGGCATGAATAAACCGGGAATAGAGAATGCCGTTGATCTTGCAGGCCGCCGTGATACGGGTGATCCAGAGGCGGCGAAAATCCCGCTTCCGGTTGCGACGATCGCGATAGGCGTATTGCCCCGCGCGATCCACCGCCTCGGTCGCGGTGCGAAACAGTTTACTCTTGGCGCCGTAATAGCCCTTCGCCAGTTTCAGTCTTTTCTTGTGACGTGCGCGAGTCTTGGTCCCGCCTTTTACCCGTGGCATGATGCGTTCTCCTAATCCTTCCGATGGTTAATTCGGCAACAGCGACGCGATCCGGTACACATCGCCCGGCGACACCAACGCCGGCCGGCCGAGCTTACGCTTGCGGCTCCGGCTCTTCTTGGTCAGGATGTGCCGCTTGTTGGCCCCGCTCCGCATGAGTTTTCCCGTCCCGGTCTTCCGGAACCGTTTCTTCGTCCCTTTGTGAGTCTTTAATTTCTGCCCCGCCATGGTCGTTGTTCCCTTACCGCTCAGCGTTGCCGCTTCGCTCGTTATTTCTTCGGCGCCAGCACCATCATCAAGAACCGTCCCTCCTGGCGGGGCGGCTGCTCAATCTGTACGCCCGTGCCGACCAAGGCCAGCACCTTGTCCAGCATCACCCGGCCCATCTGCTGGTAGGCCATTTCGCGGCCCCGAAACATCACCGTCACCTTGGTCTTATTGCCATCGGCCAGGAATTCCTTCATCTGCCGAACCTTCGTCTCCAGATCATGCTGGTCGGTCCGCGGCCTCAACTTGACCTCCTTGAGCTGCGTACCCTTCTGGTGTTGCTTGGCGGTATGGGCTTTCTTGCTCAGCTCATACTTGTACTTGCCGAAGTCCATGATCTTGCACACCGGCGGCTGCGCCGTCGGCGAGATCTCGACAAGATCATATCCCAACTCTTCCGCTTTCCGTAGGGCATCCGGCGTCGCCAGAATGCCAAGCTGCTCGCTCTCCGGCTCCGGGCCGATGACGCGTATGGGAGTGACACGAATCTCCCTATTGATTCTTAGTTTTTGGACAGCGATAGCGTCCCTCTCCTTTCACTGAGGTTCATAGCTCGGACGGAACGTCCGACAGGCCCCGTCCCTCCACATCGTTCCTGACGTGATCCCGGAATGCCGCCACGGTCATTGAGCCCGCGTTGGCGCCCCCACGCATACGGACGGACACCGTCCCGTCCTGTACTTCCCGGTCGCCGGCGACCAGCATATAGGGCACCTTGGCCTTCTCGGCTTCCCGGATCTTCAAGCCCATCTTCTCGCTGCGCACGTCCGCTTCGACCCGATACCCGGCCTCCGTCAGGCGATGCGCCACCTCGTGGGCGTAGGCCGCCTGCTTGTCCGTGATCGCGATGACGACGGCCTGCACCGGCGCCAGCCACGTGGGAAACGCGCCCGCGTGATGCTCGAGCAGAATGCCGAAGAAGCGTTCGATCGAGCCCATCAGCGCGCGGTGGATCATGATCGGCCGATGCGCATGGCCGTCTTCTCCCACAAACTCCAGGCCGAAGCGCTCGGGATTATTGAAGTCCACCTGCACCGTCGAGCACTGCCATGCGCGACCCAGCACGTCCTTGATCTTGATGTCGATCTTGGGCCCGTAGAAGACGCCCTCGCCGAGATCAATGCTGAATGCGATGCCGCGCCCCTTCAGCGCCGCCATCAGCGCGCCGGTCGCCTGCGCCCAGGCTTTCTCCGACCCCACAGCCTTCTCTGGCCTCGTGGACACGAAGACCTGATACTCCGAAAATCCGAAGGTCTTGAGCACGAAGAATGTGAAGTCCAGGACGCGGGCCACCTCATCCTCCAACTGGTCCGGCCGGCAGAACAGGTGCGCATCGTCCTGCGTGAAGCCGCGTACGCGCATCAATCCATGCAGCACCCCCGACCGTTCGTACCGGTACACGGTGCCCAGTTCGGCGTAGCGCAGCGGCAGATCGCGGTAACTCCGCAGGTGGGCCTTATACATCATGATGTGGAACGGGCAGTTCATCGGCTTGAGCTGGTAGTCGCTCGCCTCCACCTTCATCGTCGCGAACATATTCTCACGGTAGTACTCCGTGTGGCCGCTCGTCTTCCAGAGGTCCAGCCTGGCGACGTGAGGCGAATAGACCAGCGCGTAGCCGTGCTTCTGGTGCTGTTCGCGCCAGAAGTTTTCGATCTGCAAGCGCACGATGGCGCCTTTCGGCAGCCACAGGATCAGGCCGGGCCCGACCTCGTCGGTCACCGCGATCAGGTCCAGTTCCTTGCCGAGCTTGCGGTGGTCGCGCTTCTTGATCTCCTCCAGCTTGTGGAGATAGGCGTCCAGCATCTCCTTGGTCGGGAACGACGTGCCGTAGATCCGCTGGAGCATCGGATTACGTTCGTCGCCTCGCCAATAGGCCCCGGCTGCGGTCAGCAGCGTGATCGCGTGGATGGCGCCGGCGGACGGCACGTGCGGCCCACGACAGAGGTCAATCAGCCCGCCCTGGTCGTACACGGACACCGACGGATCGGCGAATCCCTGGATCATCTCGCATTTGTAGTCCTCGCCCCGCTGACGGAAAAACGCAATCGCCTGCTCCCGGCTCATCTCGCTTCGCTGGAATGGCTTGTCGGCCGTGATGATCTCGCGGATGCGGACCTCGATTTTTTCCAGATCCTCAGGCGTGAACGGTCGCTCGTAGGCGAAATCGTAGTAGAAACCTTCCTCGATCGGCGGCCCGATAGTGAGCTGAGCGGCGGGGAACAGGTCCTTGACCGCCTGCGCCATGATGTGGGCGCTGCTGTGGCGATAGACTTCCCTGCCCTCGGGCATGTCGAAGGTCACAGGCGCGATGCGGGCATCACCCTCCAGCCGATACGCAAGGTCCACCGGTTTGCCGTCCACCAGAGCCGCGATCACGTCAGCCGGCAGCGTGCCACCAGGTAACGCAAGCGCCTCCCCGGCCGTCATGCCATTGGGCGCGTTCTTCGTGGTTCCGTCAGGATAGGTGAGACTGATCGAGGCGGTGGTGTTGTCTGATGCGACGGCCAATGCTTCTCCAAACAAAAATGGCCCCATAGCCCTGTGCCATGCCGGGATGCCCAGGGATCTGCGGACGATTGAATATGGTAGGCGCGGACGGTCTTGAACCGTCGACCTCTACCGTGTCAGGGTAGCGCTCTCCCCCTGAGCTACGCGCCTAACCGACGGGGCATGCTAATACGCAGGCTGCGGGAATGTCAAGGCCGAACCATGCGTGGATACAGGTCAAAACAGGCATGGATGAAACACCTGGAGAACCGGTCAGAAAGGCATCTTGGCTCCGGACACGTGCAACCGGACCGGTTGACTCCAATGAAAACTGCGTGTTACGATGCGATCCGGTTGGGGCTGTAGCGCAGTTGGGAGCGCGCCTGACTGGCAGTCAGGAGGTCGCCGGTTCAATCCCGGCCAGCTCCACCACACAGAGCTTGCTCGACCCGGAGCTTCGATCAAAAGCGACGGGATATTCAATACCTTCCCCCAAGAAGTTTTACCATGCTCCAACTCGAATCTGTCAGCAAACACTTCGCAACCAAGGTTCTGCTCAAAGACGCCTCGGCCCATTTGCGCCCGGGAAGCCGCGTCGGACTGGTCGGCCCCAACGGCGTCGGCAAGACGACGCTCCTGCGGCTGATTCTGGACGAGCAGGAGCTCGACGGCGGCCGCATCAGAAAGCGCCCGCGCCTACGGATCGGCTACCTGCCGCAGGATCTCGAGGACATTCCCGGCGACCGCGCGTTGGACGCCACGCACCGTCATCAGTATCCGGAGCACGAGGCCAAACGCATCCTGTCCGGCCTTGGTTTTTCCGAGGCCGACTTCGCCCGTCCGGTTTCAGCCCTCTCCGGCGGATTCCGGATGCGGGTGGCGCTGGCGCACCTCCTGCTGTCGGCGCCCGATGTCATCCTCCTGGACGAGCCGACCAACCATCTCGATAAGGCCACGCAGCGCTGGTTCGAGGATTTTCTCTTGCAGTCGAACTTCACCATGCTGGTCATCAGCCACGACACCACATTCCTTGACCACATCGCCACGCACATCTGGGAAATCCGCCACCAGCGCATCATGGAGTCTACCGGCAACTACACAAAGTACCTCGCCTGGCGCGAAGCCTATGAAGTCGCGCAGGAGGCCGCCGCCGACCGTCAGGATAAGGAGATTGGGCGGGTGCAGAAATTCGTGGACCGGTTCCGCTACCAGGCCACCAAGGCCCGCCAGGTCCAGTCCAGGCTCAAGCAGCTCGAGAAGGTCCAACTGGTCGAGCGGACGCGCGACCCCAAGCGCGTGCGGTTCCGCTTCCCCCTGCCGCCCGCTTCAGGCCGCCAGGTGTTGGAACTCACGGGCGTGGCCAAGTCCTATGGAGACCTCGTCGTCTATCGCGCGCTCAATGTCTCCGTGGAGCGCGGCCAGCGCATCGCACTGGTCGGCGAAAACGGCACGGGCAAGAGCACCCTGCTCAAGATGCTGGCGGGCGTCCTTCCGTTCGATACAGGAACCAGGACGGTCGGCCACGGGGTGACGCTGCACTACTTCGCCCAGCACCAGGCCGACATTCTAAATGCCGGGCACACCGTCATGGAATCGATTGCGGAGGCGGACTCGGGCGCCGACCTGAACGTCATCCGTGCCCTGGCCGGCGCCTTCCTCTTTGAAGGCGCCAATCAAAAAAAATTGGTTAAGGTGCTGAGCGGCGGCGAGCGGAACCGCGTGGCCCTGGCCCGCATGCTCGTGAAGCCGGCCAATACCCTTTTGCTCGACGAGCCGACGAACCACCTCGATCCCGCCTCAGTGGACGTGCTGACCGATGCCCTCGTGGAGTTTCCCGGGACCCTCGTCTTCATCTCGCACGATCCGGTCTTCCTGTCCCGCGTGTCGACCCGGGTCGTGGAGGTTGAGGACGGTCGCGCGCGCGACTATCACGGAGATTACGAATACTACCTCTGGAAGAAGATGCAGGAAGTGGAATCCATCAAGGGAACGCCGGAGACGGAGACGCCCGCGCCGCATGCGTCGAAGCCCTCCAAAGCGGCTCCGACTCACGCGCCTCGATCCCGCTCATCTGCACAGGGTGAACACAGAACGGGGGAACGCAAGAACACCACCAAGGCCCTTGCCCGCGCCGAACGGCAGATCGCCAAACTGGAGGAAGCCATTACCGTAGGGGAGCAGCGCATCCAGGCCCGCGACCATGAACTTGCCGTCCCCTCGCTCTATCAAGACCACGCGCGATGGACGGTCTTGATGAAGGAACGGGAGCAGTGGGTCACAGACCAGTCCGTCCTGACCTCCCAATGGGCCAGCCTCTGCGAGGATGCGGAAAAGCTCAGGACGAAATTGAAAGACCTGGAGAAGGCAGCGGAGGCACTATGAGTGAATGGAACGAACCGATGCATCCGCTACAAGAACCCTGCCACGGTCGTTTTTACAGGAGTGACCGGAAAAAATCGAAGGCATCCTCAGGAAGAATGTGGTTTCTTCGGCCGGTAGTACGTTTTCTTCCCCAACTTCTCCGGCAGGTGGGTCTGTTCGGTCTTCGCCGCCGGATCATCATGCACGTAACGGTAGTCCTTCCCGTACCCCAAATCGCCCATCAGATCAGTCGGCGCATTCCTGAGGTGTAAGGGAACCGGCAGGTTGCCGTGCGCCTTGGCGTCGTGCTCGGCTTCACGCAGTCCGACATAGGACGCGTTGTCTTTCGGGCAGGCAGCCAGGTACGTCGCGCCCTGCGCCAGGTTCAGCCTGCATTCGGGGAGGCCGATCAGGTCCACCGCCTGAGCCACGGCCGTCGCCACCACCAACGCCATTGGATCAGCGTTGCCGATATCCTCTGACGCTAGGATCACCATCCGTCTGGCGAGAAAACGAGGCTCTTCGCCTCCGTCCAGCATGCGGGCCATCCAGTACAGCGCGCCGTCTGGGTCCGAATCCCGCAGGCTCTTGATGAAGGCCGAGATGAGATTGTAATGCTCCTCCCCACCCTTGTCGTAACGCAGGCTCTTCTTCTGGAGCGCGTCGGCGAGCGCGGGCGAGTTCAGATGGACGAGGCCATCCTGTCCCGGCGCCGTATGCAGGACGGCGAATTCCAGCGCGTTGAGCGCCACGCGGGCGTCCCCATTGGCGAACGCGACGAGTGTGCGCATGGCGTTACTGTCCAGATCCACCCGGTACGTGCCCAGGCCCCGGTCCGGATCGTGCAACGCACGCTCGATGATCCGAGCCAGGGCCTGCTCGGACAACGACTGGAGCACGACGACCAGTGAGCGGGAAAGCAGCGGGCTGACCACTTCGAATGACGGGTTCTCCGTGGTGGCGCCGATGAGCGTCACCGTGCCGGACTCGACGTGTGGGAGAAAGGCATCCTGCTGGGCCTTGTTGAACCGATGGATTTCATCCACGAACAGGATGGTACGCTGCCCCTTCACGACGCGCCGTTGCTCCGCGAGCGTGATGATCCGACGCAGTTCCGGCAACCCGCTGGTCGCGGCCGAGAAGGGCTCGAAGTGGGCCTTGGTATGCGACGCAACCAGGCGGGCGAGGGAGGTCTTCCCGCTGCCGGGAGGGCCCCAGAGGACCAGGGACGTGAGGGTGTCCTGCTCAATAGCCGTCCGCAGGGGCCGACCGGGAGCCACAATCTCATCCTGCCCGACCACGTCGTCGAGCCTTTGGGGTCGCATTCGTTCTGCCAACGGCCCACGGGCACGGGGTTCATCATCCGGCGTGGAGAAGAGGTCCATTAAACGAGAATACCAGAGGCAGGGCCGGTTGACAAACTCGGAACGGCTGTGATAGAAAAGTCGCTCCGCAGTTCGTGTGTCGAGGTACAACCGCAATCAGTCAATCACCACAGTCTATGAAGGAGGTTGCCATGGCCGTACAAGAGGTAGCAAAAGAAATCGCAGTGGGCGATGTCGCCCCTGATTTCACGTTAAAAGATCAGGACCAGAAGGATGTCACGCTGAGCAGTTTCAAGGGGCAAAAGAATGTCGTTCTGGCCTTCTATCCCCTGGACTGGAGCCCGGTCTGCACCGGCGAGAACAAGTGCCTGACCAACGACTTCTCCCAATTCGACCAGATGAACGCCGTCGTATTCGGGATCAGCGCCGATAGCTTCTTCAGCCATAAGGCCTGGGCCGATTCCTTGGATCTCAAGCACACATTGCTCTCCGATTTCAACCGCGAGGTGGTCAAGAAGTACGGGCTCTATTTCGAGCCGCTGAATTGCGGCAAGCGGGCGACCGTGATCGTGGACAAGAGCGGCAAGGTCGCCTATGTCAAGGTTCAGGAGATCAAGGTCGCGCGCGACGACAAGGATATTCTTGAGGCGCTCAAGAAGCTGAACTAGCGTTCTTGGCCCTGAGGGGGCTGCTCATTGAGCGGCCCCCTTCCATTCCCCGGAATCACACAAACCCGCCATGGATGATCTGATCGGCAACGTGACGGACGCCACGATCGACGAGTACGTGGCCGCCCCTGCGGCGGTGGTGGTCTTCGGCATCGCCCATTGCGACGGCTGTACACTCATGGACGGCGTCCTCGCCGACCTCGCACCACGGTTGAACGATCGTGTGCGCTTCGGCAAAGCCAAGATGCATGTCCCTGGCGCCTGCAGGGAAATCAAGAAACGCTACACGTTTGAAACCTACCCCACGACGCACCTGTACGCACAGGGTACGCTGGTCGACAGAAAAGAGGGCGCGGTCGAAGCGGCCGATCTGGAGCGCGCGATCCAGACCACGCTGCTGAAGATCTAGGCTACACTCCGCTTCCTGGGCCGCTGCGACGGATCAATTGCAAGAACTCCTCGCGGGTCTGCTGCTGGCTTTGAAACACGCCCTGCATCGAGCTCGTCACCGCGACGGCGTTGGGCGTCTCCACGCCCCGCATCATCATACAGAGATGGCGCGCCTCCATCACTACCGCCACCCCCTGGGGATTCAGCTTCTGCTGCAGCGCCTCGGCGATCTGCACGGTCAGCCGCTCCTGGACCTGCAACCGGCGGCTGTACACCTCCACCAGACGCGGGATCTTGCTGAGCCCGACGATGCGGCCTTTGGGAAGGTAGGCGACATGGCACTTGCCGTAAAACGGCAGCAGATGGTGCTCGCACAGGCTGAAGAAATCGATGTCCCGGATCACCACCATTTCGTCGTATTCGATGGGGAAGAGGGCGCCGTTCAGGATCGCCTCCGGGTCCTCCTGATAGCCCTGCGTGAAGAAACGGAACGCCTTGGCGACCCGCTCAGGCGTCTTGGCCAACCCATCGCGCGCCGGGTCCTCCCCTAACAGTCCAAGCAACTGCTCCACGAGCGCCTGGATTTCGTCCGTCTCCGTAACGTCAAGGTCTTTTTTCATGTTCACGAGACCCGCTCCCTGGATGGGCCGGCATATTCGAAGTAGTTATCCCGCGTTTCCACCAGGCCGATTTTGTGCAGCGTCCCGGCGGGAACCGCCTTCTCCAGGAGATCCCACAGCAGCACCACCAGATTTTCCCCCGTCGTGGTCTTGCCGGCAAACGCCTCATCGAAGTTGAGATGCTGGTGGTCGAACCTCCGGAGCACCTGCTCTTCCACCGTCCGATCCAGGCGATCCAGATCGGTGACCATCCCCGTTTCAGGAGCGATCTCCCCTCGAACGGTGACTTCCAGCGTATAATTATGGCCATGCCCATTCGGGTTGTTACACTTGCCGAACACCCGGCGGTTTTCCGGCTCCGACAGCGCCTCTGTATGCAGGCGATGAGCGGCCGCAAACCGATAGCGGCGGGTCAGGCACACCTCCGCAGCATGGCCCACATGGCGTCCTTCGTAGTCCACGGACAGATCCTCCTCTTCAAACAGTCGCAGGGTCGCCAATCTGGCGCTGTGCAGGCTGGCGCCGTGCAGGTGTTCCGCGATCCGGTCCCACAGGACCACCGCCAGGTTCTCGGTGGTCGGAATACGCCCGTCAAAGTACGGGGTATCTTCTTGCAGATTCTTGTGGTCGAATTCGACGAGCACCTTCTCCAAGACCTGCTTGAGGTCATAGAGATTGACCACCATGCCGGTCACCGGGTCCACCGTGCCAGAGACGGTCACATCCATCAGATAGTTGTGCCCGTGCCCATGGGGGTTATGGCACTTGCCGAAGACAGCGTGATTCCGTTGCTCCGACCAGGCGGGGTTATGGTAGCGATGCGACGCACAGAATTCGAGCCGTTTGGTGAGCCCTACCGTGGTCATGGGAATGTGAACGGACGGCGCCGGGGCGTACAGTCGCGCGCCCCGGCAGATTCCCTGATGGCGCTTATGAACTGAACGAGCTGCCGCAGCCGCAGGTGGTCTTGGCCTGCGGGTTCTTGATCGCAAAACCGGACCCCTGCACACTGTCCACGTAATCCACTTCCGAACCGGCCAGCAACGGAGCGCTCTGGGAGTCCATGATGACCTTCACGCCACCGGCCTCGATGATGGTGTCATCGTCCGCCGTCTTGGTCTCGAAGGACATCCCGTACTGATACCCATGGCAGCCGCCGCCCTTCACGTAGACGCGCAGACCGATGGCGTCCTGTTCCTCCTGCACGAGTTCATGAATCTTTTTCTGAGCCATTTCGCTGACTGTGACCATTGTCTGTTCTCCCTCCTAATTTGGTGTCTGCGACCGCCCACGAGGCCGGTCGTTATGGAATGCTGCCGGAATTCTCCATCACGGTTCCCTCCGCCGCCTGGCCGCCGAACTTCTGTAACGGGACCCGGACGACGACATCTCCCACTATTTTAGCCTGACAACCCAGCCGGTGGAAAGCCTCGGTCAGATTCTCGCGATCCAGCAGATCCTGCTCGTCAAAATCGACCTCGGAGAGATGCTCCCCCCCGCTCTCCACCTCCACCCGGCAGGTGGTGCAGGAGGCGTTCCCCCCGCAGTCGTGAGCAAGCGTGAACCCGAGTATCTTCGACGCCTCCAGGATTGAGGTACTCGGCTCCACCTCGCCGCTCAGACCCTGGGGATGAACGAACTTGATCCGCGGCACTTAGGCCACCCCCTCTGCGACGGCTACCGGCTTGAAAGGGCACCGCTGCTGCGAAATGTGCTCCTCGAACTCATGGCGGAACAGCCGCAACGTGCTCTCACCAATCACCGAGGCACCCGTGACAACTGTACAATAACCACGTCCTTTGACAAATCCACAGAGTTGCAGCAGCCCAGCTAGATCTTTTTCGACGCCCTCCCCGTCCTCAATTTTTTGCAGCAGCGCCGCGAGGTTGATCGTGCCCATCCGGCATGGCGGGCACTGGCCGCAACTCTCCACCTTGAAAAAATCCGTATACTTGAGCGCCGTCTCCACCATACACATCTGGTCGTCCACGACGATTACGCCGGCCGACCCAAGACCGGTCCCCGCCTGCTTGAGGCTCTCAAAATCCATCGGCGTATCCAACTGATCAGCCGTCAGCATGGCGAAAGACGGCCCGCCGGGAAACACCGCCTTCACCTGTCGGCCTCCGGGAATGCCGCCGCCGCATGCATCAATCAGCGTCCGGATCGGCGTCCCCATCGGCAATTCATAAACGCCGGGCCGGTTGACCGCGCCACTCAACGAGAAGAGCATCGTGCCCGGGCTTTTCTCCGTGCCGACCTGCTTGAACCAGGCAGCGCCATTCCGCAGCAGCGGAGGAATGTTGCACAGGGTCTCGACGTTGTTCACCAGCGTCGGCTTGCCATAGAGTCCGAAATCAGTTGGATAGAAGGGCGGTTTTTGCCTGGGCATGGCGGGACGGCCCTGCATAGACTCCAGCATGGCGGTCTCTTCCCCGGCCACGTAACTGCCCTGCCCTTCAATAAATTCGATCTCAAGATCAACGCCCGTTCCGAGCACGTTCTTCCCCATAAATCCATGGGCGCGCGCCTGTTCGGCCGCTTTCCGAAGAGTGGCCAATTCCTCCACGTATTCGGAGTTCACGTAGGCGAACGACGCCTTGGCTTTGACTGTATAGGCAGCGATCAACATGCCTTCCAACAACTGGTGCGGATTGGTCTTGAGCAGATGGCGATCCTTGAACGTTCCCGGTTCATGCTCACCGGCGTTACACACAAAGTAATGTTCGGCGACACGGTGGTGCAGCACCTTTTCCCACTTAATGCCGGTTGGGAACCCGGCGCCCCCGCGTCCCCTCATGCCGGCCTTTTTGAGCTCGGCAATGATCTCGTCCCTGGTCCACCTTGTGGCGCAAGCATTGAGGGCCTCATAGCCCCCCTGTTTCAGGTAGGGCTCGATCTCCCATGGGCGGGGGCCAAAGTCCTTCATTACTCGAGCTTCTTTCAACATGTGAAAACCTACCTCCGACCAGATTGGTCGGTATACTATAAGTGAGAATTCGGAGGGAGTCAAGCCTCCTCCAGGCGCTAGGCCTCAATAGCAACCAGGCATGGGCCATTCGGCTGGGCCTTGGATATTCTGATTACTGGCCCCCGGCGAGGTCCTCCAGCAAAGAGCGCCGCATCTCTTCGGAGACCGGCTGCGCGACCTGATAGCGCGGGTGTGTCACGACCACCTGCATCGGAACGGCGGGGTCTTCCATCACAGCCTTGACCGCATCCGGAACCGGAAACCGGACATAATGGACGGCGCTGATTTTTTCTTCATTGCTCCGTCCCTGCTCGAACATCCCGTAGACCAGGTGCGGCCCCACGCGGAGACCCACGGTCTGGCCACGGTCAATGCCCTGCAACCGGTCCAGCACCGGTTTGACGTGTGCAGGATCGGTGACGTCAATCATGAGTGTGGCGCTCAATTCGCCGGCCCCTGGAATCTGCTCGTTGTACATGGCGATTTCTTCGCTGACGCGCTCGGGCCGGAGAATCCGTTCGGCGCGGATCATCTCCTGGACCTGGAACAGCACGGTCTCCCGGTTCTCGAAGACTATCGTGATGAAATTCCCGACCGACAGTCTCCGTCGCTGCTTCAGCTCGATGATGCGTCGCCGGAAGGCGTCCCGCGAGCGCTCATAGTCGTCCATCGGCAAGACGTCCTGAACGGCCAGTGGTTTCATATGCCGTACGCCTGCCTGATGACTTCAATCGGGTGCAACGTCGGCTTCCCGCCGCCCGCCTGCGTAAGCTGGACTCCCGAGAGTGGGCAATCGGACACGACCAGGTCTGCGTGAACAGCCTCCACCTCCCTGACGGCTTTGGCCGCGATCTTCATGGACAGATCGAAGAACTCGACCTTGACGCCCCAGGTCCCGTCGTGCCCGGAACACCGCTCGATCACCTCAACTGACGCGCCGGTGAGTTCCATTAGGTCCTTGGATTTGAAGCCGATGTTCTGATCGCGGAGGTGGCAGGGAATCTGATAGGCGATCTTCCCGGGGCGGTTGGGGAAGTTGGTATCGAGTGCGCCCTGCTTCTTCATGTTCATGAGGTACTCGCAGATGTCGAAGGTGCGGGACGCCACCAGCTTGGTGTCCTCGTTCGGAAGCAGGTGCGGGTATTCGCGCTTAAGCATCAGGCTGCAGCTCGGCACAGGCGCGATCACGTCGTATCCCCTGTCTACGCAGGGCTTGAGCGTCGCCACGTTGGCCTGCGCCTTTTTTAGGATCGCCGGAATGTCCCCGATGTCAAAGCGCGGCATCCCGCAACATTGCTGCTCGGGACGAACCACCTCGACACCGTTCTGCTCCAGCACCGCCACCGTCGCCCGCCCGACTTCCGCCGAGTGGTAATCAACGAGGCAGGTGGAGAATAAGGCGACTTTATTATTGAAAGCGGGGGCCCGTGTGCCCATTGGAATGGGCTCCGATGCGCCGGTTTGCACCCGCCCCCCCCCGGTGCGCCAAGACGCACCGTCTTCCACGGGACCCCGCGCTCGCCCCGGCCCAGCCT
>Ga0213870_1000661_pt1 | contig 16001 bp, 15 predicted proteins | sample WICALVC2017_Meta_FD_160119 | JGI IMG/M metagenome (GOLD analysis project Ga0213870, IMG submission 160119) | Freshwater microbial communities from subterranean cave lake in Wind Cave National Park, South Dakota, United States - WICALVC2017 | ecosystem: Environmental > Aquatic > Deep subsurface >... | reverse complement strand
CAACAAAATCCAAAGCTTTGGATTTTATGGTATAGAGTTTTTTTGAAAAATTATATAAACCTAGTGATTACAGCTTCAGTTTATGTCGCTGGGCTTTTTTGTTGCTGAAAAATGGTTCTTTTTTTAAAAATTTTAAAAAAAGTTTAAATCACAAAAGTACCATAAATTATCAAGCTTGAGAATTTATGGGACGTTTTGTTTTTCTGATAAAACCGTAAATCGCAAATAGATAATACTCTGATAAAACTGTAAATCGCAAATAGATAATACAGGGGCTTTTTTGTTCCTGAAAGAGGGTGTAGAATTACCAAATAATAATATGATTCAAAAAGGTATTGCCACATTTACTTTAGACTATGGAAGGTGTCCCAGATGGCTTTTTGAAAGGATGGTAAAACTGGGACGAGAAATTATCTACGCGGTTATTGAAGAAGAGGGTCCAGACATATTTATTGAGCGACTGGCCGATCCTGTTTGGTTTCAATCATTAGGAACCGTTTTGGCTTTTGATTGGAATGCCTCCGGTTTAACCACCATTTTAACTGCGGCGCTAAAAGAAGCAATCAGAAATCAAGAAAGGGACTTAGGAATTTTCATTTGCGGAGGCAAGGGAAAAACATCTAGAAAAACGCCGCAAGAAATTGAGTTAGCGGGATATAAGGCTGGGATTTCAGAAGAAAACACAAAAATGTTGATTTATAATTCAAAAATGGCGGCTAAAGTTGACAGCTCGCTAGTACAAGATGGATTCCAAATTTATCACCATGCTTTTTTCTTTACAAAGCAGGGGAGTTGGACGGTTATTCAACAGGGAATGAATACCCAAAATCAAACCGCCAGACGTTACCATTGGTTTTCAAAAAATGTAAAAGATTTGGTAAATGAACCGCATACTGGAATAACCAGTCAGATAAAATTGAAAAACACGCTCAATATGATAGACGGAAAGAGTGAAGAAAACAGACAAATAAGCAGCGAGCTTGTTTTGCAGAGTTTTAATTATCTTATGAAAGATATAAAAATTTTAAGAAAATATTCAACGCCATTTTCGCGGATGATAAAAGTTGAAAAAAATAAGGAACAGCTTACTTTGTTAAATCTTGGAGACGAAGAATTTTTTTGGCATCCGGTTGTAAAAGAAGATTTTTCAAAGAGCAAGTATTTAGAAAAAATACTTTGTAAACTATGCGATCAAAAACCGGACACATACGAAAAGTTGTTGGCAACCGAGGGTGTGGGACCAAAAACAATAAGAGCGCTGGCTTTGGTAGCCGAAATAATTTATGGCGCCAAACCTTCTTATGAAGATCCGGCTCGTTATTCTTTTGCTCACGGCGGTAAAGATGGAACTCCGTATTTTGTCGATAAACCGACATATGATGAAACTATTGAAAAATTGAAATCTTTAATAAAACAACAACCAGAAAAACATTTCGTATAAATATGGCCGGTTTTTGTTTTTATCGCACAATAAATTTATAATTGAGTAGTGGTTGGAGTAGGGGAATGGGATTTACAAGGTTTCAGTCATTAATTTTGCCATTTGGATCCATTTTGCTTGCCTTGGTTTATTTTTATATTTTGAAGTTAACTTATGTATTTCCATTAAGTGCATTAAATCATTTCTTTTCCACTTAATAATATATTTACCCTTATTTTGGTAAATTATATCAACTGCTTTTTGCCAAAGTTGAAAATCCTTTTTCTTTTTTTCAGATAAATTATTTTTCCTAATAAATGGCAGAACAAAATCTACAATATCATTTATTTTTTGCACTGAAAATCTTGCCTGATTTTTTGTTACATGAACCTTACCGCATCCAATTATATTTTTAACTTTTTTCAGATTTTTTATTCCTTCTTTGGGACAAGTAATCACAAATTGGATTTTCCACCTGTAGTATGTCGGGGCGTTAAGTCGTTTGTGTCTTGTATCTTTGCGAAACTGTAAATCAAAACAGCCGCCGTTATTTACTAAATTTGTAATATTAAAATTATTTTTTTCCGCCATAATTTCATTATACCCAATATTTAATTATGCGACAAGAAGAATTAAAAATATCTTGTAATTTTTTTGTTATATGATAGCATTTAATTGAGTTTCCCGGCTCTTTTCAATTTTCAAAAGGAGACATTGTTATGGCAAAACCACTTTTAGAAGAAGAATGGGAAGAGTTTAAAGGAAAAACAACAGAAGAATTTGTCAGTTCAATTGCAGAACAAACGCTTGGCATCCAATTAGATGAAACACAAAGAAAGTTTTTACGATTAATAAAAGAAGGCGGAGTTTGTGTTAACATGACAAAAGAAGCAAGAAATAATAAAAGATTTCAAGAGCTAGTTGATTTACTATTTAAAATGGGCAAAGATGGAACCATACCTGTCTTTAAAATAAAAAATAGTTAATGTGTAGTTAACTATTCTAGGTCCTCGGCTAAAACCAAGGACTTTTTTGTCGCCTGTTTTATTGTGCGACAAAAGAAATACAAAAAATAGGGCAATTAAGGCTTTAAATTTTTACTACTTTTTACTATGGAATTGACGATGGATGTCGCGTAGCCGTTTATTGGTAACATGAGTATATATTTGGGTGGCAAGTATATTTTTATGTCCTAAAAATTCCTGTATAATTCTCAAATCAACACCTTGAGTTAAAAGATCAGTGGCAAAGCTATGACGTAGGACATGGGGAGTGGTTGTAATGGGCAATCCAGAAACTATAATGTATTTCTTTAAGTTTTTTTCAATAGATCGCGGGGTTAATCTGCGAGATGAGTTTTTTTTGCCGCTATAATTAATAAACAAAGCTTTTTCTTTATCATTTTCAAGACTACGGGCTTGAAGATATTTCTCTAACCATTCTATAGCGCTTTTTGAGAAATAAATAGTTCTTGCTCTGCCGCCTTTGCCCATGATTCCTATTTCCAAATCGGTCATATTGTGTTTTATTTTAATTTGCTCTCTGTTTAGGGAGGTAAGTTCCGATATTCTCATCCCTGTTGAAAAAAAGACTTCTAATATAGCCCTATCTCTCAATCCTTGCATAGTAGCAGTATCAGGGGCCAAAAAGAGTTTATTTAATTGTTCTAAAGTTAAAAACTTCACTGTTCGCTCTTTATCGGGCCTAGAAAGCGTTATTTTATCTGGAGGCATGGAAACTATGTCTTTTGCCACAAAATAGCCCAAAAAGGCTCTTAAAGCGATTAAATAGCAGTTCTGGGTAGTCTTTTTTAAGGGCTGGTTATTGTGAGTAGGGGAATGACGCGATAAATAGACTCTATAGTCCCAAATATGGTCTTTCGTTAGTTGATGAGGAAGCAATCTTTCTAAATTATTTTTCTTTAGCCAAAATAAAAATTTTTCAAGAAATCTTCTGTAATTTTCTTGAGTTTTTGAAGATAAGCCTTTTTCAATGTCTATCCAATCTAAAAAGTTGTTTATGTGTTTTGGTATTGGTATTTTACTTTTTTCCATATTATTAGGACCGGGTATAGTTAAGAGAACCGTAGGTTCACCCAAATTATGCGGAATTACTATTTCGTCATAATTTGGGTATAGTTAAGAGAACCGTAGGTTCACCCAAATTATGCGGAATTACTATTTCGTCATAATTTGGGTATAGTTAAGAGAACCGTAGGTTCACCCAAATTATGCGGAATTACTATTTCGTCATAATTTGGGTATAGTTAAGAGAACCGTAGGTTCTCTTAACTATAATTATGCGAACTCTATTATACTAATAATAACCATTTTAAAAATGGCGTCAAGTAAGTTATTTCTGGCATTCCAAGGTTTTCGGATTTACTAAGTCATGCGGCGTTATTCCTAATGTCTGCAATACTTTTTCTGCTAGAAATTTTTTTACCGCGTCAATAGAATTATTTTCTATATTATTTTTTTGTTGGCCGATAACATTACTAATTTCATTCTTTGCCATATCTGTCCTTTTTACCGCCTCCCCGCTCACGTTAGAGTATATGTTTTTTAAATAGTTCTGGCTTTCTTTTACTAAATCGGTTTCTTTTGCCAAATTTGAATTATTAGAATTATCAGAGTAAGTGCTTCCTTTTTTTAATAAGGGAAAATTAAAAAATTTGCTTGTATTTTTAAAATAACCGCCTTGGCTTAAAAAAGCCGCTGTTAATATAACGCCGATAATAATTATATTTTTTATAAATCCCCCTTTACTTATATCCATATATTTGTCGCACAATAAAATCTACGAAAATTGAACGTTACTAGAAATTAAACATTGATATTGCTTTAAAAATTCTTTTTAATGTTTTTTCTTTGCCTAATATTTCGGCGATTTCAAATGGGCTGGCCGACGCTGATTTTCCAGATAGCGCAACCCTCAATGGCCAAAGCAAGTTTCCTTTGCTTTTTGGATTGAAATTTTCGGCTGATCTTACTAATAATTCTTCTAAGCTTTTTTTGTCCCATTTTTTTATGACCGATAAAATATTTACGCTATAATCCAAAGATTCTTCCACTTCCCCATCCCCCATTTTCTGCCATCTTAATAAATTTTTATCGTATTCCAATTTATCTTTGAAGAAAAAATCAGTTAATTCCGTAATATCTGAAAGTTTTTTTAATCTTGCCTTATGTGTTTCAACAATTTTTTTTAAAGTTCTCATAGGGAATTTTTCGTATCCTTCAATAAAATATGGCAGACAAAGTTTTGTTAAACTGTCAACTGATTTTTCTTTAATATAAAGGCTATTGATGTAGTCTAATCTTTGGATGTTAAACATTGCCCCGGCTTTTTGCACTTTTTCTATAGAGAATTCTTTTATGAGATTTTGCAGTGAGAAAATTTCTTTTTCTGTACCGGGATTCCATCCTAAAAGAACCATAAAGTTAATTAAGGCTTCTGGCAGGTATCCTTGATTATGATAATCTTTTAAAGAAACGTCTCCATAGCGTTTGGAAAGTTTGCTCCTGTCAGAGTTTAACATTAACGGCAGGTGGGCATAAATTGGCCTGTTAAAATCAAGGGCTTCCTGTAATAAAATTTGCCTAGGCGTATTTGATAAATGTTCCTCTCCGCGAATCACATGGCTGATTTTCATTTCAAAATCATCAACTACCACAGTGAAATGGTATAACGGTTCATCTAAACTTTTCGCAATCACAATATCTCCTAATAATTCAGAATCAAACTCTATCTGGCCTCTTATCAAATCATTAAATTTAACTTTTTTGGGGACAACTTTAAATCTTATAACAAACGGCTTTTTCTCTTTTAAATTATTTTCAATTATTTTTTTATCAAGATCTCTGCATTTGCCGTCGTATTTTGGAGCTACTCCCCTAGTCATCTGCTCCTGGCGTTTTGCTTCTAATTCTTCTTTTGAACAAAAACAATAATAAACTTTATTCTCTTTAAAAAGTTTTTTTAAATATTTTTTATAAATATCTAATCTTTGCGATTGTTTATATGGTCCAAATTTACCATCAATATCTGGTCCTTCATCCCATTCAATCCCCAACCACCTTAACTCTTCTATAATTTCTTGAACCCATTTTAGTTCAGACCTTTCTTTATCAGTGTCTTCAATTCTTAATATAAAGTCTCCCCTATTTTTTCTGGCAAATAAGTAATTAAATAAAGCTGTTCTGGCGCCGCCGATGTGTAAGGGTCCGGTTGGAGAAGGAGCAAACCGCACTCTTACAATTTTAAAATTATTTTTCTTTTTCATATTCGCCTATTATTTCGCATATTGTTTTGAATTCGTATATTCACGATTATTTCTTTAGATATTCCAAAATTTCTTTTGCAACAGTATCAGCGGCTAATGGTTTTGAAAATTTTAAAGCCGATTCTTTCATTCTTTCTAAAACGGTCGGTTGTGAGAGTAAATAATTTATTTCTCCCCAAAAAAAATTAGGTGTCAGATTTTTTTGTTCAATCACTAATGCTGAGCCGGTTTTGGCATATTGGTAGGCATTTTTTAATTGGTGATTTGAGGCAGCTGAAGGCAAGGGAATTAGTATACTTGGTTTCCCTAAGGCCGCTATTTCAAAAATAGTCCCCGCTCCCGCTCTAGCAATGATAAGATTTGAAACTTTATAAGCGTTTTTTAATTCTACATCATTTAAGGATGGATATAAATGATAGTATTTTCCTAAATCTTTATCTAAAATAATTTCTGATTCTATTTGTGTTTTTTTATAATTTTTAGAACCTGAAATGTGGATTATTTCATAGTTTTTTGAAAGGTCATTTAAAATAAGGATAACAAATTCATTGATTGTTTCTGCTCCCTGTGAACCACATATAATTAAAATCACCGGTTTTTCTAAAGTTAGATTGAATATTTCTTTTGCCTCTTCCTGATTGATAGATAACAATTCTTTTCTTATTGGATTTCCCGTTAAAATTGTCTTTAATTGATCAAAGTATTCTGTTTTTTCAAAAGAAATAAAAACTTTTTTTGCAAATTTAGAAACTTTTTTGTTTGATAAGCCGGGCGCGCTATCTGATTCATGTAAAAATACAGGAATTTTTAATAGGTTTGCGGCTAAACTTACCACCAAGGACCCCGATCCCCCCTTACTGAAAACCAATTGCGGCCCGATAAATAAAAGCAAAAAGAAGCTCTGGATAAAACCAATTGGTATGTTAAATAAAACATCTGTTATATTTAAAAGAGAGAAATATCTCCTTATTTTTCCAGATACTATGGCGTGTATTTTAAAATTTTCTTTTGACAGCAAAAATATGCTATATTCGTCTTTTGGACCGATGTAATATATCTCTAAACTATTATCTAAACGTCGTAATTCCCTACTAATGGCGACTATCGGCATTATATGTCCCCCCGTTCCCCCACCAGTAAATAATATCTTTAATTTTTTTTCCATTATTTTTTCTTATTTTTTTAACTGTAATTGCTATTCATATTATAACACGAAACTATAGCATCTTTCCTGCGATCGCAGAGAGTATGCTATGTTCTTTTTTTGCTTCATATTTTCATTATTCGTACGAATAAGGGAATAGATAAGGTTTGAAAATTATTTAGTTGAAAATTGAAAATTGATAATTGAAAATTAGCCACTCTTAGATATCTTTAATAATAACCCCACTCCTATTATTTCAGCAATTAGGTGCGAGCCGCCGTAGCTAAAAAATGGTAAAGGGATGCCGCTTAAAGGAATTAAACCAATACTGGAAGCAATATTGGTAAAAGCCTGCAAGACTATCCAAGTGGTAATTCCTACAGCTGTTAATTTGGAAAATTTATCGGTGGCTGAATTGGCAATTTTAAAACCAAAGTATAAAAATAATAAAAATAATATAATTAAAATTGAGGATCCGATAATTCCCGTTTCTTCACCTAATATGGCAAACACAGAATCTGACATCGCTTGCGGCAAAAACCCAAATTTTTGAGTAGACATACCCAATCCCTTGCCAAAAATTCCGCCAGAACCTATGGCTATTAACGATTGTTTTATTTGAAGGCCTTTGCCCAAAGGGTCTGATTCCGGATTTAAAAGGGTTAAAAAACGTTGAAGTCTATATGGTTCTATGATAATAAATAGAGCCACGCTGATTGACCCCATTATAAAAGCTAATATTGTGTGCCAGAGAGGGGTAGCGGCTACAAAATATATAATAATTAAAGTGGCGGCTATAATACCCAACGTGCTGATATCTTTTTGTAAGTACAATAATATGGTTATCGTTGCCAATAGTAATAAAAATGGTAAAAATACTCGCGTAAGGTTATAGTAACCCTTTTTTGCTATAGTAATCCAGCTACTTTTTGTATTTTCAGAAAACTTACTTGAAAGCCAGCTGGATAGATATAAAATAGCGGTGATTTTTAGAAATTCCGATGGTTGAAAAGTATTTTTACCAATGCTTATCCATCGTGATGCCCCCCAAAATTCAGTTCCTATAAAAGGCAAAAAAACAGCAACCAAAAGTAATAAATTTATAAAAAAAAGTATAGGGGTGATTTTTTTTAAAAAACGTAAAGGAATTCTAAAAATTACAATGCATAAAACAAAACCAATAGCGACAGAAATAAGTTGATGGAAAAAATAGTAATTGGTATTCTGAAAGATTTGTAAAGATTGAGGAGCTGAAAGGGTAGCTAAGAATAATAACCCTAACACTATCAATACTATTGACAATATTAAAAAATAATAATTTATAAGTCGCTTCATAGTTTGGCTACGAAATACGAATTTTGTACGAATATAGGAAAGTTTTTTCAATTATCGTTTTCGTATATTCGTATGTTTTTCGTATTTCGTATCAGATTTATCTTTAGCAATTTTTTTTACTAATAATCTAAATTGCTTTCCTTTCTCTTCAAAATTTTTCCACAAAGAATAACTGGGAGAGCCGCCCGACAACAAACATATTTTCCCTTTTTGGGTATGTTTATAAGCAAAAGCAACCGCCTCTGCCATGTGTCTGGTTTTTAAGATATTTAAACCCTTTTTATTTTTTATCATTTTATCGCCGTTATTGGGAAACAGCGCGATATTTTTTATGTGATGATTTTTTATAGTTTTTTCCAATTCAGAAAACACAAACCTCCGCTCTTCTCCTCCCAGAAAAATAGTATCAATGTTTTTTAATGCTTTAATTGCAAGTATAGCTGATTCAGGATTTGTTGAACTGCCATCATTGTAAAATGTAATTCCCTTGAATTGGCCCACTAATTCTAATCTATGCGGCAGACCTTTAAAATTTTTAATCGCTTTTTTAATTTTTTTATCAGAGATATTTAATATTCTGGCAACCGAAACGGCGGCTTTTATATTATCTTTATTATGTTCGCCGATTAAAGGTATCTCACCATCTTCAAGGGGAATGTTTTTTGAAAAAGGGATAGCTTTACCAATATAATTTTTTAACCACCTGACTACCTCTCCATTTTCGGGATTATAAACAATAAAATCGTTTTTACTTTGAGAGTTAATTATATTTTTCTTGGCCTGATAATAGTTTTTAATATTTCCATGATAATCCATATGTTCGGGAAATAAATTTGTCACCACCGCAATATCTGGAGAAAATTTAATATCGTCCAATTGGTAACTGGAAAGTTCTAGAACAAAAATTTGATTTTTTTTAACGGGATTGAGTAAAATTTCTAACATCGGATCACCGATATTTCCTAATAATGTAACATTTTTACCTGCCATTTTTAAAATTTCAAAAATCAAAGAAGAAGTAGTGCTTTTCCCCTTACTGCCAGTTATTCCAATTACTATATTTTTACCTAAAACCTTCGAGAAAAAAATATTAGTAGCCGTAGTATATGGAATTTTTATAAGTTCTTTTCTTATGCCAGGCGTTTTTATGGCAATATCAAATTCGTTTTGTTTTTTAAGATAATTTTTCCCTTGTTTTTCATCAGCAACGCCGATTTTTAAATTTGGATGATATTTTTTAAGATATTTTTTAGTTGTCTGCCCTTCTTTGCCATAACCTAATATCAGAACGGTTTCTACGCCTAAAAGTTTAAATTGCTCGGGAGTATTTGACTGGTTATTTATTTTAAAAACTTTTTTGTTAAATTTAACCTTCAGCGCCAATTGTCGCATAATAAAGTCATCGCGAAATTTATTTTTTGCTAAATATAAAGCCGATTTGGCTTCCTCAAAAGTTCCCACGCAATCAAAAGGTTTTATTTTGCCAAATCCCAAAATATCTTTAAATAATGGCAATAAATCTTCGTCTTCATATAAATTTTTACCAAAAATAGTCAATAAATCTTTTTTGCTCAAAAATGCCGATAATAGAGTGAATACAAAAATACATTTAGGGCAATTGCAGCACCACAACCCTTTATTTTTTTGCCCTTTGGTTTTAAAATTGGAATTGCAACTGGAAAAAACGGAAAAATATTTCCTTAGTTTTGAAAACATTCTTACGATCCTTATCTCATAAAATGGCCTTAACAAAGAAAAATAGTTTATATTGGGAGTTATGAAATTTTTTATATAATCTTGAAAAAGTCTTTCAAATTCAAAAGACTTTGACCACTGATGGTTAATAATTTTACCTTTATACCTTAAATTTCCAAAATTGCTGCTGTATTCATTGCTGACAATAAAGTATGAATATTGGTATAAGACAGAAGTTAAAATTCCGAGGAATGCATAAATTGCCGAGATTGGAATATGGCCGTTATATTGATGTTGATGGTAAATCTTTTCATCTAAAATCCTTTTTATTCTTATACTCTTTGTGGGAATTTTTTTTACTATTCCATCAATCAATTTTGATCTTTTGTTCGTTTCTACGATAAATCCGGTTATATTAAACTTATTTTGCTTTAATAATTCGGCGGTGACTATTGAATCCTTTCCTCCTCCGATTCCAATCAAACACTTATCATTTTTTTCTATATCATAAGAAACCGTATCCGTTTTTTTATAGGGGAATTTCGGAAAAATATTAGGATTCAATTTATTTTTATAAAAAAATTCAGCCAAACCATTTTTGTAAACAATATTCCAAAAATCAGCTTCTTTTTTTGATAACCTATAAGGCGTTTTTATTTTTGTCGCACAATAAAGTTTATAATAACTAACTCCTAATATAATATGCGCGCCCTCCAGCAATTTATCAACCAGTCTTTTATCAATATAACTTAGATTAGGAATTTTAGGCAATATAATTATTTCGGTAAAAAAAAGGGGTTTTTTGCCCTTAAATTCTGTTCTGTAATTAAAAAGAATTCGCTTTTTTGCGGGTTCAAATTTATATGAGGTAAATTCAAAAATCGCGGCTTTTATTTCCATAATGCTTATCTTAAATTATATTATCAAAAATAACCCGATTTGCCAACCATAATTTATGTAATTAAGACAAAAAAAGCTCCGTTTAACGGAGCTTTTTTTGTCTTATGCTATATGGCTTTATACTTTAGAGGAGATCCTTTTGAATATAACGATAAATAAAATTATTAATATGATAGTTATTATTATCCAAAAATACCATTTTTTAACAGAATTGAATATTGAATAGTTTCCTATGGCCGCAGTATTAGGGTTAATTTTGTTTTGAACCTGCGCGGTTGGATTGCTTGATATGGTAAAAAAATCTGAATCAGAGATATTGTCAGCAGTAACAGTCCCGATAATTTTTAGCCCTTCTTTTGTAGTATTTTGAGATTGAAATACCCCGGTAAAAGATAGAGCTTTAGACGTGTTTTGAGGAATTGTTGCCAAATTAATTCCAGAAACTATATTCTTATCAGAAGCAACGTCGTCTATTTTTAAGTTGTTGGTGTATCTGATATTTTTGGTAATATCAACTTTAACTGAAATGTTATCCATTGGCAGGTTAGACGTATTTTTAACAGTTAACAAAAATTCAATTTTGTCGCTATTGACCGCGTTTACATTTTTCCCCCACTGCAATGGTTCCGACTCTTTTTTACCAAAAATAGAAACAATTAAATTTTTACTTGTCTTGTAAGAAGGCTCCAGAGTTGATTGCTTAACTGGTTGAGGTTTAGATTGGGCCTGAAGTTGACCTATACATTGTCCATCGTAACAGGTTTGACCGGTTATACCACAGTTTTGATACAACCCTTGCTGATTTCCTAAAGAATCGTACCAATAGACAGAATTATTAATACACCCTTTTATAGAGCGTGAGGTATAGTTTATATTTTGGTTATAAAAATTATTAGTTGTCTTTGTATTAGTATCAATTGTGTTGGTGGTTGAGGCGCAACCGGCGAACCAGAGTCCAGTTTGACATTTTTGGTTAGAGCCACATGTTTGCACTAATTGAGGACCCTTTGTACTCGCGCAGCTTGAATTAGCGGATCTTAGGTTATTGCAATTATAGGTTATATATTCTTGGTATAAATTATTTCCTTGGCAAGTATATTCTCCCGTAAATCCATTTGTCCCACAATCAGAATTTTTATTACAAGCCATATACCAACAATCACTGCCAGAACAATAAAAAGCGGCATTGACAATAAAAGGATTGACCAACTGCGGAATAATAACCACTATACTGATAAAAACCGTCATAATGATTAATTTATCAATTGTTTTCATAATACTTCATTTTACACCTTTATAACTATTTTGTCAATAGTTTATATTGAAAAACACCAGAAAGTCTTAAATTTAATACTATTTTTACTGATCTTAACTAAAGCCCCCCTCCCGCCCTTTAGGGCGGGAGGGGGGCTTTGCTATTTTATTTTGGGCAACTGCCATAATTTTATTCCCGGCTACGATTTTTCTCTTTGGCGGTAGTGATTTTTTATTTTCACATATTCCGGGTCATCAGCTGAACCCGAACCTTCTTTTGCGTTTTTACGCATCAACTCGGCTGGATACTTTTTCTTCACCTGCTCCAATTTTTCCTTGATAATTTTCTCGGTGTCAACACCTAAAAACACGGCCATATCAAAGGCGTAAATAAAAACGTCGGCAAGCTCTTTTTTTATTTCTTCCATTTTCTTTTGATCCTGTTTCGTTTCCTCAATACTAGCGCTTGACCACTGAAAAACCTCAAGAAGCTCTGCCGCTTCAATGCATATTGATTTTGCCAAATCAGACGGACGGAGCTTATCCCAGCCCCGCCAATGGCGGGGCTGGTCGAGTGAACTTCTCTGCCAGAAAATTTTGAGTTCATGCCGTTAAATGCTGCTGACCACTCCAGTCTAGAACCAGGATTTCAGGAACAAATTAGGGCCCCTTCCCTATACTTACACTGATGCGTCCTAGTCTAGGCTAATTATCCAGATTATAGCATAAAATACGGAAGTTCACTAAAAACTAAAAACCTGTGTCTTGCAACAGGTTGTTTTTAATCTTGGGTTTTAATTTAATTTTTCCTTAATCAATATTCAAGCTTTATGCCTAACTTTTCAGCAATTTGTTGAATCCATTTTTCATGACGCTTCAATTGATAAGAAAACATAACCATTTCTTGAAAGTATTCATCTGCTTTTTTAGCGTATGCATCCACTGCATTTATTAAATTATTAACATCTGATTTATCTGCTTTATTTTCCTCTATATTTCCTAACCTATTCTCAACTAAAACAAAACTTTCACCAATTTTATTGAATTTTTTATCTAAATATTTAATTAGCTCTGAAAAATCTTCTGCCATACTTTAATTATAGTCACAGAAAAATTAAAGTCAATTGAATAAAAACCTAGTGTATTAGAACTAAGATTTCAGGAACAAATTAGTGCCCTTTTATCCTATTGGACTGATGCGTCTCGGTCGAGGCTACTTTATCCAATTAATTATTTTCTTTAAATTTTCCTCGGAACTTGATTCTGAATTAAGTATTAAATCGTACAAATTTTTATTTGAACGAATATTATAAAAAAGCACTTCTAAATATTGTAAATAAGACTCGCTATGTGGTCCGCACCTTTTGTTAATTATATCTTTTACTTCGGGCCATTCTTTATCGGGGAAGTCTAGTAAAACTAACTTATTTTCAATTAAATTTAAGCCGATATTTTTACATAAATTCTCCACATAAGATTTTGCTTCTTTATACGAAATACCTGTGCGATTTTGATATCTAGCACAAGCAGAATCAATAATATTATAATGACCCCTATCTAAAAGAACATTATTTTTACCCAAAACCGAACCATTCCTTAATTTAAATCCTTTTAAATCTAAATTGATAACTTCTTCTATGTTGCCAAACTGATACCATTGAGTAAGATTTTTAGAATAATCAACAAATTTAGAAACATGCTCTGGAACAAAAAAATTCTTTGATTCAGCTAACTTTTTAATTAATGTCGTTTTACCAGAACCATCTATTCCACTAATTGATATTATCATAAATTCAAGTTTTTACTCCTACTTAAAACCAAGATTATTATCAGAATTATTTTTTTATCCATTTTATTAATTTTAATTATTTTTTATGCGTCCTGGTCACCCGACTTAGCATAGGGATAATTATTTTTTTGAAAATATTCTTTCAACATAGTCATCAATGTAGTTCTTCCTCTATTTGTCTTCAAATACTCTTCCCTTCTTTTTGCATCTTTTACATTTTTATACGCTTCATAATGAATAAGTTCTAGTGGTTTATATGGTTTTGTGGATTTTGAGAATCCATTATTATGCTCTTCAACTCTTTGTTTTAAATTTTCTGAATATCCAACATATATGAAATTTTTTAGTTTACTATAAAGAATATAGACATAATAAAATTTCATATTATAAGATAGTGTCTGACGGGTACAATTCTATACCCGTCTATGGGAGGTACAAGACTGCACCTCCCTACGGGAGGTACAATTCTATACCTCCCTGCGTCCCAATTCTGCGCCTAAATCCGCCTGCGGGCGAAGCAAGGCGCAGAATTGTGCCTTAGGGAGGTACAAGACTGCACCCCCCTGCGTCCCAATTCTGCGCCTAAATCCGCCTGCGGGCGAAGCAAGGCGCAGAATTGTGCCTTGCTGCGGGGTTTGGATTCGAACCAAAATAAGTCGCTCCAAAGGCGACGGTCCTACCATTAGACGACCCCGCAATGCTTTGAAATTTGGTGATTTGGATTTGTTTTAGATTTAGGATTTTATGCCTTGAATTTAGCAGTTTTACTTTACGATTCTTTATAAGTTATGTCAATAATCGCTAACTCCAAAGGCAACTGTAAAATTGAAGAGTATTTCATTTTATTTTCGGCATCAATAAATAATTGCAGCATCTTTTGAATATCTTTTTCTGTTAAATTTGTCATTTGCGCCTTCATTTTTTCAATTTCTTCCACTGATAATCCGGAATTATGGGTATTTAAAAAAACGGGATTTATTTTCAAAAGCAGACACTGTCTTAAATAAAAAACTAGGGTTTTGGCAAATTCCTGCAAATCAACTCCGCCATCAACCATAGTGTTAATATATAAAATAGCCTCTTTTGCATTTTTTTCAAGAAGTAAATCAACTAATTTTGAGATTTGATCGATCTCCACAATTCCCAGCAATTCTTTTATTTCAGCTGTTTTCACCGTATCACCAGAAAAACTTATACATTTGTCCAATAAAGATTCAGCGTCGCGGAAAGAACCACGACCATTTAAAGCAATTAAAGACAAAGCCGATGGCTCAAATTTAACATTTTCTTTTTTTAAAATAAATTCCAGCTTTTTTACAATTTGGGGAACCTGCAATCTTTTAAAATCAAATCTTTGGCATCGTGAGGTAATAGTGGGAATCATTTTATGAATCTCGGTGGTTGCCAGCATAAAAATGGCATGCAAAGGCGGTTCTTCTAAAGTTTTTAGCAAAGCGTTGGCGGCCGATTTAGAAATTTGATGACATTCGTCAATGATAAAAATTTTGTATTTGGATTTTACCGGAGCAAACCTAATACCTTCTATCAATTCCCTTATATGATCAACGCTGGTGTGGCTAGCCGCATCAATCTCCATTAAGTCCAATGATTTTGAACTCATAATTTCCAGACATGAATCGCATTTATTGCACGGCTCAAAAGAACCCGGGCTTTGACAATTTATGGCTTTGGCAAAAATTCTGGCAATGGTTGTTTTACCAGAACCGCGCGGTCCCGAAAATAAATAAGCGTGGGAGACTGACTTTAAAGTCAGACTATTGGTTAAAGTTTGGACAATGTGCTCTTGTCCAATAATTTCAGAAAAACTCTGCGGTCTATATTTACGATATAAAACTAAGTTATCCATTGAAGTTGGTTATTTTATGCTTCATTGTACTTTTTAAATTAAATTTCAACAAGGTGCTTGACAAGTAATTACTATTTTGAATTTAAATTTAAAATTTGAAATTTCAAAATTAGAACATTAATTTTCAAAGATGGCTGTTTCACCGGGCGCCTCGTTGAGACAGTCTTTGACTCGTTAAGCCATTTCTGCTCGCTAGAACTTCGATTTCATTTATACTATACTTTTCGCAATTGCAAAATTTATAGTATATTAGTTTTTTGAAGTCAGACTATACCTTCAATGAGTAGTACCATAATTTTTCAAGCTTGAAAA
>Ga0213870_1000660_pt1 | contig 16018 bp, 17 predicted proteins | sample WICALVC2017_Meta_FD_160119 | JGI IMG/M metagenome (GOLD analysis project Ga0213870, IMG submission 160119) | Freshwater microbial communities from subterranean cave lake in Wind Cave National Park, South Dakota, United States - WICALVC2017 | ecosystem: Environmental > Aquatic > Deep subsurface >... | reverse complement strand
GAGATAGGCAAATCGCGCCACACATCGGCTGCCGTTTCCACACATTGCCACCTCGCCCCCATCGGCATTGTAATAATGCCAAGCGTAATCTGCTTTCAAAGAATAATCTAACAAGATCACCCCGTCCGCTCCGACTGAAAGCCCCCGTCGGCATATCTTTGAAATAAATTCGGCGAGTGAAATATCCACAAGCACAAGCGGTTTCTCCCGCACATCAATCATCACAAAATCATTTCCGCTACCACTCATTTTCCAAAATTGTATGTTACTCATTATAGATCAATCCTCCAAATCTGTGCTGCAAGTTTAGCTAAACGTTCCTGACGTTTCTGCAATGTCACTGGAGACCATTCTTCATATCCTGCAATTTCCTGTGTCATCTTGAAAGCACTGGAACGGTAAATGGCCTTTTTGTCGTCAGAGGAACAAATTGTATTGGCCATCTTTTATCTTCCTTGTGTAGGCTCTCCCTCTTCAATCAATGCAGTCAGGGACAAAACCTCTTCTTCTGTAATTTTCTCGTCGGTCATAATCTGCTGTATCTTTTGACTCACACGCATCACCGTCGTATCTGGAATCCCATTATCGCCCGCATGGTCGTAGAAATCGTACACCTGTTTTCGAATTAATTCGGCCTTTTCCAAATTATACTCTCTAGGAAGAAGCCTGACAAATGCCTTGTTAATGACAAACTTTTTGAATGTAAAAAGGGTAATCGCCCGACCCGCAAAAAAGACCAGACTTAACGCAACGATACAAATACCGCTGATCACAAGCAAGGCGATAAAAAAACCGCGCCCTTCTCGCAGGACTAGGGCACGTTGTCCTCTCTTCCGCGTCATTGGAGGAACAGAGGAATCTTCTCTCCCCTCATGAGGTCGTTCACCGATTCCCTTTCCCTTATAATGGAAAAGCTCTCTTCGTGAACGAGTATTTCGGGAGGACGGGGCCGTGCGTTGTAGTTTGAAGACATGGAAAAACCGTAGGCACCTGCGCTTATTACCGCGAGGAGATCCTCTTGGGCCGTTTGTGGCATCACGCGGTCTTGCGCGAGGAAATCGCCTGATTCACAAATCGGGCCTACAACATCAACAGTAAGACTCTGCCTCTTTTTTTTCAACACAGGTAGAATACGGTGATAGGCCCCATAGAGGGAAGGCCGAATCAAGTCATTCATCCCTGCATCGACCACGACAAAGTTTTTTGCCTCTGTTTTCTTGGTATAAAGAACACGGGTGACCAAAATACCGGCGTTTCCAATAATTGAGCGCCCCGGCTCCAAAATAATCGTACAACCGCTTTCTTTTAAAATTGGAAGGAGCGATTCCGCTAACTCTTTTGGCAGTGGGGGCAATTCGTTATCATACGTTATCCCTAATCCACCGCCAATATCCCAATACTGGATTGGTATTCCTGATGAGCGAAGCGATACAATCAGTTCTGAAATTTTTGTAAGCGCCGAAACAAACGGTTTGACGTCGGTCAGTTGTGAACCAATGTGAGAGTGAATGCCAACCACTTCGATATTCGCCAATCGGGCCGCGAGTTTATAATGGGTCAGGGCGTCGCTTTTGTTAATACCAAACTTGCTCTTTTTGAGTCCGGTGGAAATATAAGGATGCGTTTTGGGATTGACGTCGGGATTGACCCGAAGCCCAATCCTTGCTTTCATTCGAAGTGATTTTGCCGTTTCATCCAAGGCGATCAATTCCTGCTCTGACTCCACATTAAACAGCAATATCCCAGCACAGAGAGCGCTTTTCATCTCCTCACGCGTTTTTCCAACCCCCGCGAAAACAACTTTTTGTGGATCAATCCCCGCCCGCAATGCGCGTTGAAGCTCTCCATCCGATACGATATCGGCGCCGCCGCCTCCCTTTGCTAAGAGCCGAAGAATGGCAATATTCGAATTGGCCTTCGCCGCATAGGCCACCAAATGGGGCACAGGCGAAAACGCCTTTAAGTAGGTATGCAAGTGACGTGTTATCGTATCCGCGCTGTAGAGGTAAAAAGGAGTGCCGACAGCTTGTGCAACCGTTTCGATACTAACGCTCCCGCAGTAAAGTTTATTTTTTTTATAAAGAAAATCGTTCATGGATTCAATATTGTCAAGTGATAAACACTTCAAACTCTCAGTAACAGGTCACATTACTAGCGCACAGTGTGCCAGTTTGTCATCGGGTGCATTGCCATCGACAGATTGTATTTGCATGTTACACCCTATTGACGGAAGGGGCAAGGGACAAAAAATTTCTTAACAGATCCTTCCCCACCAGAGTCAAGATGGATTCGGGATGGAACTGTACCCCCTCCACTGGATACAATTTATGCCGCACCCCCATTATCTCACCGGCATCTGTCCATGAGGTTATTTCCAAACAATCCGGTATTGACTCCTTTCGTATAATGAGCGAATGATAGCGGGTTGCTTCAAACGGATTGGGAAGCCCTTGATAAACCGATTTTCCATCATGCAAAATCATGGAAGTCTTGCCGTGCATCAGCCGTTCCGCGCGCACAATATCTCCGCCGTAAGCCTCTCCAATCGCCTGATGCCCCAGACAAACGCCTAGAATCGGAATCGTTGGCCCAAATGTTTTAATCAGATCAACGGAAATCCCAGCCTCTTTGGGGGTACAAGGCCCCGGTGAAATCACAATTTTATTGGGCCGCATTGTCTCAATTTCCACAAGCGTAATCGCATCGTTCCGAAAGACAGAAATGTCCTGCCCCATCTCGCCCAGATACTGGACTAAATTGTAGGTAAACGAATCGTAATTATCAATAACAAGAATCAAATAGTTCTTTCTCACCGGCCCAACGAGGCAGGTATTACCGTTGGGGGCCGCTGCCCCCTTCGGCCATTTCAATGGCTGACAGCATTGCCTTGGCCTTATTCATCGTTTCTTCGTATTCGCTGTTGGGATCAGAATCGGCAACAATGCCTGCTGCAGCCTGAACCGTTGCAACAGTATTTTCAATCACAATCGTGCGTATCGTAATACAGGTATCCATATTCCCGTCAAATCCAAAATATCCGACGGTCCCAGCATACAGGCCACGGCTGTCAGGCTCCAGCGCGTCAATAATCTGCATAGCCCGAATTTTAGGCGCGCCTGTGACCGTACCGGCGGGAAAACAAACTTCTAAAAGAGAAAAGGCGTCGGACGGATCTCGCAATTGGCCGACGATATTCGAGACAATATGCATGACATGCGAGTATCGCTCCACGACCATCAACTCGGTGACTTGTACCGATCCATAATTGCATACTCGGCCCAGATCGTTTCGGCCCAAATCAACCAACATGATATGCTCCGCGCGTTCCTTCGGATCCGCCAAAAGTTCTTTCTCAAGCGCAAGGTCTTCTTGCGCTGTGCCGCCGCGACGACGTGTGCCCGCAATAGGGCGTACCTCGGCACGCTTTCCTTCCAATCGAACCAAAACTTCTGGAGAGGTTCCCACCAAATGAAGTGATCCTAGTTGAAGATAATACATGTAAGGAGAAGGATTGATGCTTCGTAACGCGCGATAAACGACAAATGGATCAGAACAAATGGGGGTCGAAAAACGTTGAGAGAGTTGCACCTGAAAAATATCTCCCGCGCAGATCAATTCTTTTGCCTTGTGAACAGATTGAATAAATGTCTCCTTACTCATATTCGATACAGGCGGGCTGACAGACTTGTTTTTCTTTTCGTCTATTGAGAGAAGCTGCTCCACTTTTCCTAATGGTAGCGCAAGAAGGGCGGCAGTTGCATCAATTTTTGCAACAGCCTCTTGATAGGCTTCTTTGAGGTCACAATTTTCAATAAAGGCATTTGTAACAATTTTAATTTTATGTTTTAAGTTGTCAAATACAAGGAAAGTATCTGTAAACATAAAAAAGAAATCAGTCTCGTCTTTCTCCGACTTAAACTGTACCGACTCAAAAAAGCGCACCCCCTCATAACCAATGAATCCAACCGCGCCGCCAACAAAGCGGGGGAGTCCTTTGATTTGAACAGGTTTGAATCTGGCCATGACACGCTTTAAGACCTGTAGCGGATTTTCGTTGTAAAGGCGTTCGCAGTTATTCCCCTCAATAATCTCAACGATGGCGCCTGCGCCTTTAATGATAATCGATGGGGATGTGCCTAAGAAGGAGTATCGGCCCCACTTCTGTCCTCCTTCCACGCTCTCTAACAGGTAGGAATAATTGCTGCCATGCGTGATATCCCCCTCTTTTATTTTAAGGAATGCAGAGACGGGGGTCTCGGTATCCGCCAGTATTTCTCGATAAACGGGAATGAGGTTCCCCTCTTTTGCTTTTTGGGAAAACAGCTCAAATGTGGGTGTGATCATTGAGATGGACGAGGTTACGTCCTTTTTTTAAGATCTAAGATGACCAATTTGGCAATCTCTTTTAATGACTCAAAAACCCCTCTTCCCTCTGAAGCCACCCCTTCAAAGTGAGGAGCCCTTCTGGGATTTAAGTCATTCTCCATATCCAAAACAGACATGGCATTTGGGAGATCGCGTTTATTGTATTGCATTACCAGTGGAATGGTATCAAAATCTAAGTTGTGCTCCTTGATATTTTTCATTAAATTCTCAACACTTTCGATATTTGCTTCCATGCGCGCCTCTTGGGAATCGGCAACAAATACGATGCCATCTGCACCCCGTAAAATGAGCTTTCGACTTGCGTCATAAAACACCTGACCTGGCACCGTGTAGAGGTGAAAGCGGATTTTGAAGCCATTGACCGCCCCCAAGGAAAGGGGAAGAAAATCAAAAAACAATGTTCGTTCCGTTTCCGTGGCAAGAGAAATGAGTTTGCCCTTACTCTCTGGAGACGTGCGTTTATAAATATAATTTAAGTTCGTTGTTTTTCCGCAAAGACCTGCCCCGTAATAGACAATCTTGCAGTTAATCTCTTTCCCAGAATAGTTAATAAAGGACATTATCCGTTAACCAAACAATCTATCAATATCCGCCTCTGTAATCGCTGCAAACGGAGAACGCGTCTCTTTTTCCTGTGCTTCTTTCTCTGACTGGCCTAGAATGGAGGTAAAAATTTGTGTCAACACCTCGCCGCTCTTTCGTACCCGAAGACGTACAAGACCCAAAGAAGAACGCTGATCGAAAATAACCACCAAAATAACTCTTTGGGCAATCACAGAAAGGTGAATATTATCCTTTTCCCCTTCATGAAATAGAAAGGTAAACTCTTTTTCTCCCAAGAGTTTTGCGATTCCACCAGATGCCGCGATATTTCCAGCAGTCAGAGAAGCAAGCGAGGTGGTATCCAGATTTCTGGAATCACCGGCACTGGCGATCAGATGGCCATCCTTATCAACCAGAAACGTAATCTTTGCATTGGCTAAATCTGACAATTTGACCAACTCATCCTGAACCCGTTTAAAATCTTTATCGTGCAGCACCCAGATTGTATCAGCCATCTCGTCCCCCTATTTCTTCTGATATCTCGTTGAGATCAAGCCCTTCCGTTTTTTCCAACCGCTCAATGTAGTGGCTTGCCCACGCAAGATAAATCCCGGCAGAATCTTTCATTGCAGCCGCACCGCTTACCAGTTCCAACAACTCCTTTTGATCTCTTCCCTGCAAGCGAAAGGACTTTATTCTGTCTTCAAAATGGCTGTTCAGGCGTGTCATTGCCTGCATGACTTCATCTAACGATTCCTTTACACTCTTCTCCACAGAACCCCTCTTCCCTTCACAAAAAATAGCGCAACAGGAGATCATCATACCAAAATAGGTAGGGAACTAACAAGACCTCTCTTTTCCCCAAATTCCGCGTCGGAAGCAAAATTAGGTGTGTTGTTTATTTACAGTCCCTTAATCCCTTGGAGGGCAACCCTCACGGATGCTGTTGCAGTTCCCCCTTTACCGCCTCTTTTTTCGATGGAAGCGAACGGGGTGAGCACATTAAACAAATCTTTTCCAAACAGCGGTGTGTATTTCTGAAACTCAGCTAAAGACCATTCATTAAGCGGCTTTTGACTGGCAATCGCCTCTTGAACGATTTTGCCCACGATGCCATGGGCCTCCCGAAAAGGAAGCCCTTTTTCTGCGAGGTAATCGGCCAGATCGGTTGCCAACAGAAGAGAATCGCTGGCAGCAGACGCCATTTTTGTTTTATTAAATTGGATTTCGGATAACAAAAGGGTCATCAGGGTCAGTGACGCTAATACCGTTTCAACCGTATCAAAAAGGGGACGCTTGTCTTCTTGAAGGTCGCGATTGTAAGAGAGGGGCAGCCCTTTTAAAACAGTCAGGATATTGATTAACGCGCCAAAGACTCGGCCAGACTTGCCTCGAACCAACTCTAATACATCCGGGTTTTTCTTCTGCGGCATGATACTGCTTCCGGTGCAGAACCGATCTGAAAGCGCAATAAAGCCAAACTCCGAACTGTTCCACAATACCCATTCTTCTGCCCAACGGGACAGATGAACCATCAGAATTGAGGATGCAGATAAAAACTCGGCGATAAAATCGCGATCAGAAACGGTATCAATGCTATTTTGTGTGATCTCTTTAAACTGAAGCTCCCTCGCGATAGCGTTTCGATCAAGTAAAAAACTGTTTCCCGCCAATGCCCCTGCACCAAGCGGCATTTGGTTGAGCCTTTTTTGACAATCGGCAAAACGGGTGCGATCCCGTTCGAGCATCTCGTAATAGGCCAGTAGATAATGGGAAAGCAGTACAGGCTGTGCTCTTTGTAAATGGGTATAGCCGGGCAGATAAACTGCCATATTCTTTTTAGCCTGCGAGACTAAACCCTTTTGAAGCAAAATTGTCTGATTGAGAATCTCCGTGATTTTTTCGCGAAGATATAATTTTAAGTCGAGTGCGACCTGATCGTTTCGGCTTCTGCCTGTATGCAGTTTGCCGCCAAGGGGGCCAATCTTTTCGGTCAAACGCCGTTCGATGCACATATGGATATCCTCATCCGAGGATAAAAATTCGACGTTCCTAGATGCCAACTCCTTCTCAATTGCTTTTAAACCGCCGATGATTTTTTTCGTTTCAATCGCCGTGAGAATGCCCCGACGCGCCAGCGCATTGGCATGGGCAATAGACCCTGCTATATCATGGTGAAAGAGTCGATAATCTTCAGAGAGCGACTCGGTAAACCGATCCACCCGCGGATCGGTTACCTCGGAAAATCGCCCCCCCCACATTTTTTTTGCCTGCGGTGGCCGGGCCACTTTTTTAATAAAACCTTTTTTTGTAGTGAACGGCATCTGTTTTTGTGTCTATCTTGATATATAATTTTGGTATCTTATTTCCACTGCCTTACCTAAGGGTTACAATACGGAATGGGGATCCCAGCTTGGCCCAGATTGTATCTGCGGTCATGGCAGGCAACCCAAGTCGTAGCGACAAAGAAAGACATGCCCGATCACCCATTGATAGCCCCAACACGCGTGTTGTCTTGTATATATCAGCGGCCTTATGCGCATCCTCCTCTGTAAATGGCTCGGTTACAACGCCTAAAGCCAGTAGCCGTGATGCAACTTCGTTCATATCCACTTCTTTTTCAATCATCTTGGTCAGCACTTCAGAAAAATTAACGGTACTGATAGATGAACCAATTTTTATCGCCTCGCTCACTTTATCATAACCCTTCTCCTGTTTTAGGTAAGCCAACATGGCCGAGGCGTCAAGAACGAAATGAATCTTACGTTTTGTTCTCACGTATTGCTTCCTTCCGCCGCTCGGAGATCAATTCACGCGATGGGCTACCCGTAACCTTCCTCAACATCGCCCAAAGTTCTTCTTCAACTCGTGTCCGACGACGGAGAACAAGGCGGTCATCTTCCGGCCAAATTACCAAGATATCCCCTTCTTTGAGGCCAATTTTCTTTCTCAGACGCGCAGGTAGGACTACCCGACCCTGCGGGCCAATACTCAAAGCATGTGCATCTTTTTTAAAAGGAATTGCCATAACATAATAATATGGCATACTATAAAATAATGTCAAATTTATTTTAATACAAAAATTCAGAAAAAAATAAAGTTTCTCTTACTTGCCATAAATCTTTAATCGCAAAGCGTTCATGCGGATAAACCCTTCGGCCTCTTTTTGAATGCTCATTGTGTCGTTTTCAAAAGACGCCACATCTTTTTTATATAAAGAATAAGGCGATTTGCGGCCGACAACCATCACACTGCCTTTATATAATTTTAAACGCGCAACACCTGTTACACGCTTTTGCGCATTATCCATAAGTCCTTGCAGGAGTTCACGTTCCGGTGAGAACCAGTAACCGTTGTAGACTAACGAGGCATAATACGGAATCAGTCCATCGCGCAGTTTTAGCATCTCGCGATCAAGCGTCAGCGATTCCACGGCGCGATGGGCCGCGTGGAGAAGCGTTCCGCCCGGCGTCTCGTAAACACCACGCGACTTAATGCCGATATATCGGTTTTCGACCAAGTCGGTGCGTCCGATGCCGTGTGCCCCTCCCATCTGATTTAATTTTAAAATCAACGCGGCGGGGGCATAAGGTGTTCCATCTATTGAGACAGGATTCCCCGATTGATAACCAATCTCTATCATGAGACTTTTGTTTGGAGCCTTCTCTGGAGAGACCGTCGAGGTAAACATGGCCTCTGGAGGTGTCATCCAAGGGTCTTCTAAAATTCCACCTTCATAACTGGTGTGAAACAGATTCCGATCAATGCTGTATGGCTTTTTCAGTGTTGCCGTCACGGGAATCGCAAGCCGTTTGGCGTAATCAATCAGATCAGATCGAGACTGAAATTCCCATTCACGCCACGGCGCAATAATTTTTATTGCAGAGTTAATGGCCTGATAGGCCAGTTCAAATCGAACCTGATCGTTCCCCTTACCCGTGGCCCCATGTGCAACCGCACCCGCGTTTTCCGCCTTTACAACCTCCATCTGTGCTTTTGCAATCAGGGGTCGGGCAATGGACGTTCCTAAAAGATAAACTCCCTCGTAGACGGCATTGGCACGCAGCATTGGAAATAGATACTCTTTTGCAAACATCTCCTTAAGGTCTGCTACAATGACTTTATCCGCACCGGTTTTTTTGGCCTTCTTTGCAACCTCATTCAAATCCTCTCCTTGCCCTAAATCGGCGCAAAAGGCAACGACGTTGCAGTGGTATTTCTCCTTTAGCCATGTAATAATAACCGAGGTGTCCAATCCCCCTGAATAGGCCAGAACTACCCGCAGTGGCCGAGCCACTCGCAGTGGCCGAGCCACTTTCTTGTCAATAGCCATCATATTATCTCTTAATCCGCAACCACACGAATGCCACCGTCCTCTTTATCGACCACGGGCATCGATTTATTACAATGCGGACATTTTACGTACACCAGATTGTCAAAGAGGCCGATACTGTAATGATTCACAAGCAGGTCAAACTCGTTTTTACAAGATGGACACGCCGTAAGGTACCGCTTTAAGTGGCGGGCTGTTTCTGTCTCTAACGCAACCACTTTTTCTTGTAACGCAACAATAACCGATTCTAACTGGTCGATCCGTCTTTCTAATTCGTCTTGCATAAATTTTCCAAATCGTTGAGCGTTAGTTCCTCAAGACTATCCACAACATAATCTGCAATCGGGAGAAGGGCTTCTTTCGCATATGAATTGGTCACCGCAACCGACTTCATCCCCGCAGAACGCGCAGCCTGCACCCCATGCACAGAATCCTCAATAACAACACATTCGGCGGGGGTGACGGCCCCCGGCGGTAATACAGGCATCGTTGGGCCGGTAACACCTTGCTGGAGGCCGACAGAAGCGTCCGATGAAGGAGGGTAATACAATTGGTTCATTTTTGCTAGTGCTGTTAAAAAAGATTCTGGATTCGGTTTTCCTTGTTTTACATCCTGCGCACTGACAATAACAGGGAAGGCAAAACGGATTCCAGCCTTTTCTAACGCAAATTTTATCTCTCCCCGAAAAGCGCCGGAGGCAATGGCAAGATGAACCTTTTCGTGGATTTTTTTTACCAAGTCGGAAACTCCCGGATAGATATGCAGTTCCTGTTGTGAGAAGGTTCTATACAGTGCCATCTTCTGATGAATAAGCCTTTTGATGGTTGTTTTATCAGTAGGCCTATTTTGCGCGGCCATCACAGTTTCAAAGCAGCCTTTATCATCCATCGCAAGATAGGTTTTGTCATATTCTTCTTTGGTCATGGAAATACCTTCAGTGGCAAGGGTCATCTGAAACGCCTTCAGATGGAGCGGCTCGCTATCGACAATCACCCCGTCACAATCAAAAATAATCGCTTTTAGCATGGGTAGTTATGACTTACTTTAACAGCAAGACATACAAAGAGGGCTTTTGAGTTACTCATGTTTAGGACATTGTTTTGGTTCATCTCGCTTTTCCCGTGTTGCGAGATGGTATCAGTAACGGAACGAGCATATCAAGTTTTTGTTCAATACCCGTGTCTTGACTTTTCTGCATCCAACCCCTATTTTACCATTTGACACATGATGAGAATAACGCAGGGAACGCCGTATCCGTTGGGTGCCACATGGGATGGCAAAGGGGTCAACTTTGCCATTTTTTCAGAACACGCAACAGGTGTTACGCTTTGTCTCTTTGAAAATGAAAATGAAGAGGAAAAGAAAGAATCTGCTCGGATTCAGATGACGGAGCGTACCAACCAAGTCTGGCATCTGTATCTTCCCGATGCCCGACCCGGTCTGTTGTACGGCTATCGGGTTTATGGCCCGTATGATCCTTCTGCAGGACATCGATTCAATCCCGATAAAATCCTACTTGATCCGTATGCCAAAGTAATAGGACGGGATATGGTCTGGGACGAGTTCATCTCTTTTGCCCCGTTGGGCATGGTGGTTGACACTGCCTTCTCGTGGGGCAATGATCGCCCCCCTAAAACCCCTTGGCATAAAACAATTCTCTACGAGACGCATGTAAAGGGGTTGACGTTCGGCCATAGAGATATCCCAAAAGCATTGCGCGGCACTTATGCTGGCCTTGTCTCCGAGCCAATCTTAACCCATCTGAAAGAATTAGGCATTACCGCTGTGGAGCTGATGCCTGTTCATCATTCAGTCGATGAATATCATCTTCAAAAAAAAGGACTCACCAACTACTGGGGCTACAATTCACTTGCCTTCTTTGCCCCAAATCGGCGATACGGGTCGGGCAAGATGGATATTCTAAGCGAGTTTAAAATGATGGTCGTATCGCTTCATGCGGCAGGAATCGAGGTGATTTTAGATGTCGTCTATAACCATACCTGCGAAGGAGATCATCTTGGCCCGACGCTTTCGCTTCGGGGCATCGATAATAGGGCTTATTATCGGCTTCAACCAGACGATCTTGCAAAATATGTTGATTACACGGGATGCGGAAATACACTGAATATGTGTCATCCAAGGGTGTTGCAATTGATCATGGATTCGTTGCGATACTGGATTACAGAAATGCACATAGACGGTTTTCGATTTGACCTTGCGAGCGCATTGGCTCGTGAACTGCACGCAGTGGATCGGCTAGGGGCGTTTTTTGATATTATTCAGCAGGACCCGATTATTTCACAGGTCAAGCTGATTGCCGAGCCGTGGGACTTGGGGGAAGGCGGCTACCAAGTTGGAAACTTTCCCGTTTTATGGACTGAGTGGAACGGAAAATACCGAGATACGATTCGTCATTTCTGGCATCCCGACAAAGACAGTCGACAAGAAGCCGCTTTTTCAGAGGTGCTGAAACGTCTTTCAGGAAGCCGCGATCTCTATGATAAAGATGGCCGACATCCACATGCAAGTATCAATTTTATAACCTGCCATGACGGTTTTACCTTGCGTGATCTGGTTTCTTACAATGAAAAACGTAATGAGGCGAATCAAGAAGACAACAAAGACGGTTCAAATTATAACGTCAGTTGGAACTGTGGTATCGAAGGTGAGACCGACGACCCCGTTATTTTATCTTTACGAGAAAAGCAGAAACGAAACCTGATGGTGACGCTGCTGATTTCCCAAGGGGTGCCGATGCTTTTGGGTGGCGACGAAATCGGGAAGACACAAAAGGGTAATAATAATCCTTACGTACAGGATAACGAAATAAGCTGGTATGATTGGGACTTAAATGAAAATCAGGCTAATTTTTTGCGTTTTACAAAACAGGCCATTGGCCTTTTAAGGCGGAACGCCGCCTGTGGATCTAACCCTGTCTTTTGTCGCAGAAACTTTTTACAAGACAAGGATATTAGATGGCTTTTGCCGTCTGAACAAGAGCGCGTTCTTGGCATCTGTCTTTTTGGAGACGTGATTGACGAAGCGGATGAATGGGGCCATCCCATGACTGGCGAGACGATGCTGATTCTTTTAAATGCAGAGGATAAGGCAATTGATTTTGTCTTACCCAAACTTTCAGAAGAGACACGATGGATATTGGTTTTAGATACGGTTGTGTATCCGACTTTGGATCAAATCGTTCTTGGCGCAGCGGTTTTCTCATTGGCAGAGCGATCTGTTGTTATTTTTCGATTAGGCTCTGTCATGAAATAACTCCCCTGAACGGTGGAGTTTAAGTGTTCCGTAGACACTGTCTACTTGAATTCCTTGCTTCTGCCTTGGCTGCCACCAACTGCCCTTTTTCCGAAACAGATGACGGGAACGGATGCAGATGAGGTATATTGGCTACTGGATTTAGAAAATCTACAACTTTTATGTCGCACACATGGGTGAAAGGGTGAAAGCGCTTTCTTGACAAATAATTAGGAAATAGTGTACTTTCCTTATTATCTAGTCCATCATGGAAAGAGGGTTAATGAGCGGTGTACAGACCGAAATTCGTGCGTTAGCAGACAGGGAATATAAGTATGGCTTTGTCACCGACTTGGACATGGACACAGCACCGCGCGGCTTGAGCGAAGATGTTGTTAGGCTGATCTCTGCCAAGAAAAACGAGCCGGGATGGCTGCTTGCGTGGCGTCTTAAGGCATACCGACATTGGCTCACGATGTCAGAGCCGCAATGGCAAAACGTCAAGTTTCCGCCGATTGATTACCAAGATATCATCTACTATGCCGCTCCAAAGCCTAAAAAAAGCCTCAAAAGCATTGATGAGGTTGATCCTGCAATGCGAGCGATGTTTGACAAACTTGGCATCTCCCTTGCTGAGCAGGGGCGGTTATCTGGCGTTGCCGTAGACGCAGTAGTTGATTCTGTATCGGTGGCAACGACATTCAAGGACAAGTTGGCCAAAGTTGGCGTTATTTTCTGCTCCTTCTCGGAGGCGGTAAAAAGTCATCCTGCGCTTGTACAAAAGTATCTTGGCTCGGTCGTTCCCTATACTGATAATCGATACGCAACGCTCAACTCTGCTGTCTTTAGCGATGGTTCTTTTTGTTTTATTCCCAAAGGGGTGCGCTGTCCGATGGAGCTTTCGACCTATTTCCGAATCAACGCTGCAGATACAGGCCAGTTTGAACGTACGCTGATTATTGCCGAAGAGGGTGCGACGGTGAGCTATCTGGAAGGCTGTACTGCTCCGATGCGCGATAAGAATCAACTCCATGCGGCAGTGGTTGAGCTGGTCGCGTTAGAAGGGGCTTCAATTAAATATTCTACCGTACAAAATTGGTATCCGGGTGATGCAGAAGGGCGTGGCGGTATCTTTAACTTCGTGACCAAGCGCGGTAAATGTGCTGGGGCAAACTCTAAAATCTCATGGACACAGGTAGAGACGGGGTCTGCCATCACTTGGAAATATCCATCTGTTATTTTGCAGGGTGATCATTCTATTGGCGAGTTTTACTCGGTTGCATTGACCGCAAATCGTCAGCAGGCGGATACCGGCACCAAGATGATCCATATCGGCAAAAATACGCGGAGTACGATTCTTTCAAAAGGGATTTCTGCGGGGCATGGGCAAAACACCTATCGGGGCCTTGTTAAGATTGGAAAGTCTGCGACAGGGGCACGCAATCATACGCAGTGTGACTCGCTTTTGCTAGGCAGTCAATGTGGGGCGCACACCTTTCCGTATATGGAGGTGAAAAATAAAACCGCGCAGGTTGAGCACGAAGCATCCACATCTAAAATTGACGAGGAGCAGCTTTTTTATTGTAGACAGCGGGGGATTAAGGCGGAAGATGCAGTCTCCATGATCGTGAACGGTTTTTGTCGTGAGGTGTTCAAAGAACTGCCGATGGAGTTTGCGGTAGAGGCGCAAAAACTGCTGAGTGTCAGTCTCGAAGGGTGCGTCGGCTAGCCCCCAGCGGGGGCGGGCGGGATGTCGTCCCTCGCAGTCGGCGTCCCGACCCGTTGGGGACGAAGGTTGAGAAACGAAAAAAGATGCTTGAGATTAAGGGTCTGTACGCAAAAGTTGAAGGTCGGGAGATTTTAAAGGGCATTGATCTGTCTGTCAAGTCTGGAGAGGTGCATGCGATTATGGGGCCAAACGGCTCTGGCAAAAGCACGCTGGCGCAAGTCCTCGCGGGGCGTGAAGCCTACGAGGTGTCGGGCAGTGCACTATTCAACGGAACCGATTTGCTTTCCTTGTCGCCAGAAGACCGTGCGGTTGCGGGTGTTTTTCTTGCATTTCAGTATCCGGTTGAAATTCCCGGTGTTGGCAATCTCTATTTTCTCCGTACAGCGTTTAACGCCATTCGTAAACAACGCGGGGAGGAGGAGATGGATGCAATTGACTTTCTCGCGTTGGCTAAAGAGCGCATGAAAAGTGTTGAAATGGACGTAAGTTTTATGAGCCGGTCGGTGAATGAAGGATTCTCTGGTGGAGAAAAGAAACGCAATGAGGTGTTTCAAATGGCGATTCTTGAACCGACGCTTGCCATTTTAGATGAGACCGATTCTGGATTAGATATTGACGCGCTAAAAATTGTGGCCAACGGTGTAAACGCGCTCCGGGGAAAAGAGAGGGCGATGATTGTGATTACCCATTATCAGCGGTTGCTTGATTATATTGTGCCCGATCGTGTTCATGTCTTGGCCCATGGGAAAATTGTCCGATCTGGAGGCAAAGCGTTGGCGTTTGAGCTTGAAAAAACCGGTTACGCCGAATTTGAGAAAAAAGTGGCATGACCCACGCGACGCCCCTTTTCACCGAGGTGCTTTTAAACCTCGAACACAAACTTGATAGCCGATATCCAGAGTGGCTCAACAAACTGCGCCACACCGCTTTTTCATCTGTATTGGAGCGAGGTTTTCCGACATCCAAGGATGAAGACTGGCGGTATACGCGGGTTGCATCCATTCTCGCAACTCCTTTTAAACCTGCCCCGTCTGGCATGGATCATTTTTTCTCCTGCGATGCAATTGATAAACTTGCAGGGAGTTTTGGAGATACACGGCTTGTTTTTGTGAATGGTCACTTTGTTCCCGCGCTTTCATTGCTTGGGCCTTTAAAAAATGGGGTTTTGGTTGAAAGTCTAGGAACGATTCTGTCCCAAAACAAACAGGAATCGGCCCTTTCGGATTTATTGAACGAAGCGACTCACGCGTTTACTGCGCTCAACTTAGCCCTGATAGAGGATGGTGCATTTATTTATATTCCACCGAACACAACGATTGAAGAGCCGATCAGTCTTGTATTTCTTTCTGATAGTGGCACAACACCATTTGTGTCAAATCCTCGGACGGTTATTCTTGCGGGAGCGAACAGTCGGGCAACCGTTGTAGAGGTGTATACTGGCATTCTGGATAATCTCTATTTTACAAATGCGGTGACCGATATTCTCCTTGAAGAAGGGGCGCATATTGCGCATTACAAGGTTCAAAATGAGACGCATAAGGCGTTTCATGTTGCGCTTTTGAATGTCCGCCAAGGGCGTGAGAGTAAATTTTCATCGCATTTAACCTCACTGGGCGCTACGATTGGAAGACACGAGGTGCGGGTTGCGCTCATGGCTGAATCTGCGGAGGCGACCCTTAACGGACTGTATTTACCGGACAGCGGGCAATATCTGGACAATCCCATTTTAGTTGAACATCGCGCCCCTCGCTGTACCAGCAAGCAACTCTACAAA
>Ga0213870_1000659_pt1 | contig 16028 bp, 14 predicted proteins | sample WICALVC2017_Meta_FD_160119 | JGI IMG/M metagenome (GOLD analysis project Ga0213870, IMG submission 160119) | Freshwater microbial communities from subterranean cave lake in Wind Cave National Park, South Dakota, United States - WICALVC2017 | ecosystem: Environmental > Aquatic > Deep subsurface >... | reverse complement strand
GAAGAATCAACCGACTTAAGTTCCGCAATCGGCCGGCGCTCAATAAAATCCGGCTCGCCGACCCAGTGGCCGTCCATCAGGACCGGCTTATAAATGTTCTTGCCCTGCTTCATCAGCTCAACCGTAGCTAAAAAGGCCTCGTCCAGGTCGTTAAAAAGCTCGGGCTTAATCTCCACGAATTCCTTGGCCGGCAAAACGGCGTGCGGTTCGCGGATTTTGCCCGAATAAAGCATCTCCAAAACCGGCGGAATGTGCTTATGCTTTTTCTGATCCTCATAAATATCGTACCAAATCCAATGGGGACACAGGAAGAATTTATAGAAGTGTTCGGACTTGAGTAATTGCTTCGGCATTTTACTTAAAATATCCAGCTTACTTTTAATGATATATCATTATTTGTAAGCTGGATATTTTACTTGTAAACCGTTTTTAAAAACGCTTTTGTCACGTAAACCGCGCTGAAGATGCTGAAAATCGTGCCGATGGCCAGAGTCAGGGCAAAACCCTTGACCAGCGAGGCGGCAAAAATGTATAGAACCACTGCCGCAATCAAGGTCGTAATCTGCGAATCGCGGATTGAAGACCAGGCCCGCTCAAAACCGCTCTCAATCGCCGCGCTCCGGCTTTTACCTCCTTTTATTTCTTCCTTAATCCTTGAAAAAATCAAAATATTGCCGTCAACGGCCATGCCTAAAGACAGAATAAACCCGGCGATGCCGGCCAAAGTCAAAGTTACCGGCAAAAACTTAAAAACAATCAAAACCGAAACCGTATAGAACAAAAGCGAAAAAACGGCGATTAAACCGTAGCCCCGGTAAAAAATCGCCATAAACAAAGCCAGAGCGAGCAAGCCGTAAAACCCGGCTTTCAAACTTTGTTCAAGCGACGCCCGTCCCAAACTCGGACCGACTGTCTGCTGGGAAATCAATTCTATCGGCACGGGCAGAGCGCCGGCTGAAAGGCGGCCCGCCAGCTCTTTTGCTTCAGTAGGAGTAAATTGTCCGCTTATAACCGCTTGGCCGTTAATTATTTCGTCCTGGACTATGGGAACTGAAATCGGTGAACCGTCCAAAAAAATTGCCAAAGGCCTCCCTATATTCCTTTTTGAAATTTCAGATAGAAGTTTGGCGCCTTCGTCGTTGTATTCCAAACTCACGTGAGGCAGGTTGGTAGTTGAATCAAAAGAAAGAAAAGCCCGTTTCAACTGCTTGCCGCTTAATCCGGTTGAAATGAAATTTTCGGCTGAAACTTCCTGGGTCAAGTCAAAACCGGCCGGCAACTCCTTAAATTCCAAAAACGGCGTCTCCCCTATCAGTTTAATCGCCTCGCCAACGTCTTTGACCTGGGGCAATTCCACAATCAACCGATCGCCGCCGCTTATTTGGACGTTCGGCTCACCGACGCCGTAAAGATTCACCCTTCTTTCAATTACGTCGCGGACGCCTTCCATTGAATTGTCCTTCTCGTTTTCTAAAATATTCGCCAAATCGGCCTGATAGACCAAGTGCGCTCCGCCAAGCAAATCAAGCCCCAAGCGAAACGGCCTTTCCGGAAGCCGAAAAAAGGTACTGCCAAGTATTTTATTGGGCAGCTGCGGGTAAACAAAAAAAGCCAAAAGAACTAAAATAATTGTCAAAATTAAAATTTTATACATTCAGAAATACCTTTACTTTTTCCTCAACAACTTCCCGCATTTTTTCAACCGCCCCTTCCAAAAACTTGTAAGGAGTCGTCTCCGCCGGCGCTTCTTTTAGTTTTTCGTCCAGCCCTTCCCGATATGCCATTCTCACTTCGGTGTTTATATGAACATTGGTTATTCCGTTTTCAATCGCCTCTTTAAAATCTTCGTCTGTTAAACCGGAGCCGCCGTGCAAAACCAAATATGTCTCCGGCGCCGCTTTGTTTATTTTTTCCAGCAAGCCAAAATCAATCTCCATTTTCTGCTTCGTCGCAATGCCATGAATATTCCCGACAGCCACCCCCAGCCGGTCAATACCTGTTTTTGCCGCAAATTCTTTGGCTTGTTCCGGCTTGGTAAAATCATCCGGCTGGACCTCAACCGTTTCCTGGAGTTTTGACTCGCCTTTTAAGTATCCTAGTTCTCCCTCAACGGTAATTTCTCCGGCTTTAGATTTGGCGTAATCAACCACCCTATGCGTCTCTTTTATATTCTCTTCAAACGGCAAGGCCGAGGCGTCTATCAAAACCGTGTCATAACCGGCGTCAATCGCCGCTTTGCATGATTCAAAACTCTTATGATGGTCGGCGTTCAGAAAGAGCGCCAAGTTGGTGTCTGATTTCCAGGCATCAACAAGTTTCCTGGCTTCGGCATAACCCAAAAACTTGGCCTCTCCCTCCGACGTTCCGACCATCAGGGCATACTCTCCGTAAGGCAAGTTATAAAAATCCAGGACTTTTTTAAAGCCCAAAACAATCGCCTTCAACTGCTCGGCACTAACGAAGTTGAAATGAGGAATGGCAAACCTCCTTTCTTTGGCAATTTGTAGATGTTGATTTAGTGTAATAAAAATTATAGAAAGCGCTCGGGTATAGTCATTGAGGAAGTTCTGGAGACCGAGCAGCAGGGTAAGTCAAGATTGTTTAACGATTTCACGAAGTGAAATCTAGTCTTGACTTTGCGAGGTCGCAAGTACAGTGAGCGAAACTCGCTGGGGTCAAAGCAAATTGATTTTTTGCTTTGACGGGCTTTAGCCCAGGGTTCGCCAAGGAGGCGAACGCGAACGGTTCCGAAATAGCTATACCCGAAAAGCTTTCTTTACAACTCAATATACCCTTTAATAATATTTTGCTCAATCAGCTCGTTCATCTTGTCACGCCCTAAATACTCAATGAAAATTTTGTTCCAAAGCGCCTCCTGCTGGTGATATAAATACTTGATTTCGCTTTTCTTCACCAAAGTCATTACCACGTCAATCAAATCAAAACTGACAAGTTCTAACTTGTCATCCTGAGCAGCAGTCGAAGGATTACTTTTAAAATAATCTCCGACAAAATCCAAATCTTTCCAAAAAGCAAAGTTCAGACCAAGCTTACCCAAGCTTTCCTCGGCTTTATACCAATGCTCGGCCTCTGGATTCACATGCGGCTCAAAAAGCCGAAAGTCGTTCTCATTATCTTTAGCTAAATATCGCTGAACTATTCTCCAATTCATCTTGCCTTTATTTGGTAATGCTTCTTCTAAAACATCCCCGCGAAGAAGAGATTTTAACTTTTCAATAAAATCTATTTCTTTTGAAAATTTCTTGAATAATTTTGAATAAAATGGAACTTCGCTTAAATAATGCAAAAGAAGGGTAAAAATCCTTAAAATCTCGCCTGGAGTATCTAATTTAAGGGGAATTATAAAAATAATTCCGAATTCTTTAAGATGGCTGACATTGTGATATTTCTTCTCCAAAAACGTTTCGGCCACGTTTAACCATTTTTCTTCCAGAACTTTCAGTGTAATTTCCCTTTCTTCAAAATCATCAGCCGTTAAGCTGCCATAGGCCTCGTCAAAAAAATTATGCATCCACTTTGTTGTCTGAGTAAAACGCAAAGCGGCAAAAACCGATTCAAAGCTTTCTTTGGCGATTAATTCTTCAACATTGGCATAACCAAAAAATTCAAGCAGGTTTTTGGGCGGATTTTCTGAAAGCAATTCAACCGCTCTGTCTCTTTTTATAAAAAAACCGGCTGTGCCCTTCGAAGCTTTAGCGAAGGAGGGTCCTTCAACTAGATCTAAGGCCGTCTTGCAAAGCCCCTGCCAGTCGCTAGGCAGTTTTTTATCTAAATCTATTATCCTCGACTGAAGCGCCTCCCGAATTTCAGCCACTGTATTTTCTTTTGAAAGCCCGATTTTTGATAAAGTTCTGTCAATCAATAACTTGTTCTCTTCAGCTATTTTTTCGATCACTCTTTCTTGGCCGGTGATTGAAGCCATTTTTTGATCTAAATTCAAAAGAACTTCTGATTTAACTCTCAAAATTTTCGCTAACTTATTAAACGGATCAAGCATAAAATTAGTATAAGGTATAAGAAAAAAAATGGCGAGAACACATATTTAAGATAGTTTTGTAAATTTGTAATACTTTTGATAACTTAACTCTGAAAGGAGTCCTTTGTATGGCTGTAAAAAGAAGATGCGGATGGCCAGTAGGATGCACTACCATTCTCTCTAGCTACAATAAGACCGGCCTCTGCGGAGCTCATCAGAAGGAGAAAGAAGAAAGACTGGGAAGGGTGAAAGATAGAGCTTTCTTAAACCACATCTATGTTCCAACCAAGTGGTCCAAGGGATCAAAGAAACAACCTATCCCAAGGCTCCAAAACACATCAGTAACCCCTAGCCATTCGACAAAGGTTACCGTCGATGAACTGCTTAAGATCATCTGCGATTCATACGGGGTTACCGTAGAAGAGCTACTGACTCATCGGCGCTACCAAGGGGTAGCGTTTCCCCGCCAAGTCGCAATGTACCTTCTTAGAGTTGATTTCCAAATGTCTTTTTCGGAAATTGCCGCTTGCATAAAACGTCAACATCACACGACGGTCTTATACGGCTTTCGGCAAATTCAAGGGTTAATGGCAAGGGACCCCCGACTGATAAAGGACATAGAGTCAATCCGTTCCAAGTATAAAAGCCCAGCTTAACTCACGGGAGAAGCTGGGCTTTCACCTTTTGGGTCGAAACGAAAAGAACTCCCTTAACTTATCAACCAATTCGGGTGCAAAGTACTCGGTCCCTGTACCCGAAGCGTCGAAATATCTCCTGAACCATTCGGGGTGACCAACCCCAAGCCTTGTGGCGGCTTTAGATACAGTCTTAGTTATCCTCCTTAATTCCACTGACAACTCTGCCACGTTTTTCCAGGTCAGAGGGGCTATGACTTTGGCCCGGACCTCCTCTTTAATCACCTCCACAAGTTCAGAAGAGTAGAACTCCCTGTATCTGTTGGGTCCGACTAGATAGTTCTGAAACCAGTTAGGATGCTCGGATCGCAATTTTTCTGCGAAGTGTTCAATGACCATAGTCCTGGTATTCGCAAACTTTACGATCTCAGAAGAAGTCATCCATCCAACAGGAGCGGCTTCTTTCCTTCTCCGGACCATCTCTTGGACGTAAGATTTCACCTCCTTCTGATCTCCAATAATGATCACTGAAGAACCTGCGTCAACGGAAAAGACCGAAGATTGCTGCTCCGCACTGTTAGACGCAAACGAGGCGCCGGATACTTCAGGGAACGTCACCTGGATTTGCTTTCTGTCCCTGGTCTTATCGATGAAGTCAACGACAACAGCGTGCTTCTTGGTGTTTTGGGGGTCCACCCTTAGAATCCTCCCACCCCTCTGTTCTGCTACTACGGCAGACAACGTCGGTCGCAAGTTCAAACAAACTGAAACAGACGGCTCGTTAAATCCCTCAATCAAGATATCTGAATTGCATAGAATCTTGATTTCGCCCCTCTCAAGCTTCCGTTTCAGCTCCATTTGTTCCCCAATGCGTTGTTTGCCATGAATGACCGCGGCTGGTATCCCGACTCGCAAAAACGTTTTTGCGAGATCCATCGCATGCCTTACTCCTTGGCAGTAGGCTATCGCCTTCCGGCCGCCGAACATCTTTCTGTATATTCCAACAGCTCCTTTGTTTCTTCCGGCAATATTGATGGCTCTTTCGAGCCTCTCCGGATTGTAGTCGCCGGTTGTCATCACCGGAACTTCGCTTATGTCGGTGCCTGTTTCCACAAGGATCACAGAGTACGAACACAACAATCCTTCTCTTACAGCCTCTTCTATGCTCATGCTGTGTATCTTCGTAGCCAGGACATTGGACACTTGCTTCTTATCCGAAAACCAATGGGTCGCAGTGAACCCGACTTTAAACAAAGCATGAAGCCTTCGGATAGCGTTTACTCTATGGTAACTGAGAGCCTTGTGAGCCTCGTCCAGGATCACAAAGTCGTAGGCCTCCGGCTGGATCCTCCCGCTCTTCAGTCCTTCCACTAAGGACTGGTAGGTAATGACTGTAACCTGTCGTCCGTGTTCCTTGGTTTCGGCGTAGACCCTGCCGATGTCCAAATCCTCCGTAAAGTCCGCTAACATCCCGGTGGTTTGTTCGACCAAGATCCTCTTCGGAACTACAATCAAAGTCCGCAACCCTACTGCTTCAATCAGCTCGGAGAAAATCACGGTCTTTCCGGTGCCAGTCGGCAACTTTACGTATCCCTCGGTTCCGCCTTGTTCCAAGAAGCTTCTGATATCTCCAAAGACAGTCAGTTGCTTTTCCCAAAGAGTCTGGCTCCCGCTCTCTGATTGATTGTGCTTGACTAAATATCGGTCAAGCGAGTTCACGACGTACAGCCATTTGGATATTTTATCCAGCTCGTCGTCGGCGACTTGGGAAAGTTCTCTTTTTTGGTCATCCAGTATGCGTCGGAAAATCTCCCACCGTCTTGGAAATTTAGACTTCAATTCCTCCTCGGTCATGCTGAAAACTTTTTCGCCCAAGGAGGGCGGGAAGATTTCCTGGTCAATTAAGATTTCGTTGACCAGGAGAACCTGTTCTCGTAATTCTGATGTCCTCATGGTCAAGGTCCTTTCGATAGTGTTAAGGAACGTGCTTAGCCAGTTTTATCTCATATTTACAAATTTATCAACTGCGTTATAGTGCTTCCCGCCTTTAGTCTTGACTAATTTTATTATCTATTTTAGTGTGTGGAAACTTACCGAGGAGGTGGGTCAATGGCAAGTTCTGAATTTACGACGATTCAGGCGGCTCTTGAACGCTTGCATCCCACGGATCAAGCAATACATCAAGGTCTTGGCCTGACAAAACGGCAGGCCGAATTCTTCTGGGCAGCGCTCAACGCTGTCTCGGAAAACGGAGGCTTAGCTATTCCAGACTTACTTAAGCTTATAGGAAAGCTTAACAAGTACCCTTCGCCGTACATCACCGAGCTCAAAAAACGGGGGGTAATTCAGCAGGGTAAGATGAAGGGAGAATGGAGAGTGGCCGCAAAGGCGGTCCATAGGCTGGAATCGCTTCTCTCTGGAGAAACTGTTCCAGCAGAAAGGAGTGCTGAAAGAACTGTTCAAGGCAACAAGAAAGTCACAAAGAGATTCCCGAAGAACTTGGCCAAAATGACAATTGGTCAACTCATCGAGAGTCTCAATGTAAAAATGGCTAAGCTGGATGCCAGAATAGCCAAACTCACAGCCGAAAAAGACAACGTCGCAAACGTGATCCGGACCATCAAGGGTCTACAGCGATGAATCTCAAAGCGCTCATTCAAGGACCGGCTCTGAAGACTATCAAACCTTCAGAGCCGTTTTTTTATAAAACAAAAGGGCTGACTCCAAAAATACGTTTGAAAATCAGCCCTCACTCTGGCGGTTCATAGCCGCCAGAAGCCAGTGTTGGCTCTTCGCCAGTCCGCGTTCGTTCAACTTCGTCCAAACTCGTTCTATAATTCTGCGAATGTTGGATTCCGGAAGACCGAACTCGGAAGCGATCTCGGTTAACTCCTTCCTTTGTTTGTCGGGGCCCAACCCATAAAGAACCTTGAAGATCTCTCTTTCGATGAGCGGGAGAAAATCAAGATCTAGGGCAAGCAACTCGACGGTTTGTGGTTTTGTGGGCTTTGGCGGCGATGCCGTCTTCGGAGGTCGGCTCCAGATGAGCTGCGGGGCATTGAACGACACGGGTTTGTAGGGTACGGCCCTGACTTCTGGCTTTTCCTCAAACTTCGTGCGAGAGTCGTACACCTTCATCGGCTCTCCGATAATCTCTGCAGCGATCCTGATCCTCTCGACCAGCCACCTAACATCATCTAGGAAAATCCCGGCAGCTCCACATGATTTCTCTACCATCTGCCAAATTCGTTGACGAGATACTGAATGCTCTTCAGCTACTTCATCAAATGTCATCTTGGTATAGGTAGAGGTGTTAAGACCGAGTAGTTTAATAAGTACGCGGAGATAGCGTCTGCCGCAGCGTTGCTCGACCCTCTGGAGAATGAACTCAAGCTCCTTACCGAGTCGTTTAATCGCTTTTTGGGCGATAACAAACATTTCAGGAGAAAGAACCGATTTATCCGCCAGAAAAGCCCCGAGCGTATCTCCCTCTTCTCCTCCTCTCTTGCCGCTTAAAAAGATAGTGGCGTCTAGCTCAGTTACCTTTGAGGTTCTCGAGACCTCAAACAGTCTCTCGACTTCTTCAGGCAACATCCCAACTTTGTCACCAATCTGTTCCGCGGTCGGATGGTCCACTCCTTCTCTCTGGAGTTTCTCGATGGCTTTAGAGACTTTGCGGAAATACTCGTAGACATGGGCTGGGACGTGAATGGTGTTCACCGCTTCCTGAAGGCCTCTCCAGATGCACTGCCTGATGTGGTAGAAGGCATAGGTTGAAAGTTTGAAATTTTGGCTGTAGTCGAATTTATCCACCGCCCTTATTAACCCCAAATTCCCATATTGGATGAGGTCCATCAGGGAGAGCCCTCGCCTCTGGTATCGTGCAGCTATCGAGATGACCAAACGCAGATTATGGCTGATCAGTTTCTCCCTTGCTTCCAGATCACCTTTCTCCTTGTATTGCCGACCAAGTTCTTGTTCGTCCGCTTTGGTCAGCAAAGGGAATTTACCAACTTCCTTCTTGTAAATTCTCATGAGAACGAAGTCAGACTCATCCACCAGTTCTCTCCTGAAGTAGATGGTCGGCAAGACCACTGGCAGCTCATCCAAGTTTCCGTCAGGAACAAACTCAGGGACTACCAAGGTTGGCTTTTCTGGGTCATGTTTCGTACCGGTGACGCCGATAGCAACTTCGGTGAACCTCCAGTTTATCATAGTTCCCATACGGCGCCGGTCTTGGAGCAGCCCTCTGCTCTCAAACCTTCTCAGAGCGTCCCAGAGTACTTGTGGAACTTTTACTCCAAGCTCTTTGGTTAGAGCTTGTACATCCTTTTGTCGAAGGCTCAGCTCCTTGCCCGGGAATTTCCTTCGAAGAAACTCCCAAATCTCTCTTGATACCCCCGTGAAAACAACGGGGATACCATTACGACTTGGTCTCATTGGTATCCTCCGTTGTTAAAAAAGTTAACCGGATTTTTGAATGTTCAAGAATTCATACTAACTCTAATAGCTATCCATTGTCAAATTCTAAAAACTATATTACTATAAAAACTCGAAAGGAGGACGCCTTGGTAGACATTGAATTACTGGAAGCGAGGTTAGAAGTAAAATTCCGGGATCATATGCTGTTACTTTCAGCGATTACGCATAGGTCCTACCTCAATGAGGTCCGGCGGCACCCTGTACCTCATAATGAGAGACTGGAGTTCTTAGGAGATGCTGTCCTGGAACTCGTCACAACCGAATATCTTTACCTTCACCACCACGGCTCAGAAGGAGAGATGACAAAGGTTCGTGGCCTGGTCGCAAACCGTGAACACCTAAACAGGGTGGCCGAGGCACTTGGTTTAGGTGCATTTGTCCTGATGTCGAGTGGCCAAGCCAGAGACAGAGGCAGGGCCTACTTGATGATCCTGGGCAGTTGTCTCGAGGCAATCATTGGTGCCATGTACTTTGATAAAGGGTACCGCGTTTGCCAAGAGTTTATCAGCCGCACGGTGCTGGTAGAACTGCCCGAGCTCGTCAAGAACAGTGACTTCTTTGATCCCAAGAGCCGCCTGCAAGAGGTTGTTCAGGAGAAACTCGGCCTTACTCCTGAATATCGATTTCTTGAAAAAGCAGGCCCTGACCACGCCAAGCAATTCCGATTCGCGGTATATGCCGGTCGATTAGAACTCGGCAGAGGGATCAAATTTGCACCTTCGAAAAAAGAAGCTCAAGAAGAAGCAGCCAGGGATGCGCTACGAAAAAATAAGTATATGCGTAGTGCGTAACAAAAAACTGCTTCTAAAACAATCTTTGGATCCCAGAGATCCCCATAAATGCGGGGATCTTTTTTCGGTTTTTTTACGATATTCAAAAGAAAAAGACCGTTCTCGGTCAGCGAGCTCACCTATGAGCAGTAAAGATAGGTTGAATTCCTATCTAAGAAGGTGCCATGCTTCGTGGAATGACCAAAAGTTAACTTTTGGTTGATCTCTCTGGGTGTAGGAAAAACGTTCTGATGGCACATAAATTGAGAAAGGACGATGTCTTTTCCCTAATAAGTAGTTTTCTAAAAGAGTAGAAGTTGGAACAATGAAATACTCATATTCTTTACTTCCTCCTTGCCTTTCTATGATAAGGAAACTGTTTTTTCTGATAGTGGTTATACTAAGATTACCTCTTGAGTAGAACCGACTTGATTTTTGTGCGCGCATGTAGAGATTTGACAGGGATGAGATAGCACAAGGCTTATCCCCAATCATTAATCTCTTCTTATAGACATTGCCCCTATCATCAATCGCCTGAAACACTGAATGCCCAAAACTCCTCGCTCTTACTGCTACTCTTCTCAAAAGAGGGATGGTCGGATCTTCTCTTTCTTTCTGACGAAGTTTTCTGGCAATAGCCATTTTTCGACGGTCTTTTCCACCCCCGATGTTAGGGAAAAGCCGGCAAAAATGCCATTCCCAGAGTTGATGTATCCTTTGACTTGATACACCTACCTTCTGAGCTATTGCTCTAAAAGAGAGGCTCCCATTAGAAAACATCTGGTACAACTCGTCGAACGAAAGTTTTATTTTTGTCTTCTGACTTTTTTCGTATCTTCCACGCACCTTACTTTTCAGACGTTCAAGCGCTTCTTGATTTATCCCTTCCATCTCAACCTCCTAACTTGTTAAGTTTTCTTCCTATACAGTACCTTAAGAAAGAAAATCAGTCAAAAATCTGTGACTACTTAGGAAAAACTTCCACCAACTCCCACGGACCCCAGTCGTCTTTTTTGAGGATTCCTGCCTTGGGGCCGTATTGGGCCACGACCGATGAGGCGTTGGCCGTGGCAAATTGGATTGATTTGATAATGTCGCCTTCCGACAAAATATACTGGGAAACGAATCCTGAAACAAAGGCGTCGCCGGCGCCGGTGCGCTCCACCCGCGGCGAATCCGGCGTCCCAGCCCGGTACACATTCTTTTTATCCGAAACCAAAACTCCTTCCGGCCCCAATGTTAAAACCACAGTCCCTTTTACTAATTTGTCTAATTCTTTAAGTATGATTTCTGGGTCCTTTTGAGCGGGTGACTCGACTGGGGGCCCCCCAACCGCGCGCAAATCAGCAGATTGAGCACGGTGGGGGTGAGGAGAGGCAGGACCCGCTCCCTCTGATTTCAACAACGCCTCCCCTTCTTCCTTATTCACCGAAAAAATATCTGTTTCGGCCAGATATGGCTTTAATTTTTCCAAACCAAGAACGAGTTCTCTGCCGCCCGGATTAAAAGCGATTTTAAAATTTCTTGCGGTAGTATATTCAAACGCCCTTTGCAATAAATCCCAACTCCCGCCCATGCTGTCAAAAAAGAACCATTTTGCCTTTAGTTTTCCCAACAATAAATCTAACCTTTTTTCTGATTTTCCCAAATACCTAACTAAGTTGGCTCGTCTTGAAACTTCTATTTCCCTCGGACTAAAATGCTGCCCCTCGCCTTTATAGCTCAAAATCGTCCGCTCGGCGTTGGGATGAACCAGAATAACGGAGTAAGCGGTTGAGTTACCTTTATGGACGCTGAAAAACGGATTCACTTTTTCGTTTTTCAACTCTTTGATTATTTCCTTTCCGTTAAGGTCATCTCCGACTACGCCGACACAACCCGTCTTCAAACCCTGCCTCGCAAACGTAACCGCCGCGTTAGTCCCCCCGCCGCCGGTAGCAAAAACAACTTCTTTAACCTCAATTTTAGAACCAAGGGGGAAACATTGTTCCACTCCGGTCGGCGAGTCAGAATGCTTGCGAATTTCAAAACCCTCGCTTTTGAGAAAAACGTCGCGAGTGGCCGACCCGATTGTAATTACGTCAAAAATATTAAACATTTAATTCCTTCATTGCTTCTCCTATATCCTTGCCTTCGGAAAAAATATGGCTTCCCAAAACCGCGGAGCCGGCCCCTGCTTCGGCGACCAGTTGTATCGTGCTTGAATGAATCCCCCCGTCAACCTGAATTTTTTTACTCGGATATTGGCTGTGAAAATTTCTGACTTTCTCCAAAACATCCGGCAAAAACGGCGAACCGTAAAAACCCGGGTCAACGGTCATAAACTGAACCAAATCAATCCGGTCGATATACGGCTCGAGCGCCGACCAGTCGGTCTGGGGATTAAAAACAAAACCAAACTCCTTGCCGTTAACGCCGAATTGATTTATCACCGTGTCGTATTCCTGGGTGCTTTCCCAATGAATCAAATACCTGCTTGCCTTTGTTTCCAGCCACTGGCTAAGATTCGCCTCCGGATTTTTAACCATTAAATGAACCTCAAAGTTTAAATTGGTGTTGAGTTTTTTTAATTCCTCGTAGCCCGAAATGGTCTTATTGGGCACGAACTCCCCGTCGGCGACGTCCAAATGAACCAAGTTGGTATAGGGCTCAATTTTACGAACCATGCTTTCGAATTCATCGTAGGTTTTTGCCAAAATCGCTGGTATTATTTTAATCATTATTTTACGAGGTTCGGCGGCGTTCTGCCCTCCAACGCTTCAATTATATTTTTAGCCGCCAGTTCCGCCATCGCGTTTCTCGTTTCTTCGGTGGCCGAAGCAATATGGGGCGTCAAAATAATGTTGTTTAATTTCAAGAGTCCCGGCTCTATTTTCGGTTCGTTCTCAAAAACGTCAATTGCCGCGCCGCGGAGCCAGCCCCGTTTCAAGGCCCTGGCCAGGGCCTTTTCATCAATAATCGGGCCGCGGGAAGTGTTTATCAAATAACTTGTCGTCTTCATTAATTTAAGTCGCTCTTCATTGAGCAAATGGAAGGTTGAATCCAAAAGCGGAACATGCAAGGAAACATAATCACAGCGGCCGAGCATATCGTCAATATTTTCAAAATATTGAATCCTAAATTCTTTTTCAAATTCGGGATTCTGATTAACGTCAGTGTATAAAACCTTCATTCCGAAGCCCTTGACGGCGTGTTCAGCCACCCGCGAACCGATTCTTCCCAGCCCGACTATGCCAAGGGTTTTGCCCGACAGGTCGCTGCCAAGCAAAAGCATGGGGCCCCAGGCGCCGTACAAACCGGCCCGGCTGAACTTATCCGCCTCAACGATGCGGTGGCTTATGGCCAGCATTAAAGCAAAGGTGTGTTCAGCCACGGTATTAGTCAGGACGCCGGGCGTATTGGTTACTAAAATTCTGCGTTTTTTGGCCGCTTCCAAATCAATATTGTCAAAACCGACGGCGTAATTGGCGACTATTTTCAAAGTCGGCAAACCGGCATCCATAATTTCCCCGTCAATCTTGTCGGTCAAAACGGAAAGTACGGCGTCAATGTCTTTAACCCCGGCCAAAATTTCTTGTTTGTCGGCCGCCCGGTCTCTGGCTTTTTCATTGATTAAAACCTCGTAGCCCTTATCGCGCAACATGTTTATTCCCACTTCTGGAATCGGCCGGGTAATGAATACTTTCATAAGATTTTAGTCCCGATTTTGTTTTACAAAATCGAGGATCCTCGATTTTCGCTAGCGAAAATCGGGAGCATTTTCCAAGTCCTTTATTTTATTTACTCTCCGGACGTGGCGTTCTTGGCCGGAGAATTTTGTTTCTAAAAACGTTTTAACGATTTCCTGGGCCTCGCCGGACAAATAGTCGGCGGAAATTCCCAAAATATTCGTATCTTCGTCATTGACGGAATCCTTAATTTGCTTGGCGTTAATTGCCGTGCCGGCGCGAATGCCTTTTATTTTATTTGCCGTGATAACCACGCCCACCCCTGAACCGCAGATTAATATGCCTCTGGCGCCTGATTCCGCTGCCACTTTTTCCGCCACTGCTTTGGCGAAATCCGGATAGTCGTCATCTTTATCGTATTCAAAAGCGCCCAGGTCTTCGTACGGATAACCCCACTCCGAAAGCCGTTGCTTTACTTTCTCTTTTAATTCGTAACCGCGATGGTCGGTGGCAAGATAAATCATAATTTTACTTTTGTCGATTAAGATACTGAATTGCCGACAAAAGGGCGCAAGTTCCCTGCCCGGCGGCCATGACAATCTGTTTAAAAGGAATGTCAGTTACATCGCCGGCCGCATAAAGGCCTGGGGCATTGGTTTCGCAGTTTTTATTAACCACGATTTCACCAAACTGGTTTTTCTCCACACCCTCGGGCGCGATAGCACTGTTTGGCACCATTCCGATATGAATGAAAATGCCGTCAACTTTCAGTTCTTTTTCCTCTCCGGTTTTTGAGTCCTTATATTTCAGACCGCTCACAAAACCGTCTCCTGAAATTTCAGTAGTTATGGCATTATAAATAATTTCCACATTTTTCTTACCTGATAAATTATCCATTAAAATCTGGTCGCCCTTAAATGCCGGATTTTTGTTGAGCATGTAAACTTTTGAAGCGATATCAGCCATCATAATTCCTGCTTCCAGGGCTGAATTCCCTCCCCCGATTATAGCCACGGTCTTGCCCGGAAATAAAGGCCCGTCGCAGACCGTACAATAACTTACTCCTTTATTCCTTAATTCCTTCTCGCCCGGCGCGGCGAGTTCGCGCGGGTGGACGCCGGTGGCGATGAGCACTGCTTTAGCCAAATAATCGCATCGTCCCTGTCCCGATATTGATCCCACGCCATTGAGGCCATGTCCCTCTTTGACTTTAGGGACTTTAGGGACCTGATCTGAAGCTAAGGCAACTTCGGCATCGGGACGGGCGGTTATACAAAATATCCCGTCATCCTGTCTGGCAATTTTTTCAACCTCTATCCCCTCTTCCATATTCGCTTTATAAAATTTAAGGTGTTCCTTGAATTGATTGGCCAAGGCAAGGCCGTCGGTCCGGTTTATGCCCGGCCAGTTGCCTATCTCGCCGGAAGTGGCCACCTCGCCGCCAAAATCCTTTGAGATTATTTTGAAATTCAAATTCCGTCTGGCGGCGTAAATGCCGGCTGATGTAGCTGCGGCTGACCCTCCTATAATAATCAAGTCGTAGACCATAATATTTTAAGCCGTCCCGATACCGCTTTGCGGTATCGAGGATCCTCGATTTTGTAGATCCGACTTTGTCGGATACAAAATCGGGACCGAACCGCCGATAATGATTAAATCGTATTTTTCCATTTAATTTTATTCTATACTAACTTATAAAAGATGACAAAAAAATACATCTTGATAATTTTGGCTTTGTCTTTACTGACCCGTTTCGCCTTTTTCGGCCTTCCGGCCGAAACCGTATTTGACGAGGTCCATTTTGGCAAATTCGTTTCCGGCTACTTCAGCGGCGAGTACTATTTTGACATCCATCCGCCGCTGGGAAAACTGCTGATTGCCGGCATGGCTAGGGCTTCCGGCTTCCAACCGGGTTTCTCCTTTGAGACCATCGGCCAGGAGTTTTCTGACGGGACGTATAAATGGTTGCGCTTCCTGCCAAAACTTGCCGGAACTTTCCTGCCGGTTGTAGTATTTCTGATTGCTTTGGAACTGGGCATAAGCCAAAAGTTCGCTTTCCTAGCCGGGCTGCTTCTGGTCTTTGAAAATTCGCTGCTAACCCAATCACGGTTTATTCTTTTGGATTCGTTCCTGCTGCTTTTCGGATTCTTGGGAATTTTATTTTATTTGAAATTTAAAAATAACCCCTCAAAACCCTTTGCTTATCTTTTTCTGTCCGGTTTCTTCGCCATTCTGGCCGGTTCCGTCAAATGGACCGGATTGTCTTTCTTGACAATAATAATAGTCCTTTGCCTTTGGGAAAATTTCAAGACCTCCAAGTACAATACACGTGTATTATACTTGGAGGTTTCTAAAACCCTGTTTTTATTAATTGTGATTCCGACTTTAATTTACTTCTCAATTTTCGCGGTTCATTTTTCGCTTTTGGACAAACCCGGGCCAGGACTTGCCTTTCATCCGCCGAATTTCCAACAAA
>Ga0213870_1000658_pt1 | contig 16033 bp, 14 predicted proteins | sample WICALVC2017_Meta_FD_160119 | JGI IMG/M metagenome (GOLD analysis project Ga0213870, IMG submission 160119) | Freshwater microbial communities from subterranean cave lake in Wind Cave National Park, South Dakota, United States - WICALVC2017 | ecosystem: Environmental > Aquatic > Deep subsurface >... | reverse complement strand
TGTATGCAATGTTCTTTTTTGTAAGAAGTCTGATTATTCATAAAGAGAAATTATTAATAAGGTAAACTATTTATAACCTATAACTCTAGCGGGATTTCCAGCCACAATAGCATTGTCTGGAATATTTCTCATTACAACAGATCTTGCATTGACCCTCACATTTTTTCCAACATTTACAGGCCCGATAACGCTCTCTAGCCCAACCAGAGTATTATCCCCTATTTTAGTGCTACCTATACATATATGCCCTGGCTCCATAGAAAAATGGCTCGTGATTACAGAACCATACCCTAGTGCAACCCTATCCCCAATCTCTATCAGTTTAGGGAAATAATTGTCAATCTTCGAATTAACACCGGTTGTTCCATTGTTTCCAATAACTGCCCCAAGATGTCTAAAAATAGCCCTTCCAATCTTAGGCACAGGAAAAATCTGGACCAACCCTATCATGGCAGTATTGTAGGCTGTCCTTACAGGGTTAGTTACTTCAAGCCAAGTTTCAGGATTAAATCCAAAGAAATGATACCTGCCCCTCTTTTTAGCTATTAATTCATTGACTTTTGATCTGTCGCGAATATTTGTTTTTTCTCCGCTATAGTGTATAGAAATAAATATATCTTCATTAGGATGTCTTAATCTTAATCTTTCCACCGCACCAGTAATTACTGCCTCTAGTTTGTCCATTATAATTAATAGAAATAATAAAATTATTAAAACTTTCTTATTTTCTTCAAATCAGAATAAACAGGTATTTCTTTTATCTTATATCTATAACATAAAAATATCCATACTAAAGCAACATAAACACTGCTCACCATCTTCCAAATAAATAAGTGCAATGTCTTAAAGTAATCCATTCCATAATTAACTAAGATATAAATCAAAGCCTCTATTCTGACCAAATTAGCTATAAATATCAACAAGCTTCCTATTAAAAATAATTTAATTCCTTTCTTTAAACTAATTCCATAAGTCAATAGAATTAATATTCCTAATAAAACATAAGCTAAAACAGCAGCACAAGCTTCAATGAATTCCAAGCTATGTTCATCAATACTAATAATATTTCCACTTAAAGTAGCATCTGAAAAAGGCTTTAATAAAAGATAAGAACTATGTAAGGTAATAGGTCCTATAATATAATATACTAAACTAGAAAATATTACTAATAACAAAGCTACTAATACCCTTAACACCAGCTTTTTATAATAACCCATAGTTAAAATATAGTTAAATCATACTTAAAAACTTATCCAATACCTTTTTATATATCTTTTAACAATCAGCTTCTAGCAATGAGAGTAAGTCAAAAATTAGCAACCGGTCTCGGAATAATATGCTTATTTGTAATTCTTAGTGGACTTATAGGCATAGTCTATACAAACGCCATAAAGAATGAATTTAACATTGTAACAAAGATAACCACACCAACCGTAACTCTAATTGATGATATGATCATTAATCTCTGGAAGATCAACAATGTTATTCAAGAATACTCTCTAGAATCAGACAGAGATAACTTAAATAAATTAAGGTTAAAATTCGATCAATACGATCAAGAATTCAGAATAGCAGAATCAAAGATCAAAAAACTGGCAGATGATAAAACCATATTAGCCAATCTAGAAACAGCAGTAGCCAGGTATTCTGAATTTAAAGAAAATGTAGACGAAATAATAATTGTTCATAAGAATGAACTAGAAGCAGAAAATATTGAACAGAAGGTCAACCTTAAAGAAAAAAGAATAGCACTTTCTGATAAACTAGAAAAGAATGTAGCTAAAGCAGTCGAAATTCTAGAGGAAATAGCTATAAGGGTGGACAAGATAAACTTGGAAGCAGATCAAGCCTCTCTCAGGTCTATTCAAAAAACTAGAATAACCTTAACATTGATGACATTGTTAAGCATCTGCAGCGCAATCCTTATTGGAATATTCTTATCAAAATCTATAATTCAGCCAATCAATAAGCTTTCAAATGCAGCATCAAAGATCTCAGGAGGAAGTTTCGATGTGGAAATTAAAACAACAGATTCTAATGATGAAATAAATCATTTAACTTACACATTTAATCAGATGATTAGAAGCCTTAAGAAAATGCTTGAAGAAAGCCCTAGATTAAAGAGATTTCTTGATCTAAAACCAAAACATTCTATACAGCCCCAGTATGAGCTAGAAATAGGTTCAAGTTATATAATTAAAGATTCGACTAATAAAATCGCTTTTGATATTCTACTTGATAAAATATCAAATAAATTCCATCCCATATGCATAACAAGGATAAATCCTGCTACAGTTAATGAAAAATATGGTATTGATATAACTAATATTATCTGGCTTTCAGAACTAAAAGATAAAAAGTATAATGTTATTGATGATACCAATGCATTGTATAAAGCAATCTCTGAGTATATAAAAGAAAATAAGCCATCTATAATATTATTCGATAGATTGGACTACCTTATAAGCAAGCACGGTTTCCAGAATATTGCTAAATTTATTACCAGGCTTAATGATATAGTAGCTTCATCAGAATCTATAATGTTAATGCCATTAGACCCTGCTCTCTATAGCCATGATCAGATAGCCTTACTTGAGAAAGAATTTAAGAACCTTCCAAAACCAACCATCCAGGTTACGCTCCCTACAGAATTAATAGATATTCTGAAATTGATTGACAACCAAAAAGTTCTTGGAAAAAACGTTACCTTCAAAGATGTAGGCCATCATTTCAATATTACAGCCCCCACAACGCAAAAAAGAATCCAATTGTTAGAAGAAAAAGGCTTGATTAGAATAAATAAACAGGGCAGAAACAAGGTATTAGAATTAACAAATTCAGCTAATATGCTAATCTCACAATAACTTTAACTATTTTTAACTATCTTTACCTGAAATTTTAACTATTTTTAAGATATATTTATAAATAAACCTTATAATATAATAAGTTAGGCTTTGCATTCAAACCTCCGTTTGAAAACTACAATTAAAGCCTATTGCCCCTTTTTCTAGGGGCTTTTTCTATTCGCTTTAAGATTAAAGAAAACTTTTTAAATAAGTTAATATAAGCTTATGTTATGGAAATTAAAAAGAATGCATTTATCGCTTTAATGATTTTAAGTATTTTTATTATTTCTTCATGTAAATCTAATGAGCCTGCAGGACCTACAGTAAAAGCAGGATCACCAGATTCTACTGCACCAGCACAAGGCGCACAAGGTACTCAGCAGACAGCAGGATCAGAAGGATCAGAACAATCACAGTTCGATTATTGTAGCACTAAGATTAAATCAGCCCAGCTTGCCTTAAATTCTGCTAAAAAAGGCCTGGAAAACGCAAATGAAGATATTAAGAAGATAGAAGCTGATATAAAGAAAGCTCAAGAAACTAATGATGTGGATGAAATAAGCGAAAAAAGAGCAGAATTAGAGTCTGCAAAAAGAGCTTTGAATGAGGAGCAGGAAGAGTTTGATACAGCAAAGTTTAATCTAAATGACATAGTTAGTAAATGTGATAATTTGGCAAAAAAGAAGGATAAAACCATATGTCAAGGATTTATAGAAGATATTAAAGAAGAACTGCAATTAGCACAGAATAAACTAACAAAAGACAAGGAAGAATTAAATAAAATAAATGCATTATTCGAGGAAGCAAAAAAGAGTAATGCCAAGCTAGAAGTCATTAATGCCTACAAAAAAGAGCTTCAAGAAGAAAATCTAGATATCCTAAAAGACAACAATAAGATTGACAAACATCAGACAATGTTAAAGCAACTGCAAGATTATTGTAAATTAGAATAGAGGAGATTTAATGAAAATAAAAGAGGATAGGTTTATTAAAATATTAACACTCGTATTAATACCTTTAATATTATTATCCATAATCCTTGATGATATATTACTAGATCTCTTTCTCGACTTAAGATTTAGCTTTTTGGATCAGATTTTTATCTTCCTATCCCAAGCTTTCACAAAAGGAATAATCTTCATATTTGTATTCCTACTCCTATATAGAATTAAAAAATTTGTATGGCCATGGATATTTTCAGCAGTACTGTCTATATTAATAGCCAAAGGTTTAAAGATGGTAGTAGCAAGACCAAGGCCATTTGAACTCTACCCTTTCATAAACAATCTAGTATCAGCAACAAGCTCTTCATTCCCAAGTGGACATACAACTTTGTTGTTCGCAGCACTACCTCTATTATTTTTAGCATATCCTAAGCAAAAATGGTTATTCTTTATTATAGCCTTAATCTTAGCTTTGTCAAGAGTCTATTTAGGAGTACACTATGTTTCTGATATCTTAGCTGGAATGTTTGTAGGATTAATCTCTTCTATGATCATATTGTTAGTAAGGAATAAGATGAAGAAATGAATCAAGTCCATCTACCAATACTTAAGCGCATCTCAGTGGACGCTATTTCTGAAAATGCATTTTTTAACTTAGTAATATACTCCGGTTCTTCACTACCACGATAGTTTACTTGAATATTGAAAGGATCTAACTTAATTTGTGTAGCACCATATGAATCACCACTCCAGCTAACTTCTTCTAACCAAAAATCTTTTTTTGGATTTTCGTAAGACTTTCTATAAATATCTAAAATCCTCTCTTTTGATGGCTTTTTTAATTCAACTTTTAATTCACATAATTCGAAAAATTGTACATCAGGAATTAATTTTTTAGCCTGATTAAAAATACTTGAATAATCTAAACCAAGCAATCTAACAGTAGCACTAGATGGTTCAGGGAGATACTCGAGTATCTTTTCTAAATCCTTTGGATCAACTGGCTCTTGTGCTATGGTAGGCATACTTATTATATAAACAAATAAATTATTAAATCTTTTGTTATTATAGAATATAAAATGCCATACTACTATGAAATCGGAATTGATAGTTATGAAAGTGGATGTGCAACAATATTCGTTTCTAAAAAGAGATTAAATAAAAGAAAATTTCTTAGAAGAGTTCACCAAACAATTAAGAACTGCCTTGAAACCGCAATAGCGAATGAATCTGATTTTTATTGGGACGATAGTGGAGATGGACTTATAATAGGAAGCATTTATCAAAGTGAAGAATTCAGTGAAGAGATCCAAAGATTTGGTTTTGTACCAGTTGATGGATGGGCTTATGATGATCTAATTTCATCATGTTCTAGTACACCATCTCCGCTTCATAGATGGGTGGTTTTTGAATATTGTTCAACTGTAAAAGGTAATCATTATGATAAACATGATGAATTAAAGATGAGACTATTAAGACAGGATATTCCTGATGATTTAAAAATTAGGGTAATTGAAATTTCGAAGGAGTATCAAAAAAATTGGGATCGCAGGTTAAAGAAAGCTTTTACAAAAAAATATGGTTCTATGTGATTTCTACAAAGCCCGCAAAGCAAAAGATTTATATATCCATCATTACTCTTGAATAGCAACAGATATTTGGGGGTATAAAAATAATGCTAATGAGGTATTTCATCTTATCTTTAATATTTATACTATCAGTTATCTCAGTTAGTGCTCAAAACATCGATGTTCTAGAAACTACTATCGCAGTAGAGATGTCTCAAAGTCAAACTGAAACAGCAGTAATAAATATAAAAAATAATGGCGCATCTTCATTTACTGTAGAATTTGATATATCCCAATTATCCTTAAAAGATAATGATGGGGATGAGATTTCAGTTTCATTCTCAGATCCAGGTACAATTAATCCTAATCAAACAAAGCAATCTACAATCACAATAGTGACACCTAATTTAATCGATTTTGAATCATTTGGAGGTACAGCAAAAGTCAAAGTAATAAATTCAACAGATCAAGATACTTTCACTTTACAAATTAGTGTTATTCCGGATGTGTGTGATTTCGGTCAGGTAGGAAATGCTTTAACCTTAGATATTGAAGATCCTGATTCAGATGATGATTTCAGTCCAGGGGATGACGTACAAACTAAAGTAAATGTAATGAACGATGGTCCTGTTGATATAAGAGTTCAGGCTGAAGCATTCTTATTCACCGAAGGCGGAAGAGAGATTGCATCATGCGCATCCCAGGTTACGAATCTAGAAGATAGTGATGACGAGGATTTTGAATGTTCTTTGTCCATACCATTTGATCCTACAGAAATCGATGAAGATGAAGACTTAAGATTATTTGTAAAGGCTTTCGATGATGATAATGAACAAGCCCAATGTGTCCAATCCAGCATACCACTTAATGTTGAGATAGAAAACAAGGAACTAATAATAAATAATAGAAATACAAGATTTCTGCCTCAATCAGCATCCTGTGGCGATTTAGTTCTAGCTACTGTAGAGCTTATTAACATAGGCAAAAAAGACAATGAAGCCCAAATAATAATGGCAAATAGAGAACTAAATATTAATCTAAAATCAGATAAGTTCAGGATTGAAAGCTTTTCTTCAGAAGAAAGAAATCGTGAAACTAGGCAATTTGAAGTAAATATTCCAGAAAACGCAAGGAGAAAAGAATATCTGTTTGATCTAAAGGTTAACTTTGAAGGCGGCTCATTAACAAAGATAATGCCCTTGAATATAGTAAGTTGTGAGGAAACAGAATTTATCGTACAAGATCTTTCTACACAAGCATTCGTGACTCCAATTGAGTCTAGATTCACAACAAAACCAAGTGGCTTCATCTCAATTCCAATAGAAATAACAAACAATCTAAATAAACCATCAATCTTTTTTGTATCTGTAAGAAATATTGGTGAATTTGCTGAAGCATCCACAAAGCAGGTATTTTTACAGCCAGCTCAGAAGGTAACAACATTTTTAGAATTGTTAGTAAAAGATGATGTTGAACCAAGCATCTATTCAGGAACTGTTGAAGTGCGAGCAGGATCAAAGATTGTATTCAGCAGCCCAGTCACTGTTGAAATACAAGAACCAGAAAAGATACCTCAAACAAAAGAAATATTTAAAAAAATTCCATTATGGTTCTGGATTGTTGTAAATTTAGCATTGATCGGATTAATTTTAATTTCGGTAAAAATCGTCACCAATTCGAAACGAAAATAAATACTATACTAAATTATACTAATTTTGATATAGCAACCACAACCTTTATATATAAGTTGCGACTAAGGAATAATAACACAATCAAAAACAATTTTGGGGGGTTACATATGAATCAAAAAATAGTGATTTTAGGTGCAGTTATTTTATTTTTGTTTGCACTAGTTTTTACAACTAATGCACAAACAGCAAACCAAATAAACTTTGGTGGTCCAAATCAGGAAGCATCAAATCCTGAAGACGATGATGGTGCTAAGATTGTCACAGCTACAAGCACATTTTCAATTCCTAATTTGCAGGCTAATACAAGCGGTACAGTATCTATTCTAGGTAGCTTTCTGGTTGAACCGGGATTTGTTGCAGCTACAGGAAGTTTCTCAAATACCGCTTCCTTAGAAAGTCAATTAGCAAACACACCAGGGCTATTCTTGATAGAAATGGACCCTTCTAATATCATTGTTAATACATTTCCAACTACATTAGATTCAGCAGTTGCCTTAAAAGTAATTGTTCCAGCAAATTTAAATGCTGTTGATACAAACTTAGAACCTAAATCTTTCAAAGTTGCTGTGGTAACATTGCAATTCACAAATTCTAGTGGAACAACAACACTCGGGCTATTTGATGTATTTGTTCAAAGAGAAAACAATCTAGAAATACAGGATGCAGACGCTGAAATTAATGGCAAAGAAAGACAAAGCATCGATGACGGCGATAGCATTGAGAATTTGAAACCAGGTGATGTTATTGATATCGAAGTAGAGGTTGAAAACAACTTCCCTGAAGACTCAAATTTAGAGATCAGAGATGTTGACCTTGAATTAGATTGTGATGGTACAGATATCGATGTAGAAGATGAATCTGCTGATCTAGGAGATATAACAGAAGATGATTCTGAGACTGAAACAATCAAATTTGATGTTGAAGAAGATGCAGAAGACGGTAATGTTAACTGCGAATTAACTGTTGATGGTACAGATCAGAATGGAGCTAATTTCGGAGATAAAATAGAATTCGATGCAGAAATCGAGCGTAAAAACCACGATATTCAGATAAAATCAGCAGATTTGACACCTTCAACATTAACATGTGATGACAATTCAATTCAATTATCTGTAAGTTTATTGAATTTAGGAACATCTGATGAAGACGAAGTTGCATTAGAAGTTTCAAGTAAGACTCTAGGAATTCAGCAAAGAATTGTCTCAAATCTTGAATTAGATGAAGATGATTCTGATGTTGAAGTCGCAACATTAGCTGTTGATCCTAAAAAATTGAAACTAGGAACATATGCACTTCAATTACAGTCATTCTATGACAATGTAAAGGTATCTGATTCAGAGATAGTCCAAATAGAGAATACATGTGACTTATTAAGCTCACAAGAACCACAGCCTCAACCAGGTCCAACACAGCCTGTAGTTGATTCATTAACTCTAGAGCAAGAAACTGTAAAATTTTCAGCTGGTGGAACTGGAAGTGTTCCAGTACAAGTAACAAATAAAGAATCAATGCCAGTTGAATACTCAATAAGTTTAGACAATTTCGAGGAATTTGCAGAATCTGCTTCAATGAAGAGTGTATTCCTAAATCCAGGACAATCAAGCACTCTATTCTTGAACCTAAAAGTCAAGAAAGATGCTACAGAAGGCAAATACACAGCAACAGTAAAGTTGATGAAAGGAAATCAGATTGTAGAGACTAAATCATTCACAGCTGATGTAGCAGGAAAAGCCAAATCCACTTCAGGTACAAGAGTAAGCTTGGGTGGAGAAGGTACATCTAGAATATTCTGGATCATAGGCGACATAATCTTAATAGTTATAGCCGTCTTTTTCATAAGGCTAATCTTCACAACTGGAAAGAAGAAGAAAGACAAGAAGATGGCAGATTATGAAGCTGAGGAAGAATTCAAGAAGAACTTCTAAAGTTCTTTCTTTTTTTATTTCTTTAAAAAAAGTGTTTGATTATGGCTAAATTAAATAAAACACACAGTAAAAATGAAAGTGATTTAAGTTCTGATTACCATAGACAAATTATTAATTATATTAATCCTAACGGTCCAATCTATAAAATTCATGCCAGTATTAAAACAACAACACATCCGATATTAAAAGGATCAGCAGTAGAATTACGTGAAGTAAATATTTATAAGTGGCCTAAATATAATTTCTCTGGTAGATTACTTTATGCGAATAATAAAAAAGGAGAAAGTATTTTTTATATTTTCTCTACCGGGCCTAGCAGAACAATTGATAGAGAAACACAATCCAATCACTTTGTTAAAGATGCACGAATTCATGGCATTCCGCAGGATTTAGTAAAAAGAATATTTAATTTCCTTAAAGAAAATAGTTCAGAAATAGAACCAAAATTAATTATTTAATCTAAGGAGAAAATATAAGATGGGCGAATCAGATTCAACTGCACCAGAAGTAAATCGAGAATATAAAAGCCAGACTATTCCATTTACAACAGAAGATGGTAAGACTTATTCTTTAGCAACATCTGAAAGATACAAAGTAACAAAGCACGGTGGAGTAAGAACCAGGGTCGTTGTTGCAAGCTTTGAAGATGGTAAAAGAATAAGATTTACAGATACAGAGTATGTAATTACGCGTCGTAGAAGATTTAACCCAACAACCTTCATAGATAATGCTGAAAGAGATGGGTTGCAAAGAGATTTAGCAGAAAAAGTCTTACAATTCATAAAAGAAATACCTCAAGAAAAAGAGCCAGAGTCAATGTTGCCTTTCAAATAGTTTTTAAATTCTTTTAATTAAATAAGGTCTATTCAAGTGATATTATCTGGAGTCCGTGTTTATCAATATCTTCTTTAGCCCAATATCTAAGATTTTTTGTCTTAGAAATATAAGTTACTTTTTTCTCTATCTTTCTTCCAGTATATTTCTGTGTAATAGGATCAAATTCTTCTAGCAGTAAAATATCACCAGGTTTGCATTCAAAGTCTGCTAATCGGATATCAAATTTCTTTTTTCCGTTAAGAATTAATTGGAATGATTCGGGCCAACATTTCTTTTTGATAATCATACCTTACTCCTTTAATAATTTAATATAAAGGATCTGCTATCACATCTTTAGCATATGACATATTAATCATAGTTCTCTGTAACGAAGATCCAATGTATTTTTCTAATTTTCCACTCAGTATATCTTTCTTATTCTGAGGCAATTTTTCATATAATAATTTAAATTCTTCATCCTCTAGTGCAGTTTCTATTAGAGGCCTATCCCATTCTTTTGCTTTTCTGCCAATCTCTTTTACGAATTCGTGTCCAACACCATATTTTGAATGGCTCCATCCAGCACCTCTTAAGATAGCAACCATAGCTTCACTAGGGCTCTTTCTTACTGGTAAAAGATTCTCTTCAACTTGTGCTCTTATAATCCATAGCTGAGGCAAAGCCTTATTCAGTCTGCAAAATGCTTCATAAGTCTGTACCATCATCAATCTAGGTTGATATCTTAATTGTACAGAATTTCTTAAGTCTCTTTGGAAGTCAGAACTAATTGTCGCATACAGTATTCTCATTCCACTCTCAACAACAGCTGCTTTTCCAGTAGTATTCTCATAGTTTATAGGGTTGTTCTTAGCAGCATCAGCACTAGAACCGCCTAATCTAGCAGAACTATCCAATGAAGTGACTTCTCCTATTGCTGAAGAGTAAAGCATCCTAGTGTCATTAGTAAAATCAGCTAATACATGCATCAGTGTTGTTAACCCATGGCCAACATCAGCTAAACTTTCTTTAGGAACAATCTGTGTTGATGCATAATCTGGCTTAATGCCCAGTTTTGTTAGAACAGCTTTTTCAAACTCAATAGATTTACCTTCACCAATAACCATCTCGATGCTTGCACCAGTTCCAACAATGCCGCTTACTTTTCCTTTTAAATCATTGAAATATTCATCACATTTCTGTAATCTATTTGCTAATCTTGCAGCATAAATAGAAAATGTCAATCCTAATGGAACAGGCGAAGTATTTTGTAGATGCGTTCTTCCAACCTGCAATACTTCCATGTTCTGCTCTGCTAGTTGACAAAATGTTTCTATAGATTTCGTTACTTCAGGTCTTATCACTTCTTTCCAAGCTTTTCTAAATAAGTAAGCTCTTGCAGAATCTAATATATCATAAGAAGTTGTACCTGGATGTAATAATGCTTTAGTCTCTTCGGAGACAAATCTTCCCAATTCTTCTATAACAGCAAGTTGATCATGCATCGTTACTTTATCTTCTAATAAAGCCATATTTAAAAGATCTATTTTTGGTAATGCAGCATCGAATTCGTCAAGAGGTCTATCTTCAGCTTGGCCAAATTCAACTCTAGTTTCTAACAAAATTCTTTGCATATAAGCACAAGTCCTCCATTCAGATTCATCACTCAAATAAGGTTTTAATTTTCTAGAAGCACCTTCATATTTTCCATCCTCAGGAGAAACACACTGTAAAGAAAATCTTTTATATGCTGCTTCTTCTGGGCTTAATTTCGAAACCAAATCTAGATCTTTTGTCATGTTACTTCATCCTCCATTGCTATAGATTTAATAAGGCGCCAGAGGGATTTGAACCCTCAATGATCGCTAACTACAAACCGGTTCTGCAGGTTCAACTGTATTATGACATCGATTGCCTTACCGGATTTGGCTATGGCGCCACTGCTGATTAGAATTAGGCCTATGTTTTTAAAAGTTTCTTTCTAACATCTAATATTAATCTAATTCAGGTTTATTTATATCCTATTTTGAAATCAAATAAGGTCAATTCTTTCATTTTAGAAGTAGCAACTTTTTGTAAATCCATTCTAATAGCTTCCGTATAATCTTTTATTGATACACTGCTAGGATTAAAATTACCATCTGGATAATTAGAATGCCTCTTTTCTAACCCTGCTAAAAAAGAAGGTCTTGGAAATAAGTAAACAATACTCTTATTTTTGGCCCATACTGCATAACCATTAAACAAAACAACTTTATCTATACAATCTTCCGCTTTAATAGATTCGTCTATTCTCTTAATTTCACTTAAAAATTCATCATATAAACTCATAACCGTACTTTCAAGGTGTTTGACAATTTTTGTAATACTTGGTGGTGTAAATGGGTATTCAGCTAAAATATGTTTATATTGAGGATCATATTCACCTGCCAGTTCTGGATTATATTTTAATCTTCTAATAAAATTATTATTTATCATGGAGATAATCGCTTCGACTCGGGCATTTGCTAGAACAGAAGTTTTTGGTTGAGGCGCAATTATCTTACCAAAATCAATTATCCATAACGGCGATTGGATATCTTTCTCCTTTTTATTAACATCAATATAAGGAGGAACTTTCATTTCAGCTCTGTCAACAATATCAGTATAACCACCATCTAATATCTCAGGAATTATCGATTCGATATAAACATTTAGTTGACTATATGGACTAATAACAACCACTCTGCTACGCAATGTTTCTACACCTGTTTTTTCCTTTTTAGGTAAAACACGATGTATCCGAGTAACCTTTTCAGGTTCTTTAGGATCTTCCCTGGTCTTTATATCACCAAGAACAAACCCTTCTAATCCTTTCTTTGGTCCAGATTTCTTGGAATCTTCCATATATATTAATAAGATAAAAAAACTTTTAATAGTTTCGTTTTGAAGAAAAGCGGGCCTGGTAGGATTTGAACCCACGACCCCCAGCTTGCTTCTATTGATAGAAGGCTGGTGCTCTATTTATTCAATAGACTGTTTTTCTCACAATCCATTTCCAAACTGAGCTACAGGCCCACAGCATAAAAGCCTTATTTTTTATTTAAAACCCTTTCTATCAGAGTTCACAAAAAAGTATTTAAACAATCTTTTAGACTTTTTAGTTCTATGATAGATTTAATCAAAATAGGTAAAAAATGGCAGGATAGATGGGAAAAAAAGAAGATATTCCAAGTTAAAGAGAATTCTAAGAAAAATAAGTTTTATTGTCTTGAGATGTTTAGTTACCCCAGTTCACCAGCCATACACATGGGTCATGTAAGAAATTATACCATTGGAGATGCATTAGCCCGTTTTAAGAGAATGCAAGGTTTCAATGTTCTTTATCCTGTAGGTTTTGATGCATTTGGTCTGCCAGCTGAAAATTACGCTATAAAAAACAAAATACATCCAGAAGTATCAACTTTAAAGAACATAAGAGGATTCGAAAAACAACTAAAGAGACTCGGCTTAAGTTATGACTGGTCCCGTGAAGTTATAACTTGTTTACCAGAATACTATAAATGGAATCAATGGATATTCTTAAAATTATATGAAAAGGGTCTTGTCTACAGAAAAGAATCTGAAATAAACTGGTGTCTATCATGTAAAACCGTCCTAGCAAATGAACAAGTAACTGATGGAAAATGCTGGCGTTGTGAATCAACTATTGAACCAAAAAATCTTGAACAATGGTTTTTCAGAATCACAAATTATGCTGATGAATTATTGGATGATTTAGAAAAGTTGAATTTTCCTGAGAGAGTTAAAATAATGCAGAAAAATTGGATTGGAAAATCAGAAGGTACAGAAATAATATTCTTAGAAAAAGATTCAAAAGAAGCTCTTCCCGTATTCACAACAAGATCAGATACAATATTTGGAGTATCTTGTTTGATATTTTCTCCTGAACATCAAAAAGTTTTAGATTATGTAAAAGGAACTAAATATGAATCTGAAGTAAAAAAATTCATTGAAAAGGTAAAAAAAGAAGATCCAGAAACAAGAATAAAAGAAAAAGAAGGATTATTCATAGGAAAACATGCTATAAATCCAATAAACAATGAAGAGATTCCTATTTACATAGCTAATTTTGTACTATCAGAATATGGTACAGGAATAGTTATGTGTGTTCCAGCTCACGATCAAAGAGACTTTGAATTTGCAAGAAAGTATGATCTGCCAATTAAGACTGTTATAACACCCAATCAAGTTAATTGCATTATCTTACACGGATGTCCTAACAATGCTGAAAATGATCCGACAAAACGTACTTATGACAAACACTGGATACCTTGGACAAAAAGAGAATTATCTGCAAAGGGAATTCCAACTGAAACACCAATTATGCCTACACCATGGGCACCAGATTATAAAGCATGGAAAAAAGAGTTTGAAAAGAATACAATCAACGAAAATACAATACTAATTGGACACAGCTGTGGATCCGCATTTCTTGTTCGTTGGCTAGGAGAAACAAAGCAACGTATTCGTAAATTAATTCTTGTAGCTCCCTGGAAAATACCATCAGCAGACAACCCAGGAAATAAGGCGTTCTATGAATATTCAATCGACCCAGAAATTAAGTCTCTAGCAGACAGTATCACAATTTTTACAGCAGATAACGAAGAGGAAGAAGGAAAAAAGAGTGTAAAAATATTCCAGCAAGCTATAGGTGATAAAGTAATCGAACTTAAAGGCAGAGGGCATTATACCTTTAAAGATATGAGAACAGAAGAATTTCCAGAATTATTAAATGAAGTTATTATTAATATTCAAGAGGCTTACACAGAAGAAGGAATATTGGTAAACTCAGGTGAATTTAATAATCTATCAAGTATTAAAGCAAGAGAAGAAATAATTCATTACTTAGAAAGAAAAGATCTTGGAAAACATACTGTAAATTACAAATTAAGAGATTGGTTAATCTCAAGACAAAGATATTGGGGAACACCAATTCCAGTCGTATATTGTAAAGATTGCGGAATTATTCCTGTTCCAGAAAAAGAACTTCCAATCAAGCTTCCAAAAAAAGTTAAATTCACAGGAAAAGGAAATCCTCTTGAACATTGCAAATCTTTTGTTAATACAAAGTGTCCTAAATGCAAAAAACCAGCAAAAAGAGAAACAGATACAATGGATACATTCGTTGATTCAAGCTGGTATTTCTTAAGATACTGTAGTTCTAAATTCAATAAATTACCCTTTGACAAATCAATAGCTGAGTACTGGATGCCTGTAGATCAATATATTGGCGGCATAGAACACGCAATTCTTCATTTATTATATTCAAGATTTTTTACAAAAGCACTTCGTGATTTAAAATTGATAAAATTAAATGAACCCTTCAAAAATCTGCTATGCCAGGGTATGGTTACTCTAGGCGGAAAAGTGATGAGCAAAAGCAGAGGCAATGTAGTAGACCCATTGGAAATAATAAACAAATACGGGCCAGACACGTGCAGAACTTATATCCTATTTGTTGCATCACCAGAAAAAGAATTAGAATGGAACGAGCAAGGTGTTCATGGAGTATTCAGATTTTTAAATAAGATTTATTCTTTATTGGATCATAAATCTAAAGGAAATCAAAAGGATAATTACATTATAAGCAAAATAAACAGCTTAATCAGAGACCTAACAGAAAATATGGATGGCATGGAATTTAGTATAGCAATAACAAAAATAATATCCTTTGTTAATATCCTATCTAAAAATAAAGAAAATATAAGCACAAAAATATATAAAAATATATTAGAAAAAATAATCTTAATCTTATCTCCATTCGTTCCGCATTTAGCAGAAGAGATTTGGGAAAAATTAGGGCATAAAAGTTTTGTTTCATTAGAAAAATGGCCAGTATATGATAAAAAATTAATCGATGAAAAATTAGATATTTTAGATAAAATTATCGAAAATACAACATCTGATATTATTGAAATATCAAAATTAATAAAATTCAAACCATCAAAAGCAGTAATAATAATCTCAGAGAAATGGAAATATGGCTTATTCAAAAAATTAAAAGAAGAGAAATCAAGGGATTTTGGGGCTATTATGAAGAATGTATCAGACAAAGAACACGGTAATGAAATCGCAAAAATAGTTCAAAGTTACCTAAAAGGAAACATAATGGTTTACGATTTAGTTCAGGAAGATGATTATGAAAACTTAGATTCAAGTAAAGACCAGATAGAAAAATCAGTTAATCTAAAAATCGAAATAAAG
>Ga0213870_1000657_pt1 | contig 16037 bp, 18 predicted proteins | sample WICALVC2017_Meta_FD_160119 | JGI IMG/M metagenome (GOLD analysis project Ga0213870, IMG submission 160119) | Freshwater microbial communities from subterranean cave lake in Wind Cave National Park, South Dakota, United States - WICALVC2017 | ecosystem: Environmental > Aquatic > Deep subsurface >... | reverse complement strand
GTATTTTATTTTCTTTTTTGCAAGCTATTACGTCCCCAATTTTAGGTTTCACAAACAAATAAGGAATATTGCTGACTAAAACAAAACTGCCATTTTTTAAAGTGGGCTCCATACTGTGTCCGGCAATTACAAAACGAGAAAGAAGCATTATTGAGGTATAACTATTTTTCCACCACTTGGCGAGGAAGATTCTATTTTAGTTACCTTGCGGTTTTTTGTTTTCCAGAAAATTTCAGCCAATTTTTGCACTTTTTCCAAAAGTTCTTCTGATTCTTCCATATTAATTTCTTGCCTCGCTTTTGAAGCATGCTTCATAATTGAAAAAACTAAATCGTGAAGATTGGGATACTTTTTGAGATGTTCTTCTTTGAAATAATCAGCCCACAAAATTCGTATTTCATGTTTGACAATTTCTGCGTGCTCTTCTTTTACTTTTGTCAGTCTTGAAATCTGATGAATGATTTTTTTTCTCTCATCAAATGAAGGCTCGCTACTATTTGTTTTTAGATCATTAATCATCCCCGTCATTCGAATTATGCTAATAGCTGCCAGTTGCGCTTGATACGGATCATAAATACCGCAGGGAATATCGCAATGGGCGTAGGCTATATTGATGGGTAAAATTTTGAACCCCATCACCAACAATCTTTGTACAATCATACAATATATGTTAATACTAACTCATTATCTTGTCAATGCAAATTCACTCTCATCAAACTCCAGTTTTGTTTTGCCAGTATTGATAATTAACATCTTTTTGTCTTTTGGCAGTTTGTCTTTAAGTTGTAGCATAAGTGCTAATCCCGCAATTTCCGATGGTTCGCAATTTATTCCTTGAGACTCTGTAATTTCCATTGCTTGATCCAAATGCTTTTCCCCAAGATAATAGATACCAGTTTGTGATCCACAAAATCCAGATTTTATATAAAATCTTATCCATTCTTCATCAATCTTTGGAAATGGTAGGTGATGAGCAAAAAGTTTATCAGCTTTTGTATGAGGATTGTTGCTGGTTGCGCCCATAAAGTTGCAATTTCGAAGGATTTTTATATCTCCGCTAAATCGAGGGTCGTGTTTTGCGTACGCTACCTCCAGTTTGTTTATCTCCAAAATTTTTTCGAAAATAGTCCCTGTGCCAAATGGGATAAAACAATAGTCAGAAGAATTATTAAGCACTTCATAGCTAAACCAATCGAAATTTCCTATCTCAAGCCCTGTTCCCTGGTTAGATGTTAAATCAAATCCATCCTCGTTATGCGTAAGAATAAGAATTTCCAAAGGAGAAAGGGGTTTTCTGGCAAGATCCGTCTTAAAAACATCGCAATGGGAATTTTTAATAGCATCGTCAATTTTAGGATCTAAATTTTTGTCAACCAAAACTTTAAGACGCGGAAGACCATAGTCTTTGAGCATGCGACCTATGGCAATCGCTGCAGATCCAGAACTGATTATAGAAAATGTAGGTAAGGAACCTTTCTGTTGTCTCCTCCTTTTTGCCAATAAAAAATTTCTGTAGAGTATAACTACTTCCCAGGCTAACCTATCTTTATGGGTGCCGCCGTATTTGTTGACGCTTTCGTCTTTTAGCCAAACATTGGAAAATCCGGGCACCTTAATTTTATATGTAGGAGTTGCTGGGAACTTTGGTCCCCAAGGCGGAAATTCTGGTTTCTTGGGATCGCTTTCGGAGGGAACAACAATAGATGCAAGAATTTCTGCTTCTTTAGCAGAAAGACCTCTATTTGGTGTACTCATATCTAAGATTGTTTTTTAATATCTTCTATCTTATCAAAGCCATATTGTTTTGTAAACCAGATTGTTAATAAACCGTAATTTAGCCTCTCACAAAATTAAGCGATCGCGTAGACAAACGAGAGGCTAAATTACGGTTTTAACTCTCTCTCAAACTTATTCCATCTCTTAAAAGCCTTGAATAATGGCAATATTCTCAATAAGTATCTAAGAAACACTACCTGCTGAATTATCCATCCCAAAAATCCAACAATATGAAAGCCATTAAACTCGACAATCGCAAAACGGCCTTTAAGGGGAACTATGTGCCCAAAATGCGACAACTTGTATTTTTTAAGCGGCAATGATTTTATAAGACGATAGATATTCTCTGCTGCAATTTTTCCTTGTTCTTCTGCCACTTGAGCAAGCCATGGCGCATGTTGTTTAGTCTTAATATCTATAAATTCAGCGTTGTCACCAACTGCAAAAATATTTTTATAACCCACCACTTGTAAATATTGGTTAACTATTAATTGTCCTCTATCATTTGTAGAAAAACCGCACCTTCCAAGTACACTTGATGCCCTTATTCCTCCTGTCCAAATAAAAATATCATATTTATAACAACTTCCGATATCTGTCGTAATACAGTCCTTGGCCAGGCTTTTTACATATTCTCCCAAAAAGAGTCTAACACCGTAATCTTCAAGTCTTTTTCCTGCCACTTCGGATGCTTTTTTGTCAAGCTCGCGGAGTAATCTGTCTGATTTTTGGATGATTGTTAATCTCATGCAGTCATTTTTGCAAAGATGCTGTTTTGTCAGCCTTTCTCTAAAAGCAAGAAGCTCTCCAATGAGTTCTGTGCCCGAAGAACCACCTCCCCCCACAAAAACATCTGTTACTCCTAATTTTGCTTTCTCTTTGTATGCATTTTTAATTGCTCTTTGAATATGCATGGCATCGGATAATGTTTTTAATGAAAAACTATGTTCTACAAGCCCTGGTATACCAAAATATGCTGCTTGGCTACCAAGGGCAATAATAAGGTAATCGTAATAAAAACATGCTTTACTTTTTGTTCGTATCATCTTGTATTCCGTATCTATGTCAATTATCTCTTCCCTAACCAGATGCACTTGATTGCCAAATATTTCTTTTAGGGGAATTGTAATATTCTTTTGCGGCTCTTCTCGAGTTGCAACCTCGTATAAAGACGGCGTAAAAAGATGATAACTGTTTCTATTAATAAGAGTAATTCTAATATGAAGTGCTTTTTTGCATTTTATAATCTCCAATCCTGCTTTTACTCCCGCAAAACCTCCACCCAAAATAACAACATTTGTCATACAGCTTATCCTAATATCTTATCTATTCCATAAACTTTTCTCAAGGTGTATGCCACTCCGCTTTGAATTAAAATGTGGCATATACCTACCGTAGCTTTCAAAATTAAAGCTTCGTTAGGCATTATGGCACTTCGCCAAGGCTTCGACGCCATAAGGACTTCGTAGCTGAAAGCGAAGAGTCCTTATAAGTCTTTATTTTGAAAGCGAAGGGGTATATACTGTCTATATGAGTCTACCTTTATCGCGTGTTTCAATCTTTCTAATATATTTCTGGTTTGGATTTCTAAAACTTTTTGACTTAAGTCCTGCAAATCCTCTAGTTGAATCATTATTGAATAACACTTTACCTTTTGTCGGTTTTGATCAATTCATAATATTTCTGGGGCTTTGGGAGATGGTTATAGGTATAATTTTTTTACTCCCTAAATTGGAAAAGGTTGCGATTACTGTTCTTGTTTTACATATGATAACAACATTTATGCCATTATTTCTTTTACCCCATATTGCTTGGAAAGGTTTCTTGGTTCCTACTCTTGAAGGTCAATATATGATAAAAAATCTAATAACTCTCGCACTTGCCGTCAATATAGTTTCACAAACCAAAACCAATAAATAATATGACGCCTTATGCTTTTGATATTGTATGTATTGGGAATGCAAAAATCGATACTTTCCTAACCCTTGATGAAGCAAATCACAATCTTCGCTTTCTAAAAGAAACCAACGAGTTGTGTGTAAAGTTTGGTGAAAAAATAACTGTTGATAAAGCAGAAGTTTTGCTTGGAGGAAATGCTGCGAATGTGGCAGTGGGCGCTTCCCGTCTTGGGTTAAAAACTGCACTTGTCGCAGAAATTGGCGTTGATGAGTTTGCTCAAAAGATTATAAATACCTTATCCGTCGAAAATGTTGATACCTCAAGCGTTATGCAAACACAAGGACAGCAATCTTCTTTTTCAACAATTATTAATTTTAAGAAAGAAAGAACAATTTTTTCTGAACACGTAAGAAGAGAGCATAATTTTAACTTTGAAAACATAGCAACTAAGTGGGTTTACTTAACTTCTTTAGGAGATCTGTGGCAAGATGCTTACAATAAAACTGTAAATTTTGTAAACAATAAGTGTCACTTAGCTTTTAATCCCGGTACTTTGCAAATTGAGCAAGGCCTAAGTAATATAGAACACGTAATGACTGCAACCCATGTCCTTTTTGTTAATAAACAGGAAGCCATGAAAATTTCAAATGAAAATAAATCCAGCACCTTTTTTTCACGAAGTATTGATTCACGCGGCAAGCTGCGGGGTTTTAAAAAGGTGCTGGATAAAAATGAAAATCCAAAACTTATAAAACAACTCTTAGTATCCCTCAAGAATTTGGGACCTAAAATTATAGTTATTACAGATGGCGAGAATGGTTCTTTTGCGATTGACGAAAAAGGAGTTATTTACAGAAAGGGTGTGGTTAAGGCAGAAGTAGTAGAAAAAACGGGTGCGGGGGACGCTTATGCATCAGGGTTTATTTCGGCTTTTATAAAGAATAAATCTATAGATGAAGCTATGGAATGGGGGACAAAAAACTCTGCGTCTGTGATAAATAAGGTTGGTGCGCAGGCAGGACTTCTTCGCAAAATTGATTGAGAAAAAAATAATGTTTAATAACTTAGGCTATAATAAAAAACTTTTTATACTTCCCTTTGACCATCGCTTATCTTTTATTAAGTTATTTGGATTTACAAATCCGCAGCTTTCTTCAAAAGAAAAAACAATTATAACCAACGCCAAAGAAATTATTTATGAATCTTTCAAAAAAGCAATATCTGAAGGTATTCCAAAAGAAGAAGCGGCAATCTTGCTTGATGAAGAATATGGAGACAAAATCATTAAAGATGCTGTAGCACAAAAATATAACGTCATTTTAACAACAGAAAAAAGCGGGCAGAAAGAATTTGCTTTTGAATACCCAGACGACTTTGCAAAACACATAGAGAAATATAAACCTAAATTTGTCAAGGCTCTCATTCACTACAACCCTGATGATGATCCTCTATCTAAAATGCGTCAGCAGCAAAAGCTTGAAATCCTAAGTAATTACTGTCATCAAAAATCTTATAAATTTTTACTAGAAGTATTGGTAACTCCTACAGAACAACAACTCAGGAATGTTAACGGGGATGTGGAACTATATGACACGCAGTTAAGACCCAACTTAACAGTTAAAGCAATACAAGAAATGCAAAACTCCAATATCGAACCTGACGTTTGGAAAATAGAAGGGATGGAAACACAAGACAGCTATAAAATTGTTTTACTCCAGACTCATAAAGAAGGGAGATCAAATGTTGGGATTGTTATTTTAGGACGTGCAGAAAAGGCAGAGAAGGTGGAAAAATGGATAGAAGTTGGAAGTAATATCGATGGAATTATAGGATTTGCCGTTGGAAGAACAATATTTTGGCAGCCATTGTTTGAATATAAAAATGGTAGAATGGGAGTAGATGATACAATCGCAAGCATAAAAAACGGCTTCTTGCATTTCTATAATATTTTCAATGAAAAATTATGAAAATTTATCTTGCGACAGATCACGCGGGACTTGAATTAAAAGAAAAAATTAAATCCTATCTTGCAGAAATTGGTTTTGAGGTTGAAGACTGCGGTGCTTTTAGTTTTGACAAAAATGATGATTATCCGGATTTTATATCAAAAGCGTCCAGAAAAGTATCTCAAAATCCAACGTCGCGAGGAGTTATTTTTGGAAAATCTGGTGCGGGAGAATGTATTGTCGCAAATAAAATAAAAAAGATACGAGCTGTCTTGGGATTTAGTGAGGAAAACGTTAGGTTGGCCCGTGCGCATAATGATGCAAACATTCTATCATTAGGATCTGCATTCGTTACTGAAGATTTGGCAAAAAAATTAGCTGACATATTTCTTACAACAAAATTCACTAATGAAGAAAGACACATAAGAAGAATTGAAAAAATAGCAAATATTGAAAATGGGAATTATTAAGAACTGGGAAAATTTAAATAAAACACCACAGCGAAAAGTATGCTTAGATCTTATTGAATCTGCTCTTTCTTCGATACAACCACAAAATATAGTTCAAAAAAACTTTTCTTTAACAAACAACATTCTAACAATAAAAGACAAGACAATTGACTTAAGTCGCTTTCAAAGAATTTTTTTACTAGGTTTTGGAAAGGGATCTGCAGGTCTTTCAAAGTATATCGAAAATATCCTAGGCAATTTATTGACTGAAGGTTGCGTCATAGATCTTGTGCCTGAGCAATTTTCAAGAATACAATTTACCATGGGTACTCATCCACTGCCTTCAGAAAATAATTTATCTTTCACAAAAAAATCTATCGAACGCTTGGGTAATTTAACAGAAAAAGACTTAGTTATAGTTGTAATTGCCGGAGGGGGGTCAGCATTGTTTGAAAGTCCTTACGGAATAGACCTTGAAAAATTAATTGAAGTTAACAAATCTTTGCTCTTGTCAGGAGCAACAATAACAGAAATGAATATTGTCAGGAAACATTTATCAATGGTTAAAGGTGGAGGGTTAATAAAACCTCTTTATCCAGCTGTCATAGTGAGTGTTATCGCATCGGATGTTCCGGGAAATGAACTTTCAGCTATTGCATCCGGTCCAACAGTAAAAGATGAGACTACGAAAGAAGATGCAATTTACGTTTTACGTAAATTTAATCTTTTTGATGAACTAAAACTTTCGGAAGATGATTTTCTCGAAACACCAAAGGAAGATAGGTATTTTGAAAATGCTTCAAACATTCTTCTGGTCAGTAATCAAACAGCTCTTTTGGCAATGAGACAAAAAGCAAAAGAGTTAGCCATAAGCGCCGAAATTTTTTCAGACAAATTTCAGTCAGATGCAAAAACAGCAGGTAGACAGCTTATAGACAAAACGCTCTCTGGAATTCTTTTGGCAGGAGGTGAAACAACTGTTAAGATTTTGAACAAAGGTGGTAAGGGAGGAAGAAACCAGGAGCTAGTCTTGGCAGCACTTCCATACATCAATAGCAACATCACGATTGCTTCTTTTGATTCTGACGGATGGGATAACTCTCCATTTTCCGGAGCAATCGCAGACGTCAAAACATTGGAAAACGCAAAAAATCTAGGACTTGATCCAAATCAATATCTTGCCGAGGATGACAGTTTTTCTTTTTTTGAAAAAGTAGGAGATGGAATTGATACGGGCAGACTCCCCTCAAATGTCTCGGATTTGATGATTGTGATAAGAAAGTAATACTTGACAACTGCAGTAATTCCTGTAATAATATTTATTACTATGAATGGTATTTCAACGTTAACGCAAAAAGGACAAGTAGCAATTCCAAAGCGTATCAGAGATTACTTCAATCTAAAACCTTCTGATAAAGTATATTTTGAAGTAAAAAATAACAGTATTGTAGCGCGTCGTCTGTCTTCTCTAGAAGAGATGCGCGGCTTTGTCAAAACAAATAAAATATTGTCCAAGAAGGAAATGAAGAAGGCTATACGAGATGCAGTCTTAGAAAAATTTAAAAGAAAAAGGGCTCAAGAAAAAGTCATATCGAAGTCAAAAATGTTATGCGTCTAGTAGTTGACATAAGCGCCCTGGTTCGTTTTTTAACTGACGATATTCCTCAAAAAGCTACCCTCGTTGAAAAGCTCTTTAAGGATGAAAAAGATATCTTTATTCCGGACGTCGTATTTCCAGAGATGGAGTATATATTAATTCAAAAGTATAATTTTCCAAGAGAAAAGATTTTGGACATATATACCTTTCTATCTTCTCGGGAAAACATTAATGTGACAAAAGAGACAAAAAATGCAATCACAATTTTTAAGAATTCAAAACTAGACATGGCAGACTGTATCATTGCCGCTTGCTCCATGAAAGGCTCTCTTGCCAGCTTTGATAACGGACTTTTAGGTATTCCGGGCATAAATCCCTTTTGGAGGTAACGTGTGAGGCGACACATGAAAGGTTTCAGCCGTGATCGGTTCAGCCGAATTCCCCAAAAACCGTTTTGTGGTATTTAAAAACGTAAGGTACGTATTGAAAACCAATTATAAAGAGTGTTAAGATAAATCTAATGATAGATAAGTTGCATGATGAGAAATTAAAGGAGCTTGAGCTTAAGGCAAATAAAATTAGGCAGCTAATTATTGAAACTCTGGTCGAAGCAAAGTCTGGACATTCTGCAGGACCATTGGGAATGGCTGATATTTTTACTGCTTTTTATTTTCACATTTTAAATCATGATCCAAAAAATCCAAACTGGGAAGATCGCGACCGATTAATTTTATCAAACGGCCATATTTGCCCTGTAAGGTATGCTACAATGGCTTTAGCCGGCTATTTTCCAATAGAAGAATTAAAAACTTTAAGAAAACTTAACTCGCGTTTACAAGGACACCCTCATAGAACTTCTCTTCCTGGAGTGGAAACAACTTCTGGTCCTTTGGGAGAGGGCATTTCTCAAGCCATTGGCATGACACTAGCTGCAAAACTGGACAAGAAAAATTATTATGTATATTGTCTAACATCTGATGGAGAGCATGACGAAGGAAATACTTGGGAGGCCGTAATGTTTGCAGCAAAAAATAAATTAAACAATTTAATCCAAATAATAGACCGAAATTACATTCAGATCGACGGAAGAACTGAAAACATTATGCCTTTGGATCCTTTGAAGGAAAAATATGAATCTTTTAATTGGAACACAATAGGAATAGACGGAAACGATATTAAAAGTTTTGTCAATGCTATCGAAAGTGCAAAATTAGTCATAGATAAACCAACTATAATAATTGCAAATACTATCCCAGGTAAAGGAGTAAGCTTTATGGAAAATGATTATCATTGGCACGGCAAACCACCAAACAAAGAAGAAGCAGAAAAAGCACTTGACGAATTAAGAACTTTACAAGGAAAAATTGAAAGCGAACACGAATGAGATAATCATTGTTAAATTGTTTCGCTCGCTAAAGCTAGCTAATTGCTATATTGTTATTAGCAATTTAGCAATGAAGCAATTGAACAATTTATTTTATGTTGAATCCTGATCTAAAACTCAACCCGAAACTTTTTGACCAAGATGTAGAGGTAAAATCTACACGAGCTGGCTATGGAGAAGGACTTTTGGCGCTTGGCGAGAAAAATCCTAATGTCGTTGCTCTTTCTGCAGATTTAACCGAGTCAACATACGCTCATCTTTTTGCAGAAAAATTCCCAGATAGATTTTTTCAGTGCGGAGTTGCCGAGCAAAACATGGCCGCAATTGCCGCTGGTCTTGGAATTTCTGGTAAAATTCCATTTATGTCTTCTTATGCGACTTTTTCACCCGGAAAAAACTGGGAAACAATTAGAACAACAATTATCTACAATAATTCGAATGTAAAAATTGCAGGACATCATGCGGGAATTATGACAGGACCAGATGGCGCAACACACCAGGCAACCGAAGACATTGCAATTGTGAGATCTTGGCCAAATATCAAAATTATTGTTCCCTGCGACAGTACGGAAGGTAAAAAAGCAACAGTTAGCGCTTCTGAAATAGATGGTCCAGTCTACCTTCGCTTTACCAGAGACAAAACTCCAATAATGACAACTCCGCAAACGCCCTTTGAAATAGGCAAAATCCAAACTTTCTGGATTAGTGATGCTCCAGTTGCGACTATTTTTGCAACAGGATATATGCTTCACTATGCCCTTTTGGCGGCAAAAGAACTAAAACAACAGGAAATAAAAGTATCAGTCGCAAATGTCTCAACTATTAAACCCTTGGATAAAAAAGCAATTATTACTTTTGCTAAAAATACAAAAGCTTTTGTCACTGTAGAAGACCATCAGGTGATGGGCGGATTGGGAGGTGCGATTGCAGAGTTTTTGGCTAAAAATATCCCTACCCCGATGGAATTTATTGGACTTCAAAACACATTTGCCGAATCAGGCAAACCTACAGAATTGATTGAGAAGTATGGGATGGGAAAAGAGAGCATAAAAGAAGCAGTTAAAAGAGTTATTTGTAGAAAAACTATCTAATTATTTCAGAATACTCGGAATACTCAGTAAGCCAGACTCTCAGACGATCAGATTATCTGAATGTCAGACTCTCCGATAAAGCCGAGTTTTCTGAGTTTTCTCGATTATGGACAGTAATCTCATTGAAAAGTTAAAAACTCAAATTAAGGGCGATGTCTTATCAGATGATCTAACTCTTAATTTGTACAGTCATGATGCAAGTCTTTTCGAAGTAAAACCTCAGGTGGTTGTAAATCCAAAAGATACAGAAGATTTAAAAGCATTGGTGAAATTTGTCAGTAAAAACAAGAAAAATAATCCTTCACTTTCTTTAACTGGAAGATCCGCAGGAACAGATATGTCTGGTGGATCAATAAATGATTCGATAATTGTTGAGTTTGGGAGATATTTTAACCATACACCAACAATAAATAATAATATTGCAACTACACAGCCTGGCGTATTTTATAGAGATTTCGAAAAAGAAACCTTAAAACAAGGCCTTATTTTCCCTTCTTATCCTGCATCCCGAGAAATATGTGCCATGGGAGGGATTGTAAATAATAATTCAGGCGGAGAAAAATCCCTTGAATATGGAAAAACTGAGCAATATGTTAAAAGAGTAAAAGTTGTACTTTCAGACGGTAATGAATATGAACTCAAGCCTCTTTCACAAGAAGAACTCAACGAAAAAATGAAACTGAAAAACTTCGAAGGAGAAATATATGGAAAAATGTATAAATTAATTACAGAAAACTATGATGAGATTCAAAAAGCAAAACCCCATGTTTCAAAAAATTCTGCAGGATATTATCTTTGGAATGTTTCGAAAAAAGAAAAAAGAATTTTTGATCTAACAAAATTATTTGTCGGGGCCCAAGGCACACTGGGATTAGTAACAGAAGCTTCCATTCAACTTCTCCCAACAAAAAAATATTCAGAAATGATGATAGTCTACTTAAACGATCTTTCTTTACTTGGAAAAATAATAAATATCGTACTCCCTCTTAAACCTGAAAGTTTTGAAACCTACGACAATCATACGCTTTTACTCGCAATTAAATTTTTTACAGGCTTTGCTAAAAAGCTTGGAACAAAAAATTTCATAACTCTAGCATGGCAATTTCTACCAGACTTCTTAATGCTTGTAAGTGGTGGCATACCAAAACTTGTGTTACAAGTAGAATTTACATCAAATCAAAAACATGAGCTAAATGATAAAATTGCTAGACTTAAAGATAATCTAAAGCCTTTTAATTTAAAAGTTAACATAGCTCCAAACAAAAAAGCAGAAAAAAAATATTGGTTGATAAGGCGCGAAAGTTTTAATTTGTTAAGACACAAAGTCAAAGACAAACATACGGCTCCGTTTATTGATGATTTTATCGTAAAGCCAGAGCGTCTTACTGAATTTTTACCAAAACTTAATAATATCCTTCATAAATATCCTCGTTTAACTTATACTCTCGCAGGACATTTAGGGGATGGAAATTTTCATATTATCCCTCTTATGAAAATTGAGGATCCAAAACAAAGACAAATTATACCTACCCTTGCCAAAGAAGTATATGAATTAGTGATAAAATATAAAGGATCCATTACTGCCGAACATAATGACGGGTTAATCCGAACGCCCTACCTTAAACAAATGTTTGGGGAAAAAATAATTTCTCTTTTTGAAGAAACCAAAAAGATTTTTGATCCGCAAAATATATTTAATCCCAGAAAAAAAGTTTTCGGAGATTTGGATTTTGCAATGAACCATATCAGACAAAACTGGTAATGAAAGAAATTGCTACTTTAGGCGGAGGATGCTTCTGGTGTACAGAGGCAATATTTAAAAGATTAAAAGGGGTAAACTTTGTTGTTTCCGGCTACGCGGGCGACCCCCATGCCGAAGTTATTCAAATTAAATTCGATCCGTCAATAATCTCCTTTGATAAAATTCTTGAGGTTTTTTGGGCCACTTGTGACCCAACAACTCTAAATAGACAAGGCTCTGACGTTGGAACACAATATAGATCTGTGATTTTCTATAATTCTGATAAACAAAAAGAAATAGCGGAGAAATCAAAACAACCCTCCTTTGTGACACAAATTGTCCCTCTTGATAAATTCTACAAAGCAGAAGATTATCACCAAAACTTTTATGATAAAAATAAATCATATCCATATTGTCAAATAGTAATAAATCCGAAAATCCAAAAACTTTTTGAACAATTCAAAGAGGACGTAAAAGAAGATGCGAACAGCTAAACCTCATATATTATTAGAGAAATTGCTTTGGGAAAAAGGTTTTGAAAATGTTGTAGGCGTTGATGAAGCCGGCAAGGGCCCATGGGCAGGACCAGTTGTAGCTTCTTGTGTAATTATTCACTCTGAAAAACAAGTCGTAAAATTTGTTAGGGACAGCAAATTGATGACGAGAAACCAAAGAGAGAAAGCATACCTCCGAATTATCAAAAAATCTTCAGGATTCGGAATAGGAACTGTTGGCGAACAAGAAATAGATGCTATTGGAATTCAAAAAGCAGTCAAAAAAGCAATGTTAATGGCTACAAAAGACTTACAGTACAAATTTAAAATTAATATATCTTACATCTTAGTCGACGGGTCTAAAACCATGCCTCTCAGAAAGAAAAATATTCAAAGAATTAAAAAAGGCGGACTTTATCATTATTCTATTTCTGCTGCTTCGGTCCTGGCAAAAGTAACAAGAGATAGAATAATGAATAAAATGGCAAAAAAATATCCTAACTATGGATTTGACCGACACGTTGGGTATGGAACAAAACTACACATGAAAAACATTCAGAAGTATGGACTCTGTCCAATACACCGTAAATCATTCTTACCAATGAAAAGTATTTTGCTTGAAAATTAAAAACTAAAAAATAATTATTGAGAAGTCAATAGCTTTTCTTCTTTCGCCTTTCTTCTTTTTGCATATAAAATATAAGGAATAATGCTTAGTAAATTTGTTGTTGCAACCAGATAAAATAAAAATATAAATCCATATCTATTTGCCACAAATCCTCCGATTGTTGCAGACATTGCCATTCCCATAAATACAAAACCATCGTAAATACTCCATTCTGTTACTTCTTTGTCTTTATCCAGATGGGAGGAAAATAAAGAATTTTTTGCAGGAGAAGCAATTCCTAATCCAACACCTATAACACTATAGAAAATAAATAATGAATAAATATCTTTTGTCATGGCAAAACCTATATATCCTAGACTTATAAGAACAATTCCTGCGATGGATATTATAAATTTCTGCATCTCTTTTGATTTAGCCAAATATCTCCCGCTAATCAACTCGAAAATAACCCGGACAATAAGATAAGAGCTAAATGAGGAGGCTGCAATTTCCGTATTACCTCCTGGTATTTTGGTGGCAGCAAAAATAGCAAAAATTGGAACGATCGCGTTCCAAGAAGACCAAAGAAATATCTCTGAGATAATGAATGCTTTTACAACAGGGTTCATGTGGAAATCCGATGGTTTCCTGCCAATAAAAATTTCTTTTATCACTTCTTCTTTAGCATATCACATTACTACCATGCTTTGAAATCTTTCTGAGCCAAAAATTTTATTAGATCTTCTCCAGTTTTGTAGCCTGGGCGCAGGCGATAAAGAAAAAATTTATTTTGTATTGTCTGCGCAATTCCGGGAATTGTTGAAACTGCGTTTGTATATCCTACTTCTCTAACAAGATTTACTGTCTGCTGATCAAATGCTCCATAAGGATAAGCAAAAGAATTAACCGGGAGATTGAGCATATCTTGAAGGGATTTTCTGCTTTGAGATATTTCGTATTTGGCGCTTTCTCTCGAAATACCTTTAAGCCAGGTATGGTTCATTGTATGAGAACCTATTTCAACAAGCGGGCTTTGTGCAATTTCTTTAACTTGAAATGTAAACATATAATTGGGGCGGTTCAAAAGATCCACAACTATATAAGCTATTGCCTTTACATTTTCTTTTTTTAAAATTGGAAAAACATCCGTATAAAAATCCATGTAACCATCGTCAAAAGTCAGGACAACAAGTTTTTCCGGAAGATTTTCTTTTGTATAAAAATCGCCCATAAGATCATCAGGAGTTATGAAAGTATAACCTGCATTTTTTAGAGTCTCTATTTGAGAGATTAGGACATGCGGAGGAATAGTAAGTTTTTGTCTCTCCGGATCATCTTTCACATACTCTATATAATGGTATAGAAATACAGGCACTCTGATTTGCTTTTCAGAAAACTCCGGACCTGTTTTCGTCCCCAGGACGTTTTGCAAATCTTTCGGAAGTACAGTAACCAAAGCTTCATCGCCAAGTTCTGGAACACGGCGTGACTGATAAAACATGAACAGTCCAAAAACTGTAAAAAGGATAATAAATAAACTTATGAAGCCTTTTTTGCATGAAGTTTTTCTGTATTTTTTCTTTTTTTTACGAGCCATCTTTATATTATACAATTTTATCCAGCACCTTTTTAAAACCCCGCAGCTTGATGTGTGGGTTTGGTGGTTTCTTTTTCTGCGTGGGTTCAATACCCCGCAGAAAAAAGGTGCTGGATTTATCGTTGCAAAATTAAATTAAAGCTGTTAATCTTGAACTGTGAAATCTTATCATAAGCTTTTAAATTCAATAGTATTAATAGTAGTTCTGCTTTTGGTATTATCAGGTTTTATTTTTTTAAAATATTCCCCTGACAAAATTGTTGAATCTGTTGACCCTTCATCTTTAAATAATATAAAAGATATTCCAGAAATGGCAGACATTCTAGACCCTTCCAATCAGGAAAAAAGATTAAAAGCAGCAAGAAAACTAGTTGAGAGAGTTGATGTGGAACAGGCTTTGGAAATTTTGGAACACTCTTCATTACCACATACTGGAGAGGGTCATCTGGTTGTGCACCAAATTGGATTTTATGCTTACAAAAAGTATGGCGCGGATTCAATTCTAAAATGCAAAGATTACTTTCTTTATGCCTGTTATCATGGAACGATAATTGAAGCAGCATCCAACGAGGGCTTTGAAGCGATTAAAAAAATGACGGATAAATGCAAGGCTTCTCCTGTCAGATATTTTCAGTGTGTTCATGCCGCAGGCCATTCAATTCTGGCTATGTGGAATTATGATGTACCCAAAGCATTAGAAACCTGTGATTCGATTTATGAAAAAGAAGATCAGTTTCCGGAGGCATTATCATCATGCCATAACGGGTCTTTTATGGAAAACCTTTTCGGAGTACACGATTGGGGCAGTGGCAAAGAAACCGTAAGAGACTGGTTATCGGATGATCCGTATTTTCCCTGCAATTATTTTCCCGAAAAATATCAAAGAGGATGCTGGCTCAACCAGGCAGCTAGGATTTATCAAATGAACAAAGGAGACATGGTTAAAACTTCTGAAATTTGCCAGGGTGCTGGCAATGAACAATATGTTGCATGGTGTATGGATAATGTGGCAAGACAAATTCATCCATTAACTCTGGGTGATCCTGCTAAATCATTTACGCTTTGTCAGCAAGAAGGAAAGGACTGGTACGATAACTGTTTGGTCGTAAATGCTGGATCGTTTTACTCGGTCGGAGGGAGAGACCAGGCAATATTTATCTGTCAAAATGTTCCTCCGCATTTAAAGAATGACTGTTACCAAAGAGTGATTGGGCAAATTGTTTCAGACCCGATTGATGTAGGACAAAAACAAGCTCTTTGCCAAAAACTTGAACAACCATTCAATAGTCAATGTTTCGCAGGCCTCAGCTCTTTAAATCTTTGAATATACTATGAGTCTGGTGCAAAACTCCCATTTGCTTGATTTAGCAATGTCAAGGAGCTTAAGCATGTAACAAATTAACGTCAGATAGACCTGTTTGGCAAAAGAGAGAATTCCTCGTACTTCTTCATACCC
>Ga0213870_1000656_pt1 | contig 16038 bp, 15 predicted proteins | sample WICALVC2017_Meta_FD_160119 | JGI IMG/M metagenome (GOLD analysis project Ga0213870, IMG submission 160119) | Freshwater microbial communities from subterranean cave lake in Wind Cave National Park, South Dakota, United States - WICALVC2017 | ecosystem: Environmental > Aquatic > Deep subsurface >... | reverse complement strand
CTTTCTAATAAAAACGGAGAAGTTTATAACGTTGGTAACGATATGGATGAAATTAACATGATGAAGCTTGCGATGACAGTATCTGACTTATTTAAAAATAAGGTTGAAGTTAAAACAGTTGAATATCCTAATCAGTATCCTCAAGATGAACCAAAAAGACGATGTCCGGATTTAACAAAAATAAGAAAAAATCTAGGTTATGTTCCGTTGGTCAAATTAAAAGAAGGACTTAGAAGGGTAATCAAGTGGTATAGGGAAGAATATGTATTATGACCACATTGGCATTAATAGGAAAGGGCCGTTGGGGGAAAAATTATATAAATACTATACGTGGCTTATCTTCCTGCGAATTGCCAGATACGTTTATAAAAACCTCAGACTATAAAGATTTATTATCAGAAAATAATATTGACGGTGTTATTATTGCAACTCCAGCTTCGACTCATTTCAAAATTGCTAAAGAATTTTTAGAAAAAGACTTCAATGTTTTAGTTGAAAAACCTTTTACAACAAATTACAAAGATGCTGTAAAACTTTATAAAATTGCTAATAATTTAAAAAATGTAGCAATGGTTGGACACATTTATCTTTATAACCCAGCTTTTTTGAAAGTAAAGAAGTTAATTAAATCAATTGGAAAAATAAAATACATCTCAACAGAGGGCATGAATTATGGTCCGATAAGGAAAGATGTTTCTGCGCTTTGGGATTGGGGTCCTCATGATATCTCAATGGCGATTGACTTATTGGGTAGTTTGCCTAAAGAGGTTAGCGGGAATGGTTTAAGTGTTCTTTGGCCAAATACGACATTTTATGATATGTGTAATTTAAAGCTTAAGTTTCCAAACGATATTTATGTTTTTGTAAATATAGGTTGGTTGTCGCCTGTAAAAAAAAGAAACATAACAATTGTTGGGGAAAAAAACACAATAGTTTTCGATGATACAATTGAAAAAAAAGTAGCTCTTATTAGCAATTCGAGTGTTGGTAAAGAAGTAAATTATCCTTCATTTTCTAAGGAGCCACCTTTAGTTGTAGAGATATTGAGTTTTGTTGACCAAATTAAAAATAGAGAAAAAAATAATAATTCTAGTTTAAAGATGGGTTTAGGCGTGGTAAAAGTATTAGAGGCTTGTGAGAAATCAATAAAGTTAAATGGCAAAACAATAAAAATAAGTTAATTTTAATATTATGAATATAAAAGAAAAAATTATAATCGTAACTCATGAAATGTTCTATGGAGTACCTCATGCTCTTAGAGATTATTTACTCAATAAGAGGATTAAAAAAATAACTTTTATTGGCCATTCTTTAATAGATCAAATGATAGATCAAAGAAAATCGTCTGTTGTTGTATATGAGAAGGGAAGAAAAGTTTTGGAAAAACACATCGCTCAAAATGTACATGGCATACTAAGTTATATATCTGATTTTTTCTTAACTATCTACTGGATAATAACACAAAAAGAGAAATATGATTTGTTTATTGGAGTTGATGCCCTTAATTCTATTTCGGGGCTTTTGTTAAAAAAGATTGGAAAAGTAAAAAAGGTTATTTTTTACGCTATGGATTTTCATCCTTCAAGATTTAGCAATCGTTTACTTAATCTTTTGTATCACAAGTTGGAAGAAATATCAGTAAAAAATTCTGATGAGGCTTGGAATGTATCCCCTAAGATTGCAGAGGGCAGAGAAAGATTTCTTCATATTTCAGAAAAAGATTATCCCCAAAAGGTTGTCAATTCAGGAATATGGAATGAAAAAGTGAAGAAATTTCCATTCGCTAAAGTTAAAAAGCATCAATTACTTTTTTTAGGACATCTTTTAAAAAAACAAGGACTGCAGATGGTTTTAGAAGCAACTCCTCTTATTGTTGAAAAAATTCCCGACTTTAAATTTATAATTCTTGGAGGCGGAGAATACGAAAGCAATTTAAAGAAATTGACAGAGGAATTAAATATCCAAAAATATATAGAGTTCAAGGGATGGATTAGAGACAGAAAAGTTATAGATACAACTTTGGGAGAAAGCGCGGCAGCAATAGTCGTTTACGTTCCTGAAAAAGAAAAAATACACAATTTTTCTTATTACGGTGACCCAATAAAAATTAAAGAATATTTAGCATCGGGATTGCCTGTTATTCTAACAGATGTGCCTCATAACGCAAAAGAGATAGAGAGAAGAAAGTGCGGTATTATCGTTGATTACGAAAAAAAAGCAATAGCTGATGCGGTTACTAAAATTTTGAGCAATGAAAAAGAATTAGAAGTTTATAGAAACAACGCTCTATCTTTAGCTAAGGAATTTGACTGGAATGTTATATTTTCTAAGGCATTTAGTTAATTTAAATTTATGAGTAAATTTTATTATAAAAATATTTTTTTATATTCAAGCCTGCAATTTGTTGGTAATGTTGAAGAGTATTTTGCTAAGCATACAGAAAAACTTGTCGCATTTATCGTAATGCCTAGGCAACAATACAAAAATAACTTCATCCGTCTATATAAAAAGGGGAAGTTGCTAGAAGATAAGCAAATAACGTTATCTAAAAATATATTTCTTTATTATTCTTTGTGGTATTTTTATCACGTTTTTTTCATGTTTAAGTATTTTACAATTTCAGAAAGATTTGCAGTTATAACCTATCATCCGTATCCCCTTTTTGCAATGTCGATACAGAAGATATTCAGAAATTTTGAGGTTGTTTATTGGAAAGGAGATTATTTTCCTCCGATAAAGTTATCTTTAATATTAGTGGAGAAGATAAGCAGGTTTTATGAGAGGAACGTGAAATATGTGTGCTATTTGACTGATCTTGTAAATAAGAAAATGAATAACAGGATAATTAATACTAACGAAAGAAAAACAATTATGTTGGGAATTAAACCTAAAAATATTCAGAGAAAATTTGATAAAAATAATTTTTGTATCTTGTTTGTTGGAGTAATTAAAGAAGCACAGGGTTTGCAATATTTATTTGATTTTTTGAAGACCAACAAAAATTTCTCAGTCAAAATACTTGGGATGGGAGGCGAAGATCTATACAGAAAATATCAAACAATAATAAAAAATTATAAAATAGAGAATCAAGTTTACTTTCCGAATAGATTTTTTGAAGATAAAGAGCTAGAGGAAATTTCCAAATCATGCCAAGCGGGAATTGCCCTTTATGACACCGGTGAATTAAGTTCTACATATTATACTGACCCCGGTAAGGTAAAAACATATGCATCTCTTGGTTTGCCAATTATTATGTCAAATACCTCGGCAATTGCTCCTTATATAGAAAAATTTCACTGTGGGCTCTTAATCAATAGGAGCAACAAAGAAATAGCTGATGCTCTTTTGGAGATAAAAAATAATTACACGAAATATTTAGAAGGACTAAGGAAATTCAATAAATATTTTTTTTACGAATCATATTACAAAAAATCTTTTAAATTTTTAGAAAAAATATGAGTCTTAAATCCAATAAGAAAGAACCGATAAGCATAGTCATGCCCATGAGAAACGCTTCAACGACAGTTATTTCTGCTTTAGAAAGCATTGGGAAGCAAAGATATCCCGTGCAAGAAGTTCTTATTTTTGATAATGCTTCATCGGATAATTCCGTAGAGGTAGTTTTGAAATACATAGAGAAATCAAAAACACCCATTAGTGTTATCAGGCGAAAAGAAAACATGGGAGTTGGCGCAAATTTTAATGAAGGGGTTAAAAAATCAAAGTCGTCAATTGCAGTACTAATGCACTCGGATTGTTCATTGTCCACAGAAGATGAGTTAGAAAAATTAATAAAACCATTAAAAAAAGACAATTCTATAGTGGCGACATATCCTACTATTTTTCTTTTGGAAAGTGTCTGGAAGCATTATGGATTCTGGGAGAAATATTTTTTTGCCCGACAGGTCGGAACAAGTATAGCTGGATTTACAACCAAATTTGATGCTGTCAGACGTGATGTATATTTAAAGCTTGGTGGATTTGATATGGAAAATTTTGGTATGGGAGGAGAAGATTCGGATTTGCTAAATCGGTTGGAAAAAGTAGGTAGGGTAGTTAAGAGCAGCGCAAGGGTTACCCACTTGCATTATTTGGGCGTTGGTTTTTCTTTCAATGAATTATTCGCCGAGCAAAAATCATATGCAAAAACTTTCGGAAGAGTAATAAGAATGAGAGGAATTTCACTTATTAATAATGGGCTTATTTTGTTGGTAAAACCCGGTTTAGCAATTTTACCCTTCATACCAACCTTGCATTATTTTGGAGCAGTTCTTATTGTGTTATATTCATTTTTATATACTAAAAAAATGTTTATGACAAAGGCAACTCTAATAAATCCTAGAATACTTATAGTACCGTTTTTAAATGTTTTTTCTCTTTATTACGAGACCTTTTGGATAATAGAGTCTTTCCTATTTGGGAAAAATAATATAGAATAATACACTATGGAGCAAAAAGTACTTATTACAGGAATTACCGGATTTGTCGGTTCTCACATGGCCGATTATGTTCTTGCTAAGGGGGGAAAAGTATATGGACTCAAACGTTGGAATTTATCAAGACTTAGAAATGTCAGACACATACTGTCTGAAGTAGAGTTTTACGATTGCGACTTAACCGATCCAATTGCGATTCAGAATATCATTAAGAAGATAAAACCGGATAAAATATTTCACTTTGCCGCAGAAAGTTTCGTAAGTCCCTCCTGGAATCACCCGAGCCATTACATGGATGTTAATTATAAGGGAACAGTTAATCTTCTTGAGGCAATTAAAAATCATAGTCCTCAAACAAAAATTCTATTAGCCGGAACTGCAGAGGAATATGGGGAAGTAGCAAGAGAAGATCTCCCTGTTGTTGCAAAGACATATCTTCAGCCGGTAAATCCCTATGCAGTTAGCAAGATTGCTCAAGATCTAATTGGGTATGTTTATTTCAGATCGTACGGGCTTAATGTTATTCGCACCAAAGCTTTTAATTACGAGGGAGCAAGAAGAGATAATGTTTTTGGAATTTCCTGGTATGCGTATCAAGTGGCGCGTATTGAGCAGGGTCTGCAAAAACCAGTTATCCGTACAGGTCTTAGGGGTGATCAAAGAACATTCATGCATGTCAAGGACTTAGCTCAAGCTTATTGGATTGCAATAGATAAGTGCGTTCCAGGAAAATTATATCTTATCGGAGCGGATGAAAAAGAACATATATTTACCTTTGATCAGGTTCTTGACATGCTGATAAAAAGATCTATGTATAAAGGCAAAATTGAGAAAGTCATTGATAAACAATTTGTGCGCCCAACATCTGTTCCAAGACTTATAGCCGATTCACGTGAGTTTCGTACGCTTACCAGATGGGAACCAAAAATTCCATTTGATGTAATCCTTGATGAGTATCTTTCATATTGGAGGGATTTTATCAAGAATGATCTTTATTAAATAGAATAGCAATGACTAAATGTAGAGTTTGTCAGACGCAAATCATAAAATTCTTTTCGTTGGGAGATATGCCTTTGGTTAATGCATTTCGCAAGAAAAAAAATACAAAAGAGAAAAAATATGATTTAAGTATAGGGTTTTGTCCTAAGTGCTATTTAGTCCAGCTAATGGAGCATGTCAGTCCACAAGAGATGTTTGAGGATTATATTTATTTTTCCTCGGTATCACAATCAGTATTAGATCATAGTAGAGCAACTGCAGAATATTTATCAAAAAGATTAGGGCTTACTAAAAATAGTCTGGTTATTGAGACCGGAAGTAATGATGGAGTACATCTTCAATTTTATAAAAAGAGGGGAATACGGGTCTTAGGTATTGATCCTGCAAAAAATATTGCAAAAGTCGCAAATGAAAAAGGCATTCCTACACTTCCGGATTTTTTTAATCTCGCTCTTGCTAAAAAATTGGTTTCACAAGGAAAAAAAGCAGATCTTTTTTATGGAGCAAATATGTTTGCACACGTGCCTCAAATAGTTGATTTTACTAAAGGATTAAAAATAGTCTTAAAAAATAAAGGAACTGCAGTTTTTGAATCCCCTTACATACAAGGACTGCTAGAAAATAAGTTCGACAGCATCTATCATGAGCATGTTTTTTATTATTCTCTTATTGCGCTCCAAAATCTTTTTAAAAAAGCCGGGCTTGAAATATACGATATTGAGTTTATTTCTATGGCAGGAGGGTCACTTCGCGTATTTGTTTCTCACAAAGGCGTCTACAAAGTATCTACCAATGTTAAAAAATTGATGAACCAGGAGATGCGTAGTGGATTTGATAAGATTAATACATACAGAAAAATGAATACAAGAATAGTAGGGCTTAGAAAAGATATATTATCTTTACTTAATAGATTGAAAAAAGAGGGAAAAAGTATCGCAGCATATAGTATTCCGGCAAAAGGAGTCATTCTTCTCAACTATTTTGATATTGGTAAATATCTTGATTTTATTGTAGATAAATCGGCTGCGAAGCAAAATTTATATGTTCCGGGAAGCGATATGAAAGTTTTTTCGGTTAAAAAAATAATGGAAGATAAGCCTGATTATGTTTTCATTCTTGCTTGGAATTTGGCTCCGGAAATAATCCGGCAATTGGATGAATACAGAAAAAAAGGCGGAAAATTTATTATTCCAATTCCCCAAATTAAAATTCTTTGAAAATATATAAAATGAAAGATAATTTTTTAGTGACCGGTGCGACAGGATTTATTGGCGCTAATTTAGTAAGGGAATTGGTGAGTCTTGGACAGAATGTTAATATTATCGTAAGAGACAAAAAATTAAATTGGAGAATTTCAGATATTGCTGGCAAAATAAATATATTAGAATGCGATATTTCGGATCCAAAACTTCAAAGAATAATAAATGGAGTTAAGCCTGATTATATTTTCCACTTAGCAGGTTATGGCAATCTGCCTCATGAAGACGATATTTATAAAATGATTGATGTCAACTTAAAAGGAACAATAAATCTTCTAAATGCTCTTTCCGGAAATCCATTTAAATTATTCATAAATACAGGCAGTAGCGCTGAATACGGAATTAAAGGTCACTCAATGAAGGAATCAGACGTCCTTGAGCCCATAAATAATTATGGAGTTATAAAATCAGCAATCACTCATTATTGTCAGAAAGAAGCAATAAGAAATAATTTGCCCATAATTAATTTTCGTCTGTTTACTCCTTTCGGATATTTTGAAGGGAGAAACCGTCTTATACCAGATGTAGTGCTTAGCGCTTTAGCGGGGAGACCGATCAGGGTTTCAAGTCCAGCGCATGTTCGGGATTTTATATTTATTGAAGATGTGGTAGACGCATACCTTCAAGCGATTCAAGTGCAGCATAATCCGGGAGAGATATATAACATTGGCAGTGGCATTCAATATTGCGTGAAGGATATTATAGAAAAAATACTTACAATCACAAAAAGCAAATCCAACATTGAGTGGGGAGCTGTTGAAAAACAAGCAAGATATATAGAACCAAAAAAGTGGCAGGCTGATATGTCAAAAACGAAAAACATTCTTCATTTTGAGGCAAAACATTCTATAGAGACAGGGATTAAAAAAACAATAGATTGGCTCAAAGAACATAGAAATTTATACTAAATGAAAAATATGAAAGTAAAACAAATATTAGTGACAGGAGGGGCTGGTTTCATTGGCTCACATGTAACAAAGCTTCTTTGTGATTATGGCTATACAGTTACTGTTGTTGATGATTTGCGCTTTGGATACAAAAAATTTGTGGACAAACGAGCCAACTTTTTACAAATTTCCCTTGAGGATTCAAAGGCGATAGAAGAAGTTCTTGAAGATGTCGATATTGTAATTCATCTGGCAGCATCAAGTATAATTAGTTTTTCACATACGCAGCCACTTGAATATTTTGAAAATAATTTAATCAATGGCGTAAAACTTCTTGAAGCTATGAGGAAAAAAGGAGTAAAAAAAATTATTTATTCATCTACGTCATCTGTGTATGGAGTACAAAAAAAAACACCTATTAAAGAAAACGCACCTACAAATCCGTTGAGTGTTTATGCTGCATCTAAGCTTGCTTTTGAACATGCATTAATTTCTTACTACCACTCATTTGATATAGAAAGCGTTTCACTGCGTTATTATAATGTTTACGGTCCAAGGGATGAGCAAAAACCAAGAACCCGTGCTGTGCCCATGTGGATAGAGGCTATTTTGGAGAATAAACCCATTCCTTGGTTTTGGCAAGGAAGACAAATTAGAGATTATATATATGTCGAAGATGTAGCTCAATCACATCTTGATGTCCTTAATCTTAAGGGAATTTACTGTTTTAATATTGGTTCAGGTCACGGGGTGTATATGCGTGATGTATTAAAAACACTTGAAAAAATTGTCGGAAAAAAACTTGTGACGCATGATATAGGAGAAAGAAAGGGAGATCCAATGAAGTCTTTTTCTGATATCTCGAACATAAAAAAAACAGTTGGTTGGAAACCTCGCGTGTCGCTTGAAGAAGGATTGAAAAAAACTCTTGAGTACTACAAAAGTCAGCGATTGGAAAAACATGGTAAAATAATTAATACACTATGACGATTCTTTTGACCGGAAATAAAGGCTATATAGGTGCTGTTTTAGGAGGTGTTCTCACAAAAAAAGGCTATGGTGTGGTAGGTTTTGATACGGGTTATTATCATGGAGAAGAGCTATATCAATTTAAGCCGCTTGCGCGACAGATTAATAAAGACATCCGCGATATCAAACCGAAGGACTTAAAAGGTATAAATGTCGTCATTCATTTGGCTGCTCTTTCAAACGACCCCTTGGGAGAATTGGATTCTGATCTTACCCAAAATATTAATTTTTTGGCAACATTAAAATTAGCCAAGATAGCAAAAACAGCAGGAGTAAAAAGGTTTATTTACGCTTCTTCTCAAAGCATGTATGGCATTGCCGACACAAGCCACGAATTATCTGAAGATGAAGCGGGTCCATATGGGGAAACAGCTTATGCAAAGACTAAATGGGATGCAGAACGCGAGCTAAAAAAGCTAGCATCTATCGATTTTATTGTTGTTTGTATGCGTCCTGCTACTGTTTTTGGCGCAAGTCCGAGTCTTCGATGCGACATTGTTTTTAATAACTTGGTAGCAAGCGCTTACACAACTGGAAGAATTGAAATTAAAAGCGACGGCACTCCGTGGCGTCCGGTAGTTCATATTCTGGATACGTCTAACGCTTTCGTCTCTGGACTTGAAGCGCCAAAGGAATTGGTAAACGGAGAATCTTTCAATGTAGGTATTCCGAATGGAAATTATACGGTAAAAGATTTAGCTCTGTCTGCTCAAAGAGCTGTGCCCGGCAGCACGCTTAAATTTACGGGTGAGCACGGGGCTGATACTAGAACATATCGCGTAAGTTTTAAAAAGATTCTCTCCGTTCTAAAGGATTATTATAAGCCCGAATGGAATTTAGATCGCGGCGGCAAAGAATTAGTTGATTTATTTAAGAGAATTAATTTTACAGAAGAGCAATTTAGAGGGAGAACATGCAATCGATTGCGTCAAATCAGATATCTTATTAATAGTCATAGATTAAATACTGATTTACGATGGATAATTTAAATACCATCAAACAAGCAGTCATATTGGCAGGGGGACTGGGGACACGTATGCTCCCACTTACACTCACAACCCCAAAGCCAATGATACCAGTCCATGGAAAGCCCTTCTTGGAATATGTTATTAAATTACTGAAGAAAAATGGTATTGAGGAGGTAATTATTCTCACCGGTTATTTGCGTAAAAAAATAGAGAATTATTTTAAAGACGGACAAAAGTTTGGTCTAAAAATAAAATATTCTTTTAGTCCGGTTGAGGATGAGACAGGGACAAGGCTTAGGAAAGCAAAAGAATTAATAGACGATATGTTTCTTCTTTTATACGCAGACAATTATTGGCCATTACAATTAGATCAACTCCTTAAATTTTACAAAAAAATGAATACGCAAGGAATGATTACGGTATACTCAAACATAGATAATTATACAAAAAATAATACTTTCGTTAACGACAAAGGGTTGGTTGAGGTTTATGATAAAATCCGACAAACACCATGGTTAAACGGAGTAGATATCGGATTTTTTATTTTGAAAAAAAACATTCTAGAGAATCTTCCGCAAGAAAATTTTTCATTTGAAAAAATTATTCTGCCGCAACTTATTTCTAAAAAACAACTGGCCGGATTTTTAACTTACCATAAATATTATGGTTTAAGTAATTTGGAAAGAATACCTGTTATTGAAGAATTTTTTAAACAGAAAAAAGTTATTTTGATTGATAGAGATGGTGTAATTAATAGAAAACCTCCCAAAGCGGAATATGTAAAAAATTGGAGCGAATTTGAATTTTTACAAGGAACACTTGATGCCCTAAAACTTTTAACTAAGAAAAAATATGAAATTATTCTCATTTCTAATCAGGCAGGAATTGGAAGAGGAGTAATGACAGAAGGAGACCTTAAGGAAATTCATAGAAAATTCTTGGAAGTATGCGAGAAAGAAGGAATTAGTATAAAAGGAATTTACTATTGTCCTCATAATTGGGATGATGGATGTTTTTGCAGGAAACCCAAGCCTGGAATGCTATTTAAGGCAGCATCCGATCATCATTTTGATTTAACAAAAGCAATTTTCATTGGCGATGATGAACGCGACGAACAGGCAGGCGCAGCTGCCAATTGTCAAACTATATTAATACACCAAGGGCAAAATCTATTAGCTATTGTAAAAAGTTTAGTGTAAAATATTTTTATTAAAACACTAAAAGTCTAAGAGAATATGATTATTTCAAGAACCCCGCTTAGAATAAGTTTTGTAGGAGGAGGAAGCGATATCTCAAGTTTTTACCATACTCATGAAGGAGGAGTAGTTTCTACGGCAATAGACAAATATGTCTATATCGCAGTTAATAGGCAATTTGATGGAAGAATTCTCATAAATTATTCAAAAGCAGAAATCGTTACAAAGATTTCTGATATAAAAAATAATTTAGTGAGAGAGGCTCTTAAGCTTACAGGTATAGATGGAGGAATACATGTAACTTCAATTAGCGATATTCCATCTGAAGGAAGCGGAATGGGATCATCCAGCTCGTACGTTGTCGGACTTTTAAATGCGCTGTATGCGTATCAGGAGAAACACGTTACCGCTGAGCGTTTAGCTAAGGAGGCATGTCGTATAGAAATTGATATTCTTAAAAAGCCTATTGGTAAACAAGATCAATATATTGCCGCATATGGAGGTTTTCAATATATACAATTCAATAGCAATGAAAGTGTTTATGTGGATCCAATTATTTGCTCATCAGAAACAAAGTTTAATTTAGAGAATAAACTCATGCTTTTCTACACTCATAAGACTCGTTCTGCAGATTCTATTTTAACAACACAAACAAAGAATTTAGCGACAAGTGAGGCAAAAAGAGTAGCAATGGGAAAAATGGTAAAAATTGCGAAGGATTTGAGAGAAGCGTTTAGAAACAATAATATAAATTCTTTCGGAAAACAATTGCACAAAAATTGGCTGTTAAAAAGAAAAATGGCTGATGGAGTGACTAATGATAAGATTGATAAGTGGTATTCAACAGCTTTAAAAAATGGCGCTGTGGGAGGAAAAATTCTTGGTGCAGGCGGTGGAGGATTTTTACTATTCTATGCTCCGTTGGAAAAACATGATAAAATAATTGCTGCACTTCCAGAATTAAAATTAGTTGATTTTAAATTCGAACCTCAAGGAAGTAAAATAATATTTATAAACTGATATGAATAAAAAACAAAAGAAAAGTACGCAAGAGGAATTTAGCAAGAATTATTTTGATGAAATTAAACACTGTCTTGATAGTCTTGATAATAAAAAAATTGAGCTTGCGATAGACATCATCTTAGAAGCTTACAAAAATGACCGAAAAGTATTTATACTCGGAAATGGTGGGAGCGCAAGTACTGCCTCTCATATGACTTGTGACTTAGGAAAAGGAACATTGCAACGCGTATATGATAATTCAGAGAGACGATTAAAGGTAATTTCTCTGACCGATAACGTTGCAGTAATGACAGCGTACGGAAACGATTTAGGGTTTGAGAATATATTTATTCAGCAATTAAGAAACCTCGTAGAAACGGATGACGTTATTATTGTTATTTCGGGAAGCGGAAACAGCAAAAATATTATTAAAGCTCTTACTTATGCAAAAGAATGCGGTGCAAAAACAATCGGTTTTTTAGGATTTAAAACAGGTGGTAAAGCAGCATCTTTGGTAGATTGCTCAATTATTGTTGATAGTAATTTTTATGGACCAATTGAGGATGTCCACAATATATTAAGCCACCTTGTTTCTTCATGGATTGCAAAAGTCAAGAACATTCATGATGGAAAAGAAAATCTTAAAAATGATAATAAAGCTGTACCTTTTAGATAAATGCCTTTTTTTTCAATCGTGATCCCTACATACAATAGAGCTTCGGATTTGCAATTTACGCTATATTGCATTTTTCAACAGAGCTTTAAGGACTTTGAAATAGTTATTTCCGATAATTGCTCAACAGACAATACGGAAAGTATTATTAATAAGCTAAAAAACAAAAAAATACGATATTTTAGAAATAAAAAAAATATTGGGATGATCCCAAACCAAAAAAAATCCATAGAGTATGCAAAGGGAGAATACGTATTCCTTCATGGCGATGACGACTTTCTTCTTTATTCAGATTCTTTACAGAAAATCTATGAAGAGATAATAAAACATAATCCAGGATATATTCGTGTTAATTATGTTAGCCTGTCAGCTGATAAGAAACGTATTTTTTCCTACAAAGTAAATAAACCGTTTGAAAAGAATCACTACTTGCCTGCCGATATGCAAAATGAAGACATATTGTCTTTTATTGTTGATTCTGATAATTATTTCTTTTCTGGAATAATTTTCAGAAATGATCTGCCAAAGTCTGTAACCATGGTAAACGCAGATCCGTCGCCATGGATAAATATCCTTTTCTACATAACTAAAAAATATGGCGCCTATTTTATTATTCAGCATCACATCATTGCCTGTTGGTCTAGGAGAACGGCGAAAAACGAGGATCATGGTTTCTATGAGCCCGTGGAAGGAAAGCTTAAGGCAGAAAATTACTTTGAAATAGTTAAACAAAAAATAAGTAATAGAGCATACCGGCGATTTTTGCAGAAAGAACTTATAACAATTTATGTTAACTTATTTCCGGCAATCAAAGTAAGTGTTGGAAATAAAAAGATGCTGCAGATTTCAAGAAGAATACATATATTAGACGGAACAGTAAGAAAAAATATTACGTATTGGATATATTTTATTCCAACATTAGTTTTTCCAAGGATTATATTAAGGATTATTAAAGACATATATCTCTATTTGTATATAAGGTTTTCAAAAGTAGATAACGAAAAACAGATTATTAGCAGGTTAAGGGAATTAGAAAAAAATTATGCTTATGCAAAAGGAAATATTTTTAGATGAAAGAGTTTAATTATGATGAAGAATTCATGGGGATCAGAAAAGCAAAGCCGAAAACATATCACCTCTCTTCTAAAGAGGATTATAGGCTTCGATCTTTGGTAAAAACGATTATTCTCAATAAGGGTAGACTATTAGATGCTGGTTGTGGGGGGGGGATGTTTACCGAAAGTCTTCCTTATTATTTCCCAAAGGTAAAAATTTATGGATGCGATATTAGTACCACAGCCATAGACTATGCTAAAAGGTTTGGCAGCGGAAAAGTACAATATGCAACTATTAAAAACAAACGCTTTCCCTATAAAGATAATTTCTTTGACGCTTGTATTTGCGTTGATGTTCTTGAACATGTATCTGATGTAAGCCTTTTTTTGAGAGAAGTAAGAAGAGTTCTGAAAAAAAACGGCAAATTTTTCTTAATTGTGCCTTGTGAAGGACAACCATTTACACATACGTGGTTATTCCAAAAAATGCATGTTGGTCAAAATCTAACTAATAGATATTTTGGACATATTCATCCGGAGTATACTCACAAAAGCGTTATTGCTCTTTTGCAAAAACACGGATTTTCGATTCAAGAAATTGCATATAGCGAGCATCTGTTTTATCAGTGCATGCACTTGTTAATTTTATTTTTACCAAAGCGCTTATTAGAAATTTTAATAGGGAAAGAAAAGACTCATGAGTATACTGCTAGCAGTCTTGTTAGATCTCCAAAAAGTAAATCTGACCCTGTTTTTAATATTCGAAAGTATTGGCTTACATTTTATAAGTTCATGATGATGTATCCCATGTTTTGGGAAACTGTGCTTTTCAGAAGGACTTCTCCAACAGCCTGGAAATTGCATGTGCTTGCAAGTAAAAAATAGCTATAGCTTTTTTGCAACGACAATAATGTTAGAGGCAAATGGGGTGAGATGAGTAAACATTTTATCAATAAATAATAATAGAGGTGGGAAAGCAAGGAATTCCGCTCCAGATATTTTTGTAATTTCAAATCCGTGCAGTTCCAAAATATCTTTTAGGGACCTACAGGTAAATAGTCTTAAATGACCAAGAGGATTCCTGAGGTTAGTAAACTTTCTTGTAAATTTTAATCCGAGTGTCTTATCAAGAGTGCTAACTTCAGTAAAAAACGGTTGATATCCCAAAAGAAGAAGAATTCTATTAAACCATGCTGCAAGATTTGGTGTTGCTATAATTAATAACCCATCTTTTTTTAATACTCGTTTTGCCTCCAAAAGAAGATGGTCAGGGTTAACCATATGCTCGATAATATGAGAGGCAATAACAGTATCGAAATAATTATCAGGAAAGTTCCATTTCCTTTCTACGTCTCCAAGTTGTACGTTAATGCCATTTTTTTTTGCGATTTCTACTGCTTCTTGACTTAGATCAAATCCGTATACATTATCGCTCAATATTTTTCCAAGCATTCCAGTCCCGCATGCAACATCCAATATTTTTTTCCTAGGTGAATAAGGAATTGCAAGCCGAGACCTCAGAGTTTCTGTCCATTTAGAACTTATGCAATCAGTTAAATAGTTATTTGTGTAAGAATCAGAGTAATATTTTTTGTATGGATTTTTTGTGCTCAAGTTATCAAAGCATATCATATAATTAGTTATTTTTTCAACTTGCTTTTTTCACGAATTATTATTAAAATACAAAATACCGTTAAAAATAAGAATTTATGAAGACGAAAAAAGTTAAAGACAGTCATTATGTAAATATTATTGCATGCCGTGTTTGTCGCTCAAGAAAACTTACAGCGGTTGTAAAAATAAGACCCCAATATATTGCTTCTACTTTTGTTAAAACCAACAAGGATAATCCAAAAGCAAAAATAAAAATTCCCATGACTCTTTTGCTTTGCCACAATTGCGGCTTAGCCCAACTAAGAGAAACGGTAGAGCCGGATTTTCTCTACGAAAACTATTTTTATCGATCAAGTATAAACAATACCATGAATCGGGATTTGAGAGATGTGGTTGCAGACTCAACAAGCAGAGTAGAGCTAAAGACTGGCGATGGTGTCCTGGATATTGGATGCAATGATGGTCTTATGCTTACATTTTTTAAAGAAAATCTTAAACGAGTTGGGATCGATCCGGCAAAAAATATAGACTGGAGTAATCTCCCTAAATCTATAGAAATAGTTAATGATTATTTTCCAAGCCCAAAATTAAAAGATCGAAAATTTAAGACAATTACAACAACAGCCATGTTTTATGACCTCGATGATCCAAATAAAGCTGTCCAAGACATAAAAAAGCTTCTTAGTAAAGATGGCGTGCTTTGTATTCAGGTGAGTTATCTTTACGATACCATACGAGACATGAACTTTTACGACATATGCCACGAGCATCTTGAATATTATTCATTAAAAACTCTTATGTATTTAATGAAAAAAAACGGCATGGAAGTTTTTGATGCGTCAACGAATAATGTAAATGGAGGAAGTATTCGAATAATGGCGGCACACAAAGAGGCAAAACGCCCAAAATCCGAAAATTTG
>Ga0213870_1000655_pt1 | contig 16048 bp, 19 predicted proteins | sample WICALVC2017_Meta_FD_160119 | JGI IMG/M metagenome (GOLD analysis project Ga0213870, IMG submission 160119) | Freshwater microbial communities from subterranean cave lake in Wind Cave National Park, South Dakota, United States - WICALVC2017 | ecosystem: Environmental > Aquatic > Deep subsurface >... | reverse complement strand
CTCGTCCGGTCCTCCCGATGCGATGGACATAATCTTCCGGGCTTTGGGGAAGGTCGTAGTTTAAAACAAGTTCAATCCCTTTCACGTCTATGCCGCGGGCGGCAATATCGGTCGCGACCAAGATCCGGTAGGTGCCGTTTCTAAATCCCTCGAGCGCTGCCCGACGCTGGTTTAATGACCGATTTGAGTGAATCTCGGCCACCGTAGTCCCTAGCGACCGGATGCCGGAAGTAATTTTCCTCGCGCCGTGTTTTGTCCGTGAGAATATAAGCACGGATCCTCGATACTCCGTTAAAATTTTCTCCAAGAGCCGCGGCTTGTCCTGCTTCTCTACGAAAAAAAGCTCGTGGGTAATTTTCTCCGGCGGGGTGCCTGATGGAGTAATCTCAATACGCACTGGAAATTTCATATGCGCCTGCGCGATAGTAATAATGTCTTGAGGCATGGTTGCCGAGAAAAGCATGGTTTGCCGATCGCGAGGCAGAGAGGCGAGTATCCGCTTTAACTGCGGCGCGAAACCCATGTCAAGCATGCGATCCGCCTCATCGAGCACAAGAACGGCAATGGATTTTAGCGAAACCGTCTTTTGTTCCAGGTGATCAATAATTCTTCCAGGGGTGCCAATTATAATCTGCGGATTCCTATGGAGCGCCTGAATTTGGCCGCCGATGCGTTCGCCGCCGATCAAAACAGCTGTCCGAATGCCAATGGATATTCCGATCTTGTGAAAAACTTCGTTCACTTGGAACGCGAGCTCGCGCGTTGGGAGAACAACTAACCCCTGTTTGCCGCGAAGCGCGGCCTGTATCATAGGCACGCCAAAAGCAAGCGTCTTGCCAGTGCCGGTCTGGGCAATGCCAATCATATCCTTGCCCTCGAGCGCCCTCGGGATAGATTTTTCCTGAATGGGCGTGGGAACCTTAAAACCCAGTTTATTAAGAACTTCTAAGATATTCGGCGCAATGCCGAGATTATAAAAACCAGATGAGTCATGCATATTAATACCATAACACAAATTTCGCCTTCTTGCCAGAACGATCCTTTTACGCTATACTTAATTGGTTGACTGCGGGCGCGTCCCGCGGTTTTAGTTAATTCAAGTCGCCCATCTTATGACGAACAACATTAGAAACATCGCCATCATCGCCCACGTTGACCACGGCAAAACAACGCTCGTGGATACTTTGCTTAAGCAATCCGATACCGACTTGGGAAAAGCCGGCGAAGGCGAGCTTATTATGGATTCAAACGAGCTTGAACGCGAGCGCGGGATTACGATTTTTTCAAAAAACGCGGCAGTCCAATACGGCGACTTTAAAATCAATATCATCGACACTCCCGGCCACGCGGACTTCGGAGGCGAAGTGGAACGGGTGTTAAACATGGCAGACGGCGCGCTGCTTTTGGTTGATGCGCAAGAAGGGCCAATGCCTCAAACCAGATTTGTTTTAAAGAAAGCTCTTTCCATGGGGCATAAAATTATCGTGGTTATAAACAAAATTGATAAGCCGAACGCTCGCGTAAATTATTGTTTAGAAAAGGTCATCGAGCTTTTTATAGAACTTGGGGCGACTAATGAGCAGATTAATTTCCCCATTATTTACGCTTCGGGCCGGCTTGCCAAAGCCGGGCTCACTCCAGAACTTGAAAAAATGTCCGACATAAGACCTCTTTTTGAGGCCATCATTAAACATATTCCAGCTCCAGCGGGCAATCCCGGATCGCCTCTCCAAATGATGGTCGTATCAATCGCTTACGACAATTACAAAGGCAGGGTTGGCATCGGAAGAATTTATCAGGGAAAAATCGCAAATAACCAGACCGTTGCCCAAATACGCCATGACGGAGAAATAAAGAAATATAAAATAACCAGCCTGATGACGTTTTTAGGATTGCTTAAAGTGGAAGCGCAAGAATTGCAAGCCGGAGACATTGCCGCAGTTGCCGGCATAGAAACCATTAACATCGGCGACACCATTGCGGAGGTCGATAATCCAATTTCCCTGCCACCAATCCGCATTGAAAAGCCCACGGTAAAAATGGCTTTTAGCGTGAATAATTCCCCGTTTGCGGGGCAAGAAGGAGAATACTGCACATCGCGCAATTTAAAAGAGCGGCTGGAAAAAGAATTAGACAACGATGTGGCATTGCAGGTTGCGCCGGGAAAATCGCCCGACGAATTTGTGGTAAGTGGCCGCGGCGAACTACATTTGGCAATCTTGATTGAAAAGATGCGGCGCGAGGGCTATGAACTCCAGGCGTCGCGTCCAGAAGTGATTTTTTCCGCCAAAGGCGGATCCGCCTCCGGCGGAAAAGAAGAAAGCGGCGCCATCTTCGAGCCGTTCGAAGACGTTTGGATAGAGGCAAAAGAACAATTTTCCGGCATCATCATTCAAGAAATGAGCCGTCGGCGGGGCGAACTTAAAAACATGAACGTGGAGGGCGGCACTGCCAATTTCCATTTTGCCATACCCACGCGCGGACTCATCGGTTATCGCAATGAATTTATGATCAACACCAAAGGCGCAGGGCTGATCAATTCTCTGTTTGCGGGATATTTCGAGAAATGCGACGACATTGAAACAAGCGCCCACGGCTCGCTCATCGCCCATGAAGCCGGAACTACCACCGCCTACGCGCTTCTAAGTTCGCAGGAACGCGGAGTCATGTTTGTCGGGCCCGGAATAAAAGTTTACGAGGGGCAAGTGGTGGGAGAAAACGCCAAAGCCGAAGATTTAACTGTGAATGTCTGCAAGCAAAAACAGCTTACTAATTTCCGCGCCAAAACCGATGCCGTAACTGATGATCTGGTGCCGCCGCGCCTGCTCTCGCTTGAACAGGCGCTTGAATACGTGGGCGCCGATGAACTGGTTGAGATAACGCCTCGAAACATTCGCTTGCGCAAAAGAATCTTAAAAAACGCCCTGCGCAAGCCTGCCCGCCGGCAGGCGGGAAAACCTTAAAATCTTTGCTAGAATTGAAGGCAGCTCAAAGTTTTGCTAAACTTTATTCAATCACTTATACCGCTATGTTATCTCCATCAATAAAACTTTTGCTTCAGGGTTACCGCGACTATCTTAGTAAAACCAACTCCCAGGAAATGACGGATGTGATTCACGTGGACGAAGTTGCCGCCAAAATCGCCAAGTTCTACGAAAGAATAAGAAATATAATTGACTACCGCGAGAGCCACCTGCTTCGGGAAAACACGATTTTAAGAATCCTCAAACGTAGCCTTATTTTGTATCGCGACAACGGGAAAATCGCCGAATTCCTTATCAAAGAAATCATCCGCTCCGGCCATCTGCCCAATGATGTCATTCCTGAAACAAAAATCGGCGCAGTTGGCAAACTTATTTCCCAGCTTGTCTATCTCTTGGGGAAATCCAGAGGCAATAGAGAGCTTTCAGAGTGGCTCACGAGGATTTCGGCGGCGGCGATTGAAGAAATTTTAGATCCGCCTGTAAAAGATCGTCTGCTTGCGGAAACAATGTTTGCCGCCTTAAAGGGTCGCCTCATTATGAGCGGCCAGGAAATTGATGAAAACGCGAAAGCGACTCAACTCTACGTCGGGATTGAGCGCGCGCTCTTAAGGGTGGATGATGATCAGCTCGCTTATCGGCTTTTAAAATTGATTTATCCTGCTTGGGATAATTTAACCGACGCCGAACTCGATGAAATAGGCGGTAAGATTGTTTTGATTAAAAGGACCGTCGATTCTTACATGAAGCATCCTTTAGTAAAGCATTTCCTTGCCTTTAGTAAAAGATATAGCACCGTTTTTTTGCTGTTGGGCGATATAGTGTTTAAGCAAAAAATGATTCCCGAAAGTCTCACGAGTTTTTTTGAAAATCAAGAAAACGTGGATATGGCGGCTGCTGATGCCTATAAAAAACGCCTAGCCCAGCAGAAAAAAAGTTTGCGGCGGATTGCATTCTTAAGCGTACTCTCCCTTTTTATCACCAAGGTGCTGATTGCTTTTGCTCTCGAGATACCGATAGATATTTATTTGAATCAGTATGTTCTTGAAAACGCCGTTTTCAATACTCTTTTCCCGCCTTTGCTCTTGTTCGTGATTATTATGTTTATTCGGCCGCCCGGCAGAGGCAATCTCACGCTCATAAAAAAGGAGCTCGAGGCAGTGGTTCTCGAAGCATCAGCCAAAGATTACGTTCTTAATATTCCTAAACCTAAAAAATCGCTCATTAAAGATTTGGTTATTTTAATCTACATCGCGGTTTCAATCGCCGTCTTATACGGAACCGTGAAGCTGCTTTTGCATTTTAATTTCAGCCCAGCCAGCATCGGCGTATTTGTTCTCTTTACCTCAATCGTGGCGGCCACCGGCATTCGGGTGAACAACCGCTCGAAAGAACTGAATATGAAAGAAAAAAAATCTTCTTTTTGGGGATTGGTTTTTGACACGGTTTTCATGCCTTTTGTTTCGTTGGGCCAGTTCATAATCGCGGGCTTAAGTAAATTGCAATTTCTGGTCACACTTATCAACCTGATCGACGTGCCTTTCCAAATGTTTGTGATTTTTATTGAGCATTTTAACCAGTTCATAAGGAGCAAACGGGAGGAGGTGCAATGATCAGAATTTACAAACCTTACAAGGAAGCAAACCGACCCGAAATTTTTTGACGAAATCAAACAACATACCAACAAACTTGAGAATGTTGGTATATTGTATATAATGTGAATATGCATAAAATAAAGACGGCAAAACAGATGGAGCGGCATCTCAAGGGCATAGCCAATCACTACCGGATTGAGATACTGCTCCTCATTGCCGAGCACGCTGATATAACTCTAGAGGATATTGTGGAAACGCTCGAGGCAAATGAAAAAACTATCGGCGAACATACGCGGCGGCTTTATCAAGCCGGACTGATCAATAAAAAATACCGAGGTAAATTCGTGGAACACGCTTTGTCGCCCTACGGCACAACATTTGTCCGCTTCTTAAAATCATTCCAGCAAGCATAACACTCAATGCAACAACATCCTTACAAACTTGAGAATGTGAGGATGTTGTCGGGTAAAAAAATATATGAAACAAACCGAAATTGAACTGCAGGCGAAAATTGAACACACTGCTCCCCTGCTTGCGTTTCTGGAACGCGAGGGCAAGTTTCAATACGAAAAAAATCAAATTGACGAATATTTTACGCCGGCGCATCGGGATTTTTTGGCAACGCGTCCGGTCGAAGAATGGTTTCGTCTGCGCAATGCCGGCGGTGCTTATTCTATCAATTACAAAAAGTGGCATTTCGATAGCGAAGGACGCGGTCTCTATGCTGATGAATTTGAAACTAAGCTGGAAAACGGGCAGATGGCAAAAAAAATTATTGATTCACTGGAGCTTAAACCGCTTGTAATAGTAGAAAAGGTTCGCAAAACTTGGCTATATGCTGACTATGAAATCTGTCTTGATTCAGTAAAGGGCTTAGGCGATTTTGTGGAAATTGAATACATGGGCGCGCGTGAAACATCCGAACACAAAGCAATTCTGGACGAAATGATTTCATTCTTGAAAAAGCTCGGTTGCGGAAAAATTGAAATTAACCACAGCGGCTATCCTGCCTTACTCCTTTTCGGCCGCGAAGGAAGATTTGATATTGTTTAATCAAAAACATTCTAACATTCTTGAGAATGTTAGAATGTTTTCTCGACTGAAATGTTTAATTCGGGTGCTCACCCGCCGTTAGTTTTTCCCCTGTCTCTTAAAATCCTTCAATTTTCGGAAAGCTCAACTTCGTGAAAACGTCAGCATTTAATCGAGGTTGCAATAATATGCTATAATTGCTATTATGAATATACGTTACAGCAGGCATGCGCTCGAACGATTGAAGCAAAGAGGTATTATTAAAAAAGAAATTGAAGAAGCATTAGTGAACGGTCAGCAAAGAGTACTGCAAGAGCACGGAACAATCGAATGCATTCATACGAAACGAGGCAAGAAATTAGTAGTTGTTTATAATCAGGATAAGGATAAAAGGATAAATATAAAATCGTAACTGCATATTATCTATGAACATAAAATACGACAAAGAAGTTGATGCGCTTTATATTGCTTTTAGAAAAGTGCGGGTTTATAAAACACTTAGACAGAACGCTAACTTTTTGGTTGATGTTGATAAGAAAGGCGAAGTTACCGGTATCGAGATCTTACATTATTCAAAGACTGGTTCTCGCGGAGAACGACTTAAAATTTTTGCCGGCCAAAACCGAATACTTATTCCCGCATAATCAGCTTAGTAAAAAAACAAGCCCGCTTGCGCGAGCTTGGTGGCCGTGCTATCTAGCACGCCTGGACTTGGGCTCTTCGAGGCCTAGTATGGAGAGCAGCCGCCTCCTGACGGCTAATTCTTCCTTATTTCCAGTTCGCAGGAGGTCATCGGAAAAACAATCTGCGGCACACATAACCAGGTCGGACTTAGGACTACGAAAACCGACTTTCCTCGCAACATCCTCCGCTGCGCGGCAAAAACCGTAGTCATTCAGTAGTGGCCTGCCGCTCGCAACATACGCCGCCTCAATCGGACACATACACGCCTCCCCCCGCTTCTCGCGCGTCCGAATTTCGCCGCCTCTCCCGATCTTCCAGTGAAATTGAGACCGTGCCTTGAGAAGAAGCTCGACAAATCCTTTCGGTAACCGCATCTGCGTCACCTTCCTTTCATTTCAATGCCAGTACCATACTGCCACGAGTGCTGATTACTTATTTAACATAATCACTTAAAATATGCAAACACTTGACCAAAAATATAAGAACGTAGACAGCTCAGCATTATTCGCGATTACTCCGTTCCCGCAAACTCGACCGCCCCGCGCACCACTTGAGTGCGCGGTTTTTTCAGAAGCTTGAATATAAATGAAAAAGCACCGCCAAAGGACGAAACCTTAAGAGGTGCTTCTTCTTGTGGATTCAGTGTTATTATAGCAAGCCGCTTGTTAAAGTCAACCCTTTTATCCACAGCCGCCGAAAAGCGGTTTTTACTTTGCAAAAAAGGAAAAAATGAGATAAGATAAGGTGACCGGAGATGATTAAAACTAAACAACTAATTATAGTTATGAAGTCTTAAATAAATTATATATGTCTGAAAAATTCTCCTCATTTGAAAGAGTAATAGGGACACCCGATGAAGATGAGAAAGAACAGATACTCGATGAGCGAAAAAGCGCCTTTGATGCAAATAAAGCTCGTGAACTTAAAGAACATGAGGTTCAAAAGACGCCTGAAGAAATTGCCGTCATAAGTTTAGCCAATGAAGCAACTAATACAATCAGGAGAAAATTTAGACTTCCGGATTTCAATATACCGCCAGAAAATATCGCCATAATACAAAGGGAATATTGGGATTGGAAAAAAGATGGTAATTCTAGTTTTTATCCCAGCGAGCAATTAATTGCTACTTCTTATCGAGGACCGACCTTAACCTTCGCCCGTCTCATGTTTCACGAAATGATTCATTTTAAATCCTTTGGATCACTGAAAATCATGAAAGGGGGGCGAGAAACGACCGAAGATCGAGTTGGTTTGCATACGAGAATCCGTGGAGGAAAGGAATATTTCCGATCGTTGAACGAAGCGACTATTGAAGAGCTTGCAGATCGATTTATTGCAGATCTTATAAGTCAACGGGGTTTACTTTTTCGCGAGGAGATAGAGAATTTAGAACAAGGCGTTGAAACCGAAGAAGATTTAGAAGAATATTATGATGAATTGCGACTAGTACAACCCAATTTTGCCTACGAAGAACAGCGCGATATTTTGGATCGCCTAATTGATAAACTCTATAGTCAAAATAAAGAAAATTTTAAAAGCCGTGATGAAATTTTTGATGTTTTCGTTAAATCAATGTTTAGTAACAATCTTCTTGAAGTCGGTAAGCTTATTGATAGAAGCTTCGGTAAAGGAACTTTTCGAAAAATCGGGAAGCTCGAAACAAACCCGGATAAACAATATCGTTTTATCAGCGATCTCTAAGAATGATCCGTCAATCATATGCTTAAAAGATTTCGTTCAGTTCTTTTCTACGCGAGCGATCTTAAGAAAACCGCTGAATTTTATAAACAGCTTGGTTTTGCGGTGGAGCGAGAAGAAGATATGGTACGCGTAAAACTAGGCGATTTCAGACTTGCTTTTGTTGACGAAAATAAAACTCCGATTAAGAACGAATCCGGAATGAAACCAAAAGGAACAGGAGTATTTGTCTACGTGGAAGTTGAAGATGTGGATAAATATTTCAAATCGCTCAAAGAAAAAGGTGTGCGCACTTCAAGCGAACCGCGCGACTGGCCGTGGGGCAAGCGTGAATTTGTCGTCAAAGACCCGGATGGGTATAAATTGGTTTTTTACTCGCCGATCAAAAAATAGCTTTTGATTTATACTACGACCAATCCAAAAGAATGCTCCAATATTTAGTCATCATCGCCGCCCTTGTAGCTTTATTTGCCTGTCTCTCGTATATCCGCTCGATGTTTCGAGGCGAGGCAAGGCCAAACCGAGTGAGCTGGCTAATGTGGTCCATTGCGCCAATGATTGGGACGGCCGCTGCGCTTTCCGACGGCGTGCGCTGGGCAGTGCTGCCAGTATTTATGGCAGGATTTTCTCCGTTGCTTATTTTTATTTTTTCGTTTGTGACTAAAAAGGCATATTGGAAACTTGAACCATTCGATTACGTTTGCGGATTATTCTCGGCGCTTGCACTCATACTATGGGGTGTTACTAAAGAACCTAACATCGCGATTGCTTTTTCGATCGCAAGCGACGGCTTCGCAGCAGTTCCTACTATAACCAAATCTTGGAGGCATCCAGAAAGCGAAGCGGGTCTCCCCTATCTTTCCGGAATTTTCGGTGCATTTACAAGCTTCCTCGCAATAACAACGTGGACTTTTTCCTCATACGCATTTCCCATATATTTAGCACTTGCAAATATGGTGATACTGTTTAGTATTTATAGGAAAAGATTGATGCCTGAATCTTTTAAGGGAAAATAATTAAACTAAAGATGAAAAGAGTTTTTATCGTCCACGGTTGGGGCGGCTTTCCCGAAGAAGGCTGGTTTCCGTGGCTTAAGAGAAATCTTGAGAAAAACGGTTTTCAAGTTCAAGTTCCGGCCATGCCGGAGCCAGCTTATCCGAAAATCGAGCCGTGGGTCTCGCACCTTTCTAAAATTGTCGGCGCTGTTGATGAAAATACTTTTTTCGTTGGCCACAGTATCGGTTGCCAAACGATTCTCCGATATTTAGAAAGTTTGCCCGCCGACAAAAAAGTTGGTGGCGCGGTTTTTGTGGCTGGCTGGTTCACCTTAATGAACTTGAAAACCGATGAGGAAAAAGAAATCGCCAAGCCGTGGCTAGAAACTCCGATTGACTTTGAAAAAGTGAAGCACCATACCAAAAAGTTTTTTGCAGTTTTTTCCGATGATGACGAAGTTGTGCCGCAAGAAAACAAAAAGCTTTTTGAGGAAAGGTTGGGAGCAAAAACTGCGATTGAACACAAGAAAGGACATTTTAGCGGCAGTGATGGCGTAACCGAGCTCCCATCAGCATTAAAAGCTGTTTTAGAGTTTGCATCACAATAAAACTGAAATCGTAGGGTTTCTGGTGTGTTTTTGCAAAAAAAACGGGGCCGACTCGATAGTCGCTATTTTTGCCGAATTAAAAAATGTTATAATTGACTGCAGAACACAAGACGCGACCTAGTCGCGAGAAAGGCTTACGGTGAAACGTTGCTTCAAATGCGGCGGTGAGCTTCGCGAGTGGACCGTTTACGAGAACACGCGGACCGCTCCCAAAGGAGCGACCACGAACGTGTTCTCCTGCTGGAGTTGCGGCTCGGTTTTCACCAAGGGCAAGCGCCTGAACGGACGCATGGGTAAAATCAGGTTGCTTTTCGGACCTACCGGCGCCTATCAGCAGCTTGAAGATCTTGTCCGGCGGTTCAAGCTCCTCCACGCTCTTCCCAAGGCCTCGCATGGACGGCGCTAGCCGTCCTTTTTTTAATCTCGCTCATTTTTTCTAAATTTCAAATTCAAAAAACTGGTATTAATTGACGATCGTCAGCTAATGCCAGTTAATAAAGATTTTTGATCAGATTTGAATAGTTTCTAATTTTCTTTGATATCCGAGGCATTCAGATAGCCGGATTTGAAATTATATTTAAGCTGTTCTAAAAATTTAATGCCGTCTTTGGGAAAAAGTTTTTTCGGTTCACGGGAGGCATAATTTTTAATTCCCTCTTGAATTAAACCGCGGATTAGATTTTCATTGCCTTCACAAACAACTGCATCACCTTCTAAACGGCAAACAGCGGCTACGCTTTGCGTGCCATCATTATTAAGCTGATAGATTTCTACAAATTTTTTCATTGTTGTGTTTCTGGTGCAGCCAGCTTTTTAGGATAAAATGGCAATTCTTCATAATATTCTTGCGGTACGCCATTATGATTTTTTAAAATCCCGGCAATGAATTCTATACGCGCCAAGCAGGCATCAACTTCTCCTTGAGATAAAAGTTCGCTTAGCAGTGTCCGTAGAATTGTTTTACCCTGTTCCCATGACAGAAATAGTCTAAGTTTCTCTGTTATATCATTAGGAATTTCTGCCCCAAAAAAACTTGCATGAGGAATAAAATCGTCATTTCCAAAAGTTAGTCCGTTGTCAATCGCATAAATTTTGCCGTCCTTATAAAGGAAATTCCCTCTGTGCCGATCAGAATTCCAAAGAATATAATCCAAAATCCAGAGCCGGCGAAACTCGGTTTGTTCCATTTTCTTATATTCTAGAGCCGTAATCATATGGCCGTTTAAGGCCTCGGGGATAAATTCTTGAAAACTGCCTACTTTGCCTTTAATCTGACGAATTACCGTGGGCGGCACCATTCCAAATCCTAAAAATCTATCCATTAAATAAGCCGCCCGTTCCCGCTTATAGTAAGTGCCGGCTTCAACTTCATCTCGCACAACACGTTCTCCCTCTCTTGGCTTAAAAACTCCGGCACCGTCGTCTTCTAATTCAATAAATTCGGTTTCGTTTATTCCTCCATTAAGGCCACTGGTTTTCCTTTCTCGGCGGGTCTCCAGAATTTCTTCTTGCGGCATTTTTTCATAAGAAGTGCCTTTCTTGGCCGCTCCCGGAGCAGGCGGCGTCGCAATTTCAAGCGCTGCTTCTTCGCCCTCGCGCCATTCTCCTTTTGACTCACCCATACCGCAAATCGTAACTTAAACGGGGAATTTACGCCAGCTCAAATTTAGACGCGGCAGCCAGTACCTCTTTTCTAAAGTCTTCAAAATGTTTACAATTAAGAGGGAAAACTTTTAGTTAAATATGTCCGATAAAATTAAGATCGCTGTATTTGGTGGCGGATGTTTCTGGTGCACCGAGGCGGTTTTCAAAATGTTGAAGGGTGTGTTTTCGGTGAGCCCGGGTTACGCTGGGGGCAAGCAACAACTAACAACCAACGACCGACGACCCACTTATGAAGAAGTTTGTTCGGGCAGAACCGGACACGCCGAAGTCATAAAAATCGAATATGAGCCGGAGAAAATTTCTTTCCGTGATTTGCTCACGGTGTTTTTTGCAACGCACGACCCCACTACTCCCAACCGTCAAGGCGGTGATGTGGGCACGCAATATCGGTCAATAATTCTCTACTCTGACGAAAAGCAAAAAGAAGAAGCGGAAAAGTTTGTGGAAGAGTTGAATGGTTCAAGTGAAATTGGCGAACCTATCGTGACAGAAATAAAGCCCTTGGATAAATTCTACGAAGCGGAAGATTATCACAAAGATTATTACGCTAAAAATCGCGAAAATCCCTATTGTCAAGTTGTCATCAATCCGAAACTGGAAAAAGTTCAGGAAAAGTTTGCGAAGTTGCTAAAAAAGAAAGAAAAGGAGTAAAGTAGAGATACTCTAAACCAATAGAGGGCTTATGGAAAAACTTCCCAGCGGACAAGAACCGGACGAGGAAAAACCATCTCACGAAACGGAGAAACCCGACCAGTTTGGGCCAAGCCCGGAAGAACGGCTTCACGAACGCTTAGAAGGCACTCCCGAAAAGCAGCCCACTCGTGAAGAGATGAACACTGCTCTTCAAGCCTTCCTCGAGAAGTACGGCGAGCGCTGGAATGAACTGCCAGAAGAAGCACAAGGCGCTTGGTATGAAATTGAAATGGAGGTAGAGATTGCTAAGGATCGTGCGACAGCTCTTCAACATCTAAAGGGATTCGAGGAGCAGTTAGAGCGTTTTTTCAAAGAGCGCGAAGGCCCCTCGTAGTCGTCCACCACCGCAGGTATTTCAAAGACACCTGCGGATTTTTTTATTTGTGCTATAATCAATCCAGCACCTCGCTCGCAAGAGCAGAAAGGAAACCAATGGACTGCCAAGAATGCGGCGGTCAGCTGATCATTCTGAAGCGCGGCCTTGGTTGAAGCGGCGCAGGTGAGCTCGCCGGGTGCGAGCGCTGTGATTCTGTCTGGGAAAGTCCCAGCTCCGACGGCCCGTGGCACAAGCGAGACTTCACGGTCACCGAATACCGACGCCGCAAAGAAAAGGAGCGTCTCGACAAGACGAACTGAAAGAACCGCCCAAAGCTCTTTGGAGCAGAAAGGAAAACGTATGAACCACTGTCAGCACTGCGGCGGATTGCTGGAACTCGAATCCGATGCCCACAGCTGTGGCGGGTTCGGCAACATCTACAAGTGTAAGGGTTGCGGGGCTCGCTTCCAGCAGAAGACTGGTGGCGCTATCGTGACTCCCGGTGGCGAGACACTCAAGCCCTTGCCGCGAGATCCGTTCGAGGACAAGCTCTCCACGCCCGACGATCCGAAGTTCCTCAGTCTGCTCCGCAGACTCGCGAACGGCCGTCCCTGACGGCCGATTTTTTATTGTCTTTGTTCAAAAATTCAAGGTAACGCCGCAGAATTTTTGATTACAAAACAATAACCCCGCACCAATTTTGCCATAGCTACTAATAAGGCGATGTGCTAAGAAAAACTTGATTTACTCTCGCGAAGCGCGTGTGCCGAATAGGCACATCCTGTTATGGGCGAAGCGCTTCGCCGAAGTAAAACTTGCAAAATTAGTGCGGGGTGCGATGCGCTCTTTTTTGACTATAGAGTTTTGATCAGCTACTATTGTGGCAGAACCTACAAGGAGCGTGACTGATGGAACTTCGTGACCTTATAACCCTTATCTTCCGGCTCTACGGTCGGCGTGCGCGGGTTTTCCTTTCTGGGTTTCGACACCGAATCGAATTCTTGAGTCTTGCGCTTGCGGACCTTCAGGATGTCGTGCGCAAAGACCCGGAAGATAAAGCTAGGGTAGGCGGAGCGCTCGCGCGCGTGCTCGCACGTATCTTCCTCATCGCCGAACACTTCCAGTATCTTTCCCAATTCGGCGGCATAAAGGGCCTGCCGCTCGTCGAGGCACTAGCCGAGAAGTATCCGAAAGATCGCTGCAGTTACTGCCAAGCCTTCCCTTGTGACTGCGGAGAGAAACGGCAGGCTAGCTCTACTCATCATCCGGACGAAACCCAGCTTCACTGGCGTCTTCGGGAGTGGTGCGGTCATCTTGAGGGACTGTACGGCGCGAAAAACCGAGAGCGCGGTGTCGACAACGTGCTGAATCGCCTCGTTAAGGAGGTGCACGAGATCCTCACCTTGGCGCTCAAGGCGCGGAATGGAACATTTAGGGAATCCCTTGTCCGTCTCGAAGCCGAGTTCGCTTACGAACTCGCGGACGCGATCGCCTGGACAATAGCGACAGCCAATGTCCTAGGTGTCAATCTCGAAACCGCCTTTATCGAGAGGTATAAGGATGGGTGCTGCCGCTGCAAAGAACTTCAATGCGTCTGCACCTATTTTAACGAGGACCCTGAACAGTGGGAGGGCTAGCGTCTCCTAGTCTGAGAGCGGGTGCCTTAACTGGTATCCGCTTTTTTTCGAAAAAAAAGCGGGTATGCGTCCTCTCGCATACCCGTTAAAGCCCCTGGGCTTACTTCACTTCGAACTCGGCCCACCTGGCGAACCTCGAAACCGGAATCCTGCCTCCACGGCCCTCATGCTTCTTGCCCTCCTCTTCGTACTCCACCCACCGGTAGCCGGTCGGTTCCAAGCCGCGCTTAGTCACCTTGCGCACGATCGCCTCTCCGTTGCCGCTTTCCTTGCCGTAGCGGCCGCCAACCCGAATTTCGCCGATGTCCATACCGCCTCCTGTGGTTTGCCCTTTTGTGCTTATTTAAATTTAATTCATCTCTGCGGCAATGTCAATTTACGGCCTGGTCAAATTGACGACAACCCACGCCGGCGCTACATTTAAACTAGCTCTTACGATTCTTGTGTACGGTTCTTCGACAAGTAACCCTCCCGCCTTTTAGAAAGGTGAGGGGGTAAACCCCTAAAACGGAAGGAGACGGCATGGAAACCATCTCTCTTACCGCTCGAGACCTCGAGCGGGTGGAAAATCCATGCCCCGAATTCCGTTCGTGGGCGTGGAATATGCTGTTTCTCGGCAACCTTGAAACACTGGTCGCGACGGTGATCCGGAGCGGCAAAGCAGGAGACGTGCCTCAAGCGCTCGCCTATCTCAATCAATTCATCGGCAGTCAGGCGCTTCAGATCACGAGGCTTGGCTGGACCGAGATCGCGGGCGAGCCGAGCACGCGCATTCTCCGACTCTCCAAGCGTTTCGCAACTCTTTTTCACGGCGAGGAACCCAACTCTGCTCTGGCAGATCCCTGCCGGCGCTTGGGAACGCTCTCTCACCTGGTGGTGCCGGAACTCTTGGTCGGCAACCTGCTCGCGCTTGAGACTACTAAGCCTGCGCCCTATGCAGAACAACTTGGCCTTTTCCAAGAGCAACTGGTTTTCTTCAACCACAGGCTTAGGCGCTGGCGCAGGCGCTTGCGGCGCCGCTCGGACAAACTGCATCTCATCGAACGCATCGAGGGCTATGTTTCGGAATTTGCCGCAGCGCTCGAGGCAAGGCAAGGCCGCGCCGCCATGCATATGAGACGCGGTCTCCTCCGGAGGTTTAAGGAGGCGCTTCGGAAGGTTTACGGTCTCCAAGTGAACCAAGTGACCGGCAACATCTTCGAGGACGAATACTATGCCTTCCTTACGCTCCTAACCTGGGCGCAAGCGCTCCTTTACTACCGCAATACTGGCCCCCAGCACCTCTTTCGAGAAGTCCGGGTGCTCGCTCCGGAACAGGACTTGTCCGGCGGGCGCATCGACGCCTTGGAGGTTACTCGGATTGCGGACTCGAGCCCCTCGGACGCCCAAGTGCGGCTGCTTCGCGAGATGTGCCGCAGGCGTTATCGTTCAGTCGGACACTTAATCCGCGAGCTCGTCGGCACTTTTGGAGAGCTACTGGTCTTGACTGTTAAGGACTGGAAGTTCGCCATTGGCGACGGCCCCCAAGGGATAAGAGAGCAGATTCTCGAGCCCGAAGAAATCATGCGTGAGCCGCTCGCGGAACACGTGGAGCAACTCCAAAGATATCTGACGCTCACCATGCTCTCCTATCACCTGCTTATCGGAGAGCGCACCGACCCCTTGTGGAAATCAACGGCGTTTCGTCTACGGGGGGAGCTTGTCTATTTCTTCCCGCACGTAGCGCCAGTGAGCCACGAGGTGACGCTCGACGCTACCGGCTTTGAGCACACCTTTGTGGAACTCGTGGTTAATGAGTGGGAGTCGGCTGAAGAGCGGACGCGTCTGCGCCGCATCACCGGAGCAGTGCTCGGCCATGCCATCGAGCTTTTGGGCGGCAGTGGCCCTAAGAGTCTTAGAACGACAGGCTTGAACCGCGAGTCTTCGGAGCTTCTCTTTGCCGATGCCTTTCCAAGAAATAAAGGTGCGGTGACAAGCTTGGTTCAAAGCTACCGGCCGCAACCGGAATTCCTGGACGAAGACAAAATCGTCGAGGTTATTCGGACGCGGCGCGGCGGAACGCATCATCTGCTCCACTTCAACCGGCTCGTCGCGGCTATAGAGAGCGGCAAGCTCACTGCTTCGCCTGCTTGGAACGAAGCTCG
>Ga0213870_1000654_pt1 | contig 16058 bp, 31 predicted proteins | sample WICALVC2017_Meta_FD_160119 | JGI IMG/M metagenome (GOLD analysis project Ga0213870, IMG submission 160119) | Freshwater microbial communities from subterranean cave lake in Wind Cave National Park, South Dakota, United States - WICALVC2017 | ecosystem: Environmental > Aquatic > Deep subsurface >... | reverse complement strand
TAAATGTTTGGCGCTGGAGGTGGGATTTGAACCCACAAGAGCTTGCGCTCGCAAGCTTTCCATTATATTCCAGGCTTGTGCCATACCGGATTAGGCGACTCCAGCATCCTATAGATTTATTATAAAACTATAAAGATGTGAACCAATAAAAAACAATGGCATTTTCCTATATCCCCTACAGTCATCATCAGATTGACATCTAGTTAACATCTAGATATGGTTTCTGGCAAGTTGTTCAAAATACCTATATAAAACCTTAAAACATAGGTTAAGAATCAAATTCCATAATATCAAGAGACCGTCTGTGTAGTATGTGCTTCTATCTACCCTAGCCGAGTCATATATAGCCACAGCATCATGTAGTACCGCCCAGATAGTGTAGACTACAATATACTAGCATTACATGTATTAGCCAGTACTGTATCGCCACTCACCCTCAGACTGACAGTACATATAGCTGACACTGGTACTGTGCTGTAGGGTAGTGATCGATGCTGTGCTATATCAGTTATCAACGCTGTAGTGTTTGATACAGTCGCTATAGTATGGAGACTGCCGATATAGAAGTATACTACTGATGTACTACTGTACTGGACATTAGTGTGACTGCTCTCCTATTAATACATCTTGACGAATACATTATCTCGAGAAATAGAGGATTGCTCTTTAGCCAAATCCCACCATGTTTTTTGATTCTCAGCCATTTAATCATTCTTTCTGATTTTTTCTACAGATTCTATATCTCTCAAAAGAAGTGTAGTCCTTCCTTCCCTTTCCATAAGCAATTTAGCAGAATCTAATAACTCTTTTACATTACTTTCAGTGGTTTTTTGCAAATACTCTAAACTCTCATAACTAATCCTTGAAATACCTAGTTGTTTAGTCATTTTCTTGAATGTATTGATGTGAAACAAATTGTCCATAAAATTACCAAAATATTTTTTTCTAATCATTTTTATAATTAATTATAACTTGGCACAGTGAAAAATTCTTTAATAATAAATGATAATATAACAATTTTTGTAATATTATCATTAGATATAACAATTTCTTTAAATCTAGCATATTATAATTATTTTTGGTTATTAGATAGGTAATTTTTTTCATAGCCATTCACACCTTGAAAGTACAGAAGCTGTATCTTCTTCATATGGTTGAAATCTCTTGATTCCAAGAAATCGGTCTATTGACAAATTATTAAAAGAAACAGTATTCTTAATGTTTTTTATAGAAGTTAGAATTTTCATTCTAGTATCATCGTCTAATGAATGCATGGTTTTTAGATTTTCTAAATTTAATTTTAATTCAATTTCTGATATAAGATTGTTTATGTCTATATTGCTTATCATGGTTTTAACATTCATAATTTCGTATTTCTTTGGTCTACCACTACCAGTGACCAAACCAGCTTTTTCAAAATCACGCAAATATGCTCTAACCGTGTGAATATTTTGTGATAAACCTCTAGCTATCTCCTTAGCTTCAAACTGACTCATCATAAGAGAGTCAACATATTCTTTGATTTTATTGAAAAATTCCAATTCGTAATCTGGCAATGATTGTAAACTCTCTTTCAAAGATTTGCCAAAAATTAGTAATGTAGCAACTAAATCCCACAAAGTAGCTACCAACCGTTCTTCATTATTAATCTTGATTTTTTCACGCTGATATTGGTAAAGATTGACTATCGAAGATAGTTGGTAAAAGAATTTCTTGATATCCCTTTTGCTTCTAAGTTCTGTTGAAGGAAAATAATTTGTTAAAAATCCTGCATAAGGAGTTATTACCTTATATCCAGTCAAAACCTTTGGTATATATTTAATTGTATTGAATGTGTCATCAATTTTATAAGCTCTTTCTTGACCAAGTTCAAATCCTTTTACCAAATCATTTATGACGAGTTTATTATGCTCCGATGTTGTATCGACCGTAATGATAGATACACGATTCAGTAGCTGGTCTGAAAAATTTACATTCTGATTAGTGATAATGTATGAACTGCGTGCACGATTTTCAATTATTTTGGGCGTAATTCTACCTAAATTATCTTTGACAGTTGTAAGCAATGTTAGCTTGCCTTCTGATATGGAAAGTTTGATTTTGTCAAATGCGTCATTCGCACCGCTAGCTTCATTAATCAGCACAACCTTATGGTCGATTGAAATATCTCCTTCACTGAGCCACTCTAACACGTTAGGGGTGACTCTGCTCAAATCTAAAACCATATCATTCGGAATTAATTCAACCGCTTTCCTTTGCACCCAACTCTTCCCTGCAGCAGTAGGACCAATAAGAAGGGCACTATTTGGCTCATCGGTAACACATGTCGTCATGGTCAGATACGTTGCTAGTTTTGTTTCATCTTCACCAGTAATTATTTCATCTAATTTTCGTTTAATTTCTTTCAGTACATTGCGAGTAGTTAGAAATGTTTTTATATTTCCAACAGCATTAGGACTCAGCTGTTCTGATTTTTCTGGATTTAATAGTTTTTCAATTTCTTCCTGTTTTTTATCACGTATCTTTAATGCTAATTCATTCAATAATTTTTCCAGAATATCTCTATTTGTAGTTAATATGGTTTGCAATGCAACCAAAACTTTATCTCGTCCAGTTTTTCGGCTAAAATCAATTTTATCAATAAGCAAAGGTTCATTACGATTAACATTGGTTACAATTGTTTCTTTCGTTTTAATATTATACTCAAGTCTTGTCGCATTTGGTGGTAAGTTACCATCCTTTATTTCATGAATAATTTTGTCATGTTGTGACAATGGAGTATTTACAAAAGGTATGTCTTTCGAGTCATTTCTAATTATTTCCAAATTTTCATTCAACCAAAGAATTGCTGTATAATATTCAAATTCGTTTAATGTATTATTATTGACAAAGTCTAAAACTTGCTGCGGATTATTTTTATTTTCCAACAGTTTTTCAAGCTCTTCTCTCATATATATCCCAACCTCTTTAGAATTTCCTTAACTTCAGAATCGCTTGCTTTTAGTTTCTCAAGTTCCTTTTGCATTTCATTTTTAATCATAAGCTTAGGGTTTTCACCATTCATCTTTCCACCCCATTGTCTTCTAGAATAAGCTTCGCAAGATACTGTGAGAAATTTTGGAAGTTTTGATTAGCTTTAGTTCTGCCTAATCGAAGAATTCTTTCGTCTAATGTTATTAGAGCTTTGTCTTTTGCCATAGGATATAAATAAAAACCTTTATATATAAAGAAATATTATTAATATTATGAAAAATAGTAAGAAAGTTTATACATATTACAGGTGTAAAAAGTGCAAAAGAAATTTTGCTTCAAAGGAAGACTTGAGCAACCACAAGAAATGCCATAAAATCGAAAACATATTAGACGGGAAAAGCAAAACACTTAAAGTATTCGAGTTTATCATCAGTAACCCTGGATTAGTTGCTTACAAGATAGGCTTTATGAACCACCCTAATTTTAATGTGGCTATCAGAAATGCAAAAATAATACCAAACAAAATCAAAACTAAATGGTATAGACCTGTAAATGAATATATTAAAATCCTCAAAGAGAACAACTTAATATTTGATGAAGATGTAAAAAACCCTGGTAAGAGGTATAAGCGGTCTCCAAAAAAAATATATCCAAATTTTAGTACGCTGTTAGATTATTTGAACATTAAATACGACTATATCTATAAATATGACAAGTTTTTATTAGAAGATGAATATAAGTATCTCAAAAACCTGTTTGAAAGGCACTCTGATAAATTGTTTTCTAATTCAACAAATTTTCTAGAGGACTTTGTAAGAATAGCTTTCAAATTTGTAGAAATAAAGAGGGGTGTTTGGAATGTTAACTCAGAACAACTTGATGCATTCGGATGCCTTGTAAAAGACAAGAATTTCAAAAGAAACTTTTATAAAGAACTGTACGAACCAAAAAAACATGTCTTTGATTTAAGTGCAATTGGTGAGCCTAAAAATGAGAAAACCTTCTTTATACCAAAATATAACTTTCATTCTAACATCAAGACAATGTTAAACGTATTGAAGAAACTGGACAAAGCTTTTGAGAAAAGGGATTACGACACAGTACATAGAATGATAGGTTTCATACTTTCAAAAGAAAATGAATGCATGACTAAAAACTTGCCTGGATTCATGTACCGCTTGTTAATGGATAGCTCTTACCAAGAAGAATTAAAAGGATTGGCGTCAAATTAACAATTTTGTTGTATAACATGATTCTTTGCCTATGTGTTAAACAAATAACCTATATATTTGGTCATTTCTTATAGGAAGAATGCTACCACTTAGGCTCTTCCTTTCTCATCAGCTTCTTACTTTCAACTCCGCTTTCCTGAAGATAGGAGAATGTAGATTTCATGTCCTTGTGGCCAAGAAAGTCCTTCACTGTTATAATGCTGTAGCCCCTTTGAAATAAATGTATGGCTCTGCTCGATCGAAACCAATGGCTTGATATCTTTCTGCCTTCCTCACTAAAAACTTCTCTAAATAATTTCTTCTGCCGATAATAAATGGCACCATAGGTCTTTCTGAAAACCTTGCCGTCGGTTATGCTGTTTTTAACTAGGTAATCTCTCAACAGATTCGAAGTTCTATTAGAAAGTGCAACAGTCCTGTTCTGGCTCACCTTCTGCTCGGTTATGAATACTAATCTATTATCCAAATCTATGTCACCAAGCTCGATGTTAAGGATGGCTGATATCCTTGCCCCTGTGTCATATTGGAGCATTATGATTAGCCTGTCCAAGTCGTCCTTTGCCGAACTTACCAACCTTCTTATATCATTAAAGCTTAGGGATTTTCTTCTTAGTCTTCTGGCTGGCTGTTCGATTTTCCTTAGCCTTTTATGAAGATGTGGCTTGTCAAGAAAATCCAAGAGCTTTAGGAAAGCAAACCTCCGCAGGTAAAACTTGTCTCTCTTAATAAAGCTGTTGATAATTTTTATCAGCTCATCATCTGCAATATTATTAATATCATTCTTGCTAAGAAACTGCCTTATAATTGAAACATAGTTGTTTCTAGTCCCTTCGTCAACCTGTTCCTTCAGATAGTCCTTGAATTCATCTAAGATGTTATCCACCTACTTTTGAATAATATTTATTATTATTTAAAGTATAAATATATTGAAATCAAATGAAAAATTTTATCAAAAAATATATCTATCTTAGGTAAGAGTACTTTTCTAATAATATTTTCTTAATTCTTTTAACAACATCATTGCCTCTCCACATGCCATTAATAGCCATTTGTGCCTTTCTTCTAACCATGTTTATCGATCCTTCTGTTCTATTAAGAATCTTTTCCATATCTTTAATCGGCAAATTAGATTCTAAGACTAGCTTAAATTCGCTATCAGTCCATTTTCTTTCTTTAGTCGCTTTACTTCTTTTCATATTATTTACTTGACAGACCGCACTTATAAAGATTATGCCTATCTTATGCGTAACTTATGGCAATCTAACTCTATTTCTATGCTCAAGTCTAATGTATGTATGAAGATGTAAGCTATCTTCTTAGAAGCCCGTTGAGATTAAAGATAATTGAATGCTTGAGTTCTTCAAATAAGCCTATGACACCTTTGGAGATAGCCAAGAAGACGAACATAGCACGTTCTAATGTGAGCACGAAACTTGGAGAACTCATTAAGAGGAATTATGTCATCTGTGTCAATCCTAAGGACAGGAAATGGAGGTTTTACAAGGTTTCTAACAAAGGTAAAATAGCTTTGAATGAAACTTTAAATTATAAAAGATAATGTAAGTAAAGTGAAGGCATGAACTTTGACGATTTCGAGATACTTAAATTGCTCGATTACCACTGGTCTAGAATTAAAAATGAACCTGGTGTTTATGTTGTTCGATGGCTGGAGAATGGTACTCCAAAACATCTTCAAAGATTGAATGGGATCGATACACAGGGCATTCTAGGTGTCGGAAAGGGCAAAAATGTCAGAAAAAGAATCAAACAATTTTTGGATGATATTAGAACAAACGATTTAGAAGTTAAATATCATTCTGGGGGATGGAATTTCAGAAAGTATTTTAGAGATAACACAAATCCAAATGCGATAAGACCGAAAATAGAGAACATAGAAATTTTATGGAAGCGGACAAAAAGCGAATTTGAAGCAGACCAATTAGAAACTAAGTTAATTCAAGAATATGTTATGAACTTTCAAGATAAACTACCATTAAATATTTCAATTAAAAGAGTGCGTTAAAATAAAGGGAATATATGACACCAGTCGCTTTAAGACCATTGTTCGATTTCAAGTTTAGGATTAATCTAAACACAGTTCTATTGTTGATAATCATAGTATTATTACTTGTTATTGCATACAGTCTCTTCAAGCCAGAAGGGATAGTGGAGATGCTAAGAGGACTGTATTATACAACCAATTTGGGATAGTATGAAACTATCAAAACAAACAATCTTGTTCATTCTGAAATATTCTGGCATTGGATTAGGTACAGCTTCGCTTATTTACGGATTTACAAACGGTTTTGATATTCGTATATATAGTTTGTTGTTTCTTGCATTTAGTTTTATTGTTTCGAGCTGGTTGTGGAAGAAATAAACTATAAAAATCATTATATGATAAGTGTTGATATGTCAGAAAACCCGTTTACTACAGCTAATGCTTTAAAATACATTTTGATAGGTGGACTCATTGGAGTGGCAATTGGTTTAATAATAGGTAAATCACTGGGTGCTTTCTAAGATTATTATGTCAGACCTCTCCTCCAATTTTTGGGTGGCTTGTGATTAAGTGGTGGAAATTCATCAAATCGGTTTTCATATTCTTCTATTTTCAATCTTTCAAGACGTTCTGCCCCATCTTTATCATGAGTAATAATGAATTTGAAACGTAACGTTTCAATCGGGTATTTTTCTTCCAGTCCAAGAACTGCGAATGTTCCACCTTCACTATGAGTTCTAGAAGACATGTTATTCGGATTTTCATCTTTTTTTGTTACACTGTAGAAAAAATCTTTAATTCTTTTTTTTATGTCTCCGGATTCTCCTATTACAAGAACACCTTCCGTATCTTTACCAGAAAATCTGTCAATTGATTCAGGGCAACTTATTTTATAAGTACCGGATTTAGATGGTACGTTTTCGTCAATAGTCTTTTCATCGAGTTTAAACCATTCAGACCATTCATTATTTTTCATATGAATCATATGTTGATAATATCTTATAAACCTATCTTATACCTACATCATACCTATCCATGAAGAACTTTTCCTTCACGGTCTTGCAATTTTTATGTTTTTTTAAAAAATTAGCTATCGAATGACCTCTTCGGTTGCACATATCCATCTGCTTGATTCTGTATCCGATGTCAATGTTTTTTTCGTTCCTGTGCGACACTACGACCATGTCCCAACCTATCCAAAGCTCATTTGATAAAAATGATTTTGTAACAACATCCATCAAAAATCACTTCCTTTGCTTTTCTACTACATCTAGTATGTCAACAACAGGTGCTTTATGTGACTTACTAGCGAATATATGCTTAAATTTATCCGCTAATGTTCTTGGCTTGCTTGCAGAATTCCTTAAGTAGGCTCTGAGAATAAGCTTCCGAGACAAGTCTTTTACGAATTCCTTGTCCCCTTCGGTTAATTTCAACTGCTTTTTTCTTCCCATCGAATACACCAAAAGCCATAAATTAGATTAGCCGAAAGAGTAGTATACGGTTTTCTGTGGTAGGAAGTGAATTTTCTAAAATCAAGTTCGTAATAAGGATATATCAAAACTTGATATGCAAAAGCGAAAAGCATAAAATAACGACACTGCAGAAAAGGGTCTTACTATAAAGATAATTTATCTTTAAATATAATGTCGAAAATATCCACTTTATGTTTTCCGCATATTTTAACATTTTTATGACTATCAAAAAAATCAAGGTTAGTTTCATCTACTTCTAAGGTTGAGTATTTACCAGAACAGAAATTACATTCTTCCATACTTTATCTCTTCTTTATTCTCTCTTAAAGCTTCTATCGCTGGTTTACCAAGTTTTATTTATTATAGTTATAGGATTGTTTTATCAGCTCAGACAATTTTAGTAATTCATCCTTGTTTTTAACTAAAACTTCATAATCTCCATTACCCCAATGTCCAATAGCCTTTGGTTTTGTTAAATCTCTTGCTATTCCAAAAGAATCGCTCAATTTTCCACTCGGAACATTCAAAAATGCTTTAATGGCGTTTTTTTGAATAGTAATGTCTACAAAGTTGGTAGTTAATTTATAGGCAATATATTTCGCTTTTGCTTCCTCGACAATCGCATCATCTAAACGGGTTATCATTTCTCTGAGTTGCCTAAACAATTCTTTTATCTCTTTTGAAGCGATTTGCAAATGAGTTTCGATAGAATACTCCTTTTGCAATTTTATGCCGATTTTTCTCTCCTTTCCCCCCTTTTCAAATATTTTTGTTGTGCCGATTTTAACAGTTCTTTGAGAGTCGGATTCTACTAAAAGAATATCATCTTCGTATATTCTGTATTTTAAAAGTTCTATTTTGATAGGAAGTATTTCGGCGGTATCCAAGTCAAACTTGTTATAACTCTCTGCAACACATATTACTCTTGGCGATGTCCAATCAATATCATCACTTATGTTTTTATTTCTGCACAACATCTCAAAATCAGCTTTATGATCCAATAGCCACCTCAAATATGATAATCCCTGATTAATCACATTTTCATTTTGATTTCTTTTATACTCTATAATAACAGGAGAACCATTCTTATCAATTCCTAAAGTATCTATTCTACCACCAAAGCTGGTGCTGTACTCAGTTGCCAAAAAATCAACATTGAGAATTGTTAACAAATTTTGCTCGAAAATCGTCTGAATATTTTTCTCTTTTTGCAAGTCCAATATCGATAATTTGGTTACGACTCCATTTTTGAGTTTGAATAGTGCCATACTGTATTTAGTTATTTTCTCTTATTTAAAATCGTTATTATATTAAGGTTGTGATTTGACCCCACTTACAGAATTCGCATTCTTCAGAAATTTTAGGTATCTTGCCTTCTAAAACCTTCAAAGCATCCTTGAAAATACGCTCAGCGTTCTTAATAGCAATCTCCATCTCTATCAGATTAGTATGAAATACGACATCTCCATTACCATTGATTTCTTCGGGATAATAGAAAAGCAAGTAAGCATAGTCTTCAGTTTCGTAATCATTCTTCCTTAGCAGGAAATTGTAGATGTCCAGCTGGTCTTGGTAATGCTCGTGCGTGTCTTCCTTCAAAGGAAATCCCCTCGTCTTGAAGTCTAGTACAACTAATTTTTGCCCCCTTTGCAGAATATCATCTATAGCTCCCTTTAAAATGTTGCCTTTGCTATCCTTCCATTGTACCCCTTTGAAATTGTTTCTCCATACTTCAAGCAATTCTAAATTGCTGAACAATTTAACCCCCTTCAATTCATGGAGTTCGGGTGGTAGGAGTTTTTTGTCACGAAAAGAGTCAAAGTGTGCCTTTAATATGCTGTCCATTCCAGAAGGAAGCGAAGGAAATATACCATCGGGACGCTTTATACCCTTGTTGAAATGTAGCCAGAAACAGCGGGAGCATTCCTTCATCAAACCCAAAGACGACGGGGATAACTTATAAGACATTAAATTTCTATTTAACTGTTACGAACTTAAAGGATTTTATAGCAGATATTTTCACCATGAAGCTTTAGTTTCGTTTATGTTTTGCTACGCATTTGCTACCAATTGAAATAAACCGATGCTACGAATATGCTACTATGTATAATCTAATTAGTTTTGTGAGTAGGGGTAAAATTAGAAAAAGGGTATTAGTTAATTTGCTTAAGCCAAATACTCCAACCCAACTTTCTCACATAATAAAAACTCATCGTTCAACAACTAGTAGAACCATTCTCGCATTAGAAAAAAAGGGTTTGGTAAAGTGTATAACGCCTGATGAAAATATGGGGCGATATTATGAGATAACAGAGATAGGGAAAAAAGTTCTAAAGAAAATTGGTGAGGGACAAAATGTGTGATTTAAAATGGTAATTAATCGAAGACGAGCGCCATCAAGCGAAATATCTAGTGAAAAGAAGCTGAGTGGACATAGTCAAGAAAACTACTATTCAACATACATCGAAGGAGAGGTGCTTCATGGAACCCAAAAGGGCGACGTAATAGACAAAAACGGAATCCTTCACACAGTAAAAAGTGGGAAGAAATGGCAAGTGTTTCTCTACGGATATAATAGGATAGTTAATTGTATTCATCTAAAAATCTTGCAACCATGCCTTGAAGCTTTTCCTGAAGACTACGACCAGTATGTCGAAGACCGCGAGAATTGCATCGCTTATAAAGAAAAATATATTCAAGATCATGGTAGAGATGCAGCAAAAAACCTATCCAATAATGATGTTGCAAAGCATATGTCAGATAATAAATATATCGAAGCAAAATCTAAGCTTGCAGAAGCCATAATACTGGTTTGTGATATGCTGAAAGATAAAGACTTCTTGCGGAAATTCCTTTGCGAAGCTTTTTTTAATAATGCAGATGTTAATTTTCTTGCAATTAAAGATAGCACTTATAAAAAAGACGGATTATTCAAAGTCTTTGACAAGGAAGACGTCCTAGATATCTTATCTGAAAAACTATTTCCTAGTAGATCGAAAGCTGGACGTGTTCCAGAAGACTATAATGTAGCAGGTCAAAAAATATTGCTCATCTACCAGATATCTGATAATAAATGGAAAAATATAGTTGAAATTGAAATTAGAAATGATAGTGCTACACACTATCGACAGGTGCGATTCAATATGTATAGTAAAGACGCCTTATTCCTGCTACTAAATAATCCAAGATGCAAAGAAGCTAAGAATCTATCCAAGCATGTAGTGGCATATGGCCGGGCAATAAAAACGCTAAGTATATAGTAACCTCTATACATGAGAATAATGCAACTATGAAAAATGGATGCAATCTTTACTTTTAATTTCCATTATTTAACCTGCTGAAATATTTGTTTGAATATCTTTGCTACTAAATTAATGTCCCATCCATTTGCTGCTCTTTTACACAATTGAGAATATGACTGACCCCCGAAATTAATTTTCTCATCTTTGAATCCCATTAAACGAAAATGTTCAGCTATTGAATAGTTTCTAACAAGTAACTCATTATTCTTAGGAGGGTGAACAATCCTCATTTTATTGTGGTGAGGCTCTAGAATAGTGATGCTAATCCCATCCTTACGAATATTCTTGTTGTAAAGATCGGCACATGATGGCTCTATAACTTTGAAATCGAGCCCATATAACTCCTTGAGCCGCTCAATCTGTTTTTGATTCTTGAAAAGTGCCTTATCGGGTTCTTTATCAAGCAAATCTTTGAAAAAAAGTTTTAATTTTTCTTTCGGAGAATCCAAGCGAAACCCTTTTGGTAAAGTTCCATGATATGCGTAAATCCATACTCTTTCCCTATTTTGAGGAATACCATAGTCTTTTGAGTTAAGAAGCTCAACAATCACATCATAACCAAGGGCAGTCAATCTTTGTTTAATAGTTTCTAATGTTTTTCCATGTCTACTTGTTATCAAGCCCTTCACATTTTCTAAAAGTATATGTTTTGGTCTTTTCGCCTCGCAGATTCTGATTATATCGTAAAATAAAGTTCCTCTAATGTCTTCTTCACCTTTACTCAACCCTACTTGTGAAAATGGTTGACAAGGAAATCCGCCTGTAAAAAGGTCGAAATCTGGAAGTTCATTAGGATCAATTTTGGTAATATCTCCGTAATTAAAAATACCAGAATGGTTATTCTCAAAAAATTCAATTGCAAATTTATCATTCTCCGAATACCCAACTATTTTGTGAGGAATATTTGCTCTTTTTAATCCAAAAGAAGCTCCCCCATAACCCGCAAATGCTTCAAACACTCTCAACATATTATCCTCACTTGTATTATTTTTAATTTTCTTGTTTATGAGACCATTAGAATTATTATGTTTAGAAATAATAGTTTCTTTAGAAGCTTGAATTTCATTATTTTCAAAGACAAAGGATCTTTGACAGCACCTTCTTTTTTTATGAAATCTGATTCTCCTTTCATTTTTAGTTTATTTCTTAATTGTTCCATTTTTCACCAACTCTTTTTGAATAAATTTTTCTATTAAAAACAACATTTCCTTTTCATTTTCTTCGTCCATTTTAATAACCTTTTTTAATCTAAAAATAATTACTCTTTATCCTCTTGGATCTGTTTTAATATAACTTCTTTCAGTTTTAGTTGAAACACTAGACGATCTATTTAACATTCTCTCAAGCTTTCCTGTGGATGTTTTACAACTTGGACAATCTTCAGGGACAATATAAGTTACCCCTTTTGCTCTCATAACTTTAACATGTAACTCCGTATTACATATAGGACATAAAATAATTTCATCTTCTAACATATCATCACATATTGCTCCGTATTTTTATTTATCTTGTCTTTAGCTACCTGTTTTAGCACGCAGAAAATCTGATATTCAAAGCCTGATAGCACGTGTTGTGCTACCTCGTCATCAACGCTTAATAGTAATTCAATTTGTTGTTCATTCATTCTGTCCACCCCTACATTTTTCACAATAAACCAATTCAAAGACCGTGTCCTCTGTATCCACCATGCCCTCCTCCGCTATGATTTTTCCGCATTTAGCACATTCTTTCATTTTACTAACACCTCTGACCGATGAGCTAATGTCAAGATACTTTCCAAATCCCAGGTCTGTATCAATTCGTCTCCCTCATGTTGATTCAGTAAAGTAACCCATAATGGAGTAAAATCTCCCCATGTTATGTTTCCTTTGTATCCTTTATTCTTCTCAAATATCATTGTGTTGCCGTGCTTGAATAGTGTAAGATTTTTGCCAATATAAAACTCGTCAGGATAGCCATTCCATTTCCCGCCCTTTATGTTATGTCTCAAATCGTTCGAACTTATCTCAAACTTTACATCCACGGCATCCATATTTCCTATCTTGATTTTGGATTTCCTCCGCCTGACAAGATGAGCCCCGCATTTCTCACATTTCAGCCATTTCCCGTCTGGACTTCTGCAGTAAAAGGAGTAACTCTATCAAATCCAACTAATAATTTGCAATAAAATTCTGCCAACCTCCCCCTATCAATTATCTGTTCAAAAGAACGAAGACATTCAACTAATTTATCGAAATTCATACCTTTGGGGTATTTAGCATTTTTCAAATCTTTCAATGTTTTGGGTGTCATTTTCATCATCACTTTTTTCCTACTATTAGTACTAATTATCCTGTTCTTAGCAACCTTCCAAAACCCCATTTCTCGTACAGAGCGGCGATCTTCTTTTCTCTTTTTTTGTATAATTTCATGCTCTCTTTGTATGATATAGCTCTCTTTCTTGAACGCTGTTTCAAGATGAAACGAGCGATTAGGCCTGCTATAACTCTCATTTTGTAAGACTCTGATCTCTTCGACAACCAGAAGACAGGAAGCACTATTATTGGAATATGCTCTTTACGCCCTGCATCTGTATAGCTCCATGGCTCTCGTGAACCAAACTTGCGACTAGACTCTAACTCAAAATTTACTTCGTCTAGAACCTTCTTTCTAGTTTTTGGAGGCAACCTGTGAAGAGTTTTGCCAATAACATCCGCGAGTTCCTTTTTTAATTTAGTAGTCAATGGGGAAATTCTTATGCTGTAGGTTTCGTCTGGTTTGTCACTCCTCTTTCTTTTGTTGGCTTTAAGTCTCATTCTTATTACCTCGTTTTTTTATTATTAGTAATTATCCTGTTTTTAGCAGTCTTCAAGAACTCCTTCTCACCTTTAGTTATTATAATATCCAAGTCGTCTTTGTAAGAGCCTCTTCTGTTCTCATCTATCATGCATTCGAAAGTATCTAATATGTCATTCTCAAACTCTGCTACTCCTCTTTTCAATTCTGTAAACTTCGGATTTATTTTTTCAAGTTTCGACAGACTGAGAAACCACAGATGAAGTGCGGTGTCATCAGCCAGTTTTTCCAAAGACGGAGTTTCCAATCCTTGAGAAACGCCAAAGTAAAGATAATTCGTAGCATAGCTTTCAAGAAAATTCTTTATAAAACTATCAGGAAAATACTTCTCGAAGTCCTTGAAACCCTTTTTGCTCATATCTAAAAAGCCTTCTTTATAAGCACTATTTTTGTTGACACCATAAATTAGCAAATTTCTGAACAGCTTTATGAGTCCGTTCCAGTTAGGATTGTAGTTCCACTTGTCCTTTGTAACCAGCTTCTCTTTCCTCAGAAAAGTAAGCTTCATTGATATTGTATTCTGCTTCTGCCTCAGGTACTTTGTCATAGACTTCACATTTCCATGTCCAGCAATCACCATAAAAAGTACATCGACGACATCTTTGTTTTCCTCTATGTTTCCGTAAACCATGCAATAACCTCATATGTAATACATTTCGACAAATTCCTCGAAAGAAATTCGATACTTCTTCCTGAATTCGTCTGCCGTTATAATATGTTGCTTTTTTAATTCACTAGCTTTCTTTTCGAGCTCCCTTAGTTCATCTTCCATCTTTCTCAAACTGTCCAGCTCCTTTTCAATCTTCATCTACCCGCCCTCAGCTTGAACAATTCTTCAATCGCCTTTTGTATTTCGCTTTTGATGAATGCTTGGAACATCTCAGGCGAAGCCACAATCTTGTTTACAAACCATTCGTTCTGCTCCACCCGTTTCTTGAATTCCTCTATTTTAAGCGACATATTGCATTTGGTGCAGTAATCAACTTCCGCCATGTTCTTTTCACCGCAGTTGTGACAAATTTGAGGCAACAGTCTTTCAATGACTTCCTCTGCCTTGTCAAGGTTTGTCATATTGTGAACCTGACTCAGTATTGTCCTGTCAACCTCGTCCTCGTCATGAAACACGTAATTTTTTTGCTGGTTGGAACCTGTTGTCCATCCTGCAAACTTGTTGAGCACTGTTCCCGTGAGTCTCGTAGCTATATGTGTCAGGCGGGATTTCCTGAATGAATGGGGATTGACAGGTTTGTTGATGTCCGTTTCCTTTCGCAATCTCTTCAGCAGGGTGTTCATTCCTATTTGGGACATGGGTGTCGCGATGTTTATCCCCTTTGTCCATATGTAAGCTTCAGGATTGCTCTTATCCGGATGTCGTTTCAACCATTCCTTTAGATGCGGTACAGAGTTAACCAATCTTATGTATCTGCTTCCAGTTTTCCCTGTCACCTTTACTCTAACTCCATAATCGTCATATTCGATGTCTTTTATTTGCATGCCCAAGAATTCCGATATCCGGCAGGCGGATTCGTACAGCACCGCCACCATCGCCATGTTCCTGAAGGATTTGGCGATAGAAATGAGTTTGCCTATGTCGTCTTCGGTTAATATCATCTTAACGGTCGTTCTTGTTCCTATCGTTTTAGGCTTCATCCATCTTACACAATCTGGATAATCTTCGCCGTTGTTGAGCCACTTGTAAAATGTCTTCAAAAATGTCATTCTTACGCTTCGGGAGATTTCAGCCACATTTCTGCCTTCCAGCATCTCGAAGTACTTTATCACGTCATCCTTTGTCACATCCTCGAACCGTTTTGACTTTAGGTACTCTGCAAAAGAATGCAAGATTGACATGTGGTTCAATCTAGTGGCAGGCGATTTGCCCAATACCTTGTATTCAAAATCGAACTTCAACATGCTCTCTATGTTTTCTCTGGAAGCTTCGGACTGTCTGGTAGCCCCGAACTTAGAACGAAGGTGCCACATACCCATTTCGAGGGTCGACCTACGTGACATCACCATCCTTTCCAGCCCCATCTCTATGACCTTTTTGTCATCCGCCAATGAAATATCACCTTCGTTGATATTTCTTATTAGCCTTTCAAGTATTTAAATATTATTTATTGGTTCAGAAGATGTATTTTTTATTATAAAAACTATATTCTTATCATGGATAAAAAGATTCCCTCTAAAGAAAAATTACATGAAATAGTCAGGAAGGTTCTGACACAACATCTGAAGG
>Ga0213870_1000653_pt1 | contig 16069 bp, 14 predicted proteins | sample WICALVC2017_Meta_FD_160119 | JGI IMG/M metagenome (GOLD analysis project Ga0213870, IMG submission 160119) | Freshwater microbial communities from subterranean cave lake in Wind Cave National Park, South Dakota, United States - WICALVC2017 | ecosystem: Environmental > Aquatic > Deep subsurface >... | reverse complement strand
CAAATACATCATCTATCATTAAAAAAGATTAAAATTTTTCAAGAAATTCCTTGAAAGTTTGTTTTATTTTTTTGATGTGAGCAAAGGTTAAACCGTGATTACATCCAATTAGGAACGAATTTTTCATTATATAATCTGCGTTAGGAAACTTGCTTTCTAAGTTTTTATGGGCTATGTTTTTGAATGCAGGTTGTCGTAAAACATTACCTGTAAAAATTGGTCTAGTTTGAATTTGATTTTTTTCTAAATGTTTTACTATTTCTAATCTAGTAAAAGGAGCATTAGATTGTATAGTTAAAGGGAAAGCCAACCATGAAGTTTTTACAAAAGGAAGTTGTTTTGGTAAAATGAAATAATCAAAATTGGAAAAAAATTCTTTTAGTTGATTAAAATTTTCATTTCTAATTTTTTTAAATTGATTAAGTTTGTTTAGTTGTACTAATCCGAAAGCAGCGCTTATCTCGCTTGGAAGAAAATTATAACCTATTTCTTCAAAGATAAATTTGGAATCATATGGAATGTCATCTAAATCAGAGGAATATCTTTCATCAATATTTTCAGATTCATTTATTGCAGATGTTCTTCCCCAACCTCTCAAAATTCTTGCTCTTTTTTCCATATCACCATTATTTACGCAGATCATTCCTCCTCCCCCTGCAGCTGTGATAATATGTGAACCATAAAAACTGGTTGTAGATATATCCGAGTAAATTCCAGTTGGCATATCCTCAAAAGTTGCACCTAATGTATCACATGAATCTTCAATGAAAATTAAATTATGTTTATCTGCGAGTTTCTTAATTTGTTTTAAATTTGGAATATTTCCTAATAATGATGGAATCATCAAAGCTTTTGTGTTTTTATTAATTAATTTTTCAATATTGTCAATGTTTATCAGATATGTATCAGGTTCAACGTCAACAAATACAGGAATTAGTTTTTTTTGTAAAATTGGAGCAAGTGTAGTTGAAAAAGTAAGGATAGGAGTTATAACCTCAGAATCTTTTGGAAGATTTATGAGCTCAAATGCCAAAAGATTGGCAGAAGAACCAGAATTAACCATAATGCCAAACTTTTTTCCAAATAAAGCAGCTATTTTATTTTCAAATTCTTTTACTTTTTCACCCATAATCGTTTTATGGTTTTGAAGAACTTCTAGAACCGCTTGTTCTTCATCGTGGTCATGAACTGCTAGTCCATAAGGAACTCTGCCAACATCAGATTTTTCATGCATTTTTAGTTTCACTAATTTGCCCAAATAAGATTTTTTTCTTTTGCTTTTGCAATGTAATTATCAATTTGTCGAGTTGTAAATTGTTGTATATCGGTATCAACATTTATAAATTTTTTATACCACAAAACAGTTGCATCTATAGCTTCTTCAATTGAAAATATATTTTCCCAACCTAGATATTTTTTTGATTTGGAAGAATCAATAGTTAATGAAGGTGATTCATACAAATCATTTGAATTTTTGTCAATTTCTAATCCAACATTTGAGTTCCACTTTTCTAGTATAACACTTACAAGTTCTTTTACTGAAATGTGTTCCTGAGTTACTGAAGGGCCAAAATTCCATGCTCCAGAAAACTTGTTTGGTTCTAAATACATCTTTGTTGCCAACCACAAAATTCCAGAAAGAGGTTCCAAAACATACTGCCATGGTCTAATAAAATTTGGATTCCTTATGTGAATATTTTCTTGGTCACAAATAGATCGTATAGAATCTGGAATGATTCTATCTTTTGCCCAGTCTCCACCTCCTATTACATTTCCAACACGAGTAGTTGCAATTTCTACACAATTAGAAGAACGATTATTTCCGAAGAATGAATTTCGGTATGCTGATACTGCTAATTCAGCAGATCCTTTACTCGCACTATAGGGATCATATCCACCCATTGGGTCATCTTCTAAATGTGGACGATGAGTTTTATTATCATAACACTTGTCACTGGTCATAATAATACAGGATCGTACTGAGGTACAATTCCTGATTGATTCCAAAACATTAACAGTACCAATAACATTTGTTTCAAAAGTTTCCAATGGTTTTTCGTATGAAATACGTACCAGTGATTGTGCCGCAAGATGAAATACAAAGTCAGGTTTATGTGTTTTTAAAGAATCAGATAGTTTTTTTTTATCACGTATATCTGCAATTATATGAGTCATTTCATTTTGTAGATCAAGCGATTCAAAAAGAGATGGTTTTGTTGGAGGCTCTAGAGAATAACCTATAACATTAGCACCTAATAATTTCAACCATAATGATAACCATGAACCTTGAAAACCAGTATGTCCTGTAACAAAAACTGTTTTGTTTTTAAAAATTCCCTGAAAATTTTCTAAGGTCATCTTACCAAATTTTCCAAGGAGCTTTTCCGTTAGACCATAGTTCTTCTAAAAGATTTTTATCGCGTAATGTGTCCAGAGGTTGGAAAAATCCTTCATGTTTGAATGCTCCTAGTTTACCTTTTTTTGCTAATAATTCCAAAGGTTCTCGTTCTAGGACGGTATTATTATCTTTGATATAATCGATAAATTCTTTTTCAAAAACAAAAAAACCACCATTTACCCATGCAGAGTCACCTCTAGGTTTTTCTTTAAATTCCATAACTTTATTATCAATTATATTCAAATTACCAAACTTTCCTGGTGGTTGAATAGCTGTTAATGTGCCCAGAAATTTATTATTTTTATGAAATTGTATACAGCTGGAAATATTTACATCACTTAAACCATCTCCATATGTTAAACAAAAAGTATCATCAACATATTTTGTAATCTGTTTTACTCTACCTCCAGTCATTGTATTAATACCTGTATCTACTAGTGTTATCGTCCATGGTTCAGCATTAATTTGATGAATGTCGATGTGATTTCTTTTCACATCTATTGTTATATCAGACATATGAAGAAAGTAATTTGCAAAGTATTCTTTTATCAAATAACCTTTGTAACCAAGACAAATTATGAAATCATTAATGTCATGTGCAGAATATGTTTTCATAATATGCCAAATAACTGGTTTCCCACCTATCTCTATCATGGGTTTTGGTTTAAGATGTGTTTCTTCTGAAATACGTGTGCCAAATCCTCCTGCTAAAATGACTGCTTTCATCTCGTTGATCCCAAATGAGTAATTCTTGTCTTATTAAAAAATTTATTATCATATAGCGGATACATCAATAATGGGATTTTTGTATGCTGCATTAGTATTTTCTTTTATTATATTGTTGCTAGTAAATATTGTTTGGAGTGCATATAATCTTTACTTATTTGCTATTACAGGAATTCAAAATCTTCTTAAAGGTACTACATTTGTTGAAAATGTATATTTATCAACATATTTGAAATGGATATTATTAGCTGACGGAATTTGGTGGTTAAGTTTTTTTATTTTTCTCATTCAAAGACATAAACAAACTAAATCTTACATTAATTATTTACAATACGAACCAATTATAGATCCTAAAATATGTGTGGTTATACATGTGTATAATGAAGAACAGGTTATCGAGAAAGTTATAACAGATTTCAAGAGTCAAAAAAATGTAGAATATATTGTTGTTATAGACAATCACAGTACTGATGCAACAGTAGAAATTGCAAAACGTTGTGGAGTTATAGTAATATCAAAAGATGAAAACAAAGGATATGCTCACTCATGGGTTATGGGACAAAGGGAGTCATTAAAAACAGATGCTAATGTAATAGTAATTACAGATGCTGATGGTACTTTTAGTGCGTATGATATAGAAAAAATGATTCAGTATCTCAACAACTCTGACATGGTAGTCGGAAGCAGAATGATTCAAGTTTTATGCGAGAAGGATAATCAGAATAATATGTTTTTGGTTTGGGGCAATAATTTCATTGGTAGACTATTACAAATAAAGTTCTTTACCTTTGGATACATAAGTTTAATTCCATTAACTGATGTTGGTTGCTCCTACCGTTGTTTTAGACGTGAAACGTTAGAAAAAATTATTGAAAAGTATACTTACAAAGATGGCGATAAGCCAGTTTTTGGAGTAAACGATACTACTATTGGACTTTTCACAACTACCAAAGTCTTAGAAAATAGATTACGAGTCGTAGAAATCCCAATAACTTTTAAAAGACGAATTGGTCATTCAAAAATGCGAGCAGATAAAAAACGACGGGCTATCAAATTTGGACTACAGATGATTTGGTATGTAATAAGGAGTTAAAAAACACGATTGAATTTTTTGTGTCTTTACATTGTATAGAATTATGGCACATCACATGTTTTCTATAGTTACCAAAAAGATGTGAATGCTACATTTTTTATATAAACAAATTATTATGAAATTATGATTCAAGTATGCAGTTGTCAGTTTAATTATCAATATGGGGACAGAATTCATGCACCTTACAGTATTGCTATATTAGTAGCATATCTAAAAAGTAAAGAAAACATAAACAAAAATTTCAAATTTGAAAAGACATTCGTATTTAGGGAGCGTGTAGAGGATTACATAAAACTATGTAAACATGCAGACATTCTTTTATGTTCTTGTTATGTTTGGAATTGGGAGATAACAACTTATCTGGCTAAAGAAGTAAAAAAGACAAATCCAAATTGCATCATTATTTTTGGCGGCCCTCAAGTTCCAGAAGATACAACAGGATTTTTTGATCAATATCCATTTGTTGATATTCTAGTGCACGGTGAAGGGGAATTTATTATTGAAAATATTTTTAACACTTATGTGAAGGATGAGAACTATTCAAATGTGAAAGGCATTACAACTAAGGAATTTAAAACCGTGCCTCAACCACGTATAAATGATTTAAGCGTTTTACCTTCTCCATATTTAACAGAAATCATATGGGAATTAGTGGAAAAAAGGAATGGAGTAAGATGGATTTGTTCATGGGAAACCCATAGAGGTTGTCCATATCTTTGCACTTTTTGTGATTGGGGAAGTGCAACTTTTACTATGATGCGAAGATTTCCCGAAGAAGTACTGTTTAAAGAAATAGAATGGTTTTCAGAAAATAAAATACCGTATATAGACTGTTGTGATGCAAACTTTGGCATCTTTTTTGAAAGAGATCTTCGTATTGCAAAGAAACTAAAAGAGATGACGTTGAAAAATAAATACCCAGAAACATTTCAACAATCTTGGGCTAAAAATTCATCAGAAAAAATAATACCAATAGCAAGAGAGTTACAGGAAGGCGGGTTATTAACTGCAGTCACGTTATCTGTTCAATCATTGGATGAAAACACTTTAGACATTATCAAGCGTGCAAATATGAAATTCGATAGATTTTCGAATTTATCTAATCAATTTCGCGAAAATGGTCTACCAACTTACAGTGAGATAATAAGAGGCCTACCAGGTGAAACTCTAGAAACTTTTAAGCAAGGACTCGAGATGATAGTTGGAGAAAGTAAAATCGATACAATTTACATTTTCAATTGTATCATACTTCCAAATGCGCCCATGAATATACCATCTTACAGAGAAAAATATAAAATCAAAACTATTCGTTCACCGCTTTATTTAGGACATTCATCAATTCATAAAAGAACAATGGAAGAATACGAAAATATTGTAATTAGTACTAGTTCTGCTACGCTTGAAGATATAAAAGAAATGTATCTTTACTCGTGGTTAATTTTAACATTTCAAAGCTTTGGTATTTTGGAATGTATTTCAAAATATTATAATCAAACACATGATTTGCCTTTCATGAAATTTTATGAGGAATTTCTTGACTTTTGCCGTACAAATGATTCTATTTTTTCAGAAGAATATGAAAAAGTTGTAGAATACATAGATAAGGGTTATTCAGGAAAGGGATGGAATCATCATGACCAAAATCTTGGAGATATTTATTGGCCGATTGAAGAAGCAACGTGGTTATGCTTAGCGTCACAAAAGAAAAAATTATTGCAAGGAATTAATTCCTTTTTAGCCTATTTTGAAAGTAAGCTAGGATACAATACTCCAAGTGATATTTTGAAAGATCTTGCTAATTTCCAAGTATTTTTAATTACTACTAGAGAAGACCAGAATGAGATAAAATCTGAATATTTTGAGTTTGATTGGAAAGGTTTCTTTATTAGCAATGCAAAACTAAAACCAATACAAAAAAACTATTATTATAAAAACCAAGTTCTTGAGAAAGATGCTATAGAATGGAATAAAAAAGTTATTTGGTATGGACGACGAGGTAAAAAATGCAAGTTTGATGTAGAGAGATTACAAGAACAAAAGCCAGAAAGAGATGTGTGGAGAAATGATTTACTTATACGAACGTAGCCATCTAATTTTGAATTCATATACAATTACAAAGAGAAAAATTAGTCTATAAGATACATTATAGAAATTAGGAACTGTTGGAATTCTTAAACAATATTAATAGCACCGAAGTTTGAATAAAAATGAAAAAAGCACTTTTAATGAAGAGTTAGAACATCAATTTCGGTTTATTGCAAAGTATTGTAGAGGCATATCTCATAACATTTTAGGAAAAGATAGAATGTTAACAAATCCTGAACTATCATTTAATTTTGATATACTGAGTTGGTTAGTTAATTTAAAAAACTCCCCTTTGATTAATTTTAAACTTGATGGACCTACTGTAGTTTCATTTCAGTTTACTGAGGAACAATCAAAAATGATTGAGGATAAATTAGAGATTTTTGGGAATACAACAGCAGGCAGGAGTCAAGTGATTAAAAGAATGCCTATAACAATGCTTTGGAGAAAACCTGTTATTTTAAAAACACATTAGAAAAAATGATCCATATCTATATTCTTTTAATAAATTAGAAAATTTGATTATTTTTCATGATTAATTTTATATACAACAATATCCGATTTGTTTGATTTATACAGAACTTCAAGATATGGTGGGATCTTTGGATTATTCGGGTCTGATAGTATTTTCAAGTCTTCGTATTGTGTTGAATTAATATCATATTTCCAGCCACTAATAGGAATACTTCCATAAATCAGATAGTCAGGTATAGGATTGTAAAGTCCGTGACGATCAGCAGGAAAGCTATTGACATTAGACATGTAAATATCAAAATCTGACCAGTTTTCACGTGTGATAAATTTTTCTATTGGATCACCTTTTTCCCCTTCTTGATAAGTAGTTAGAATAATTTTTGTATCAACATAGTACAGATATGAATCTCCTATTGACATAACGTAGCTTCTCTCTATCCCCTGTTGCGCAGATAAAACTTCTGCAATTTTTTCAGCTTCAGCTCCACCTTGTACAAGAGGCTCATCTCTATGTATCAACTCATTAATTTCATTCCACATTCCATCGTATGTCCCTTCATACAAATAATTTTCTAGAGTTTTGTAAGAATGTCCTAAATTTAATAGAATAATTAAAGTAGTAAATATAATTATCACTTTTTTTTCGTGAGAAAAAATCGATTCTTTATATATAGATTTAATTTTTTGAAAAAGTTGTGGAACTATTTTTACCAAAAATATAGAACCAAGTATTGGAATTATAATCCATATTGGAAGAAGATGATCTGGTCTACTTAATGGGAGTATAGAAATTAATGGCAAAAATAACGTAGGAGCAATCAATAGTGGTAACAAATTTAAATTTACATCCTTTAACCAATATATTGCTGATAATCTACTAGAAAATTAATGTTATTTGTTTAATGATTCAAAATATTGAAGTGTTTTTTCAATACCTTCTTTGATTAAAGTTTTTGGTTTCCATCCTAGTGACTTTAGTTTAGAGCTATCAACAACAAAATTTCCAACATCTACTTTTTTTGTATATGATGGCATGTCTACGTACTTAACTTTTGTATTTGTCAGCTCTTCTAACCATTTACCCAATTGATGAAACCAAGTTTTCTTATAAGACGATATCCAATACAAATTTCCAGATTTTCCTTTTTTCATAATTGTAATAATTCCAGAAACAACATCTGAGATGTAGATTAAATCTCTAAAAAATTTTCCTTTACTAAATATCGTTATTTCCTTTCCTTTAACAGCTTGGTAGATCAAATAATTTATGGCATTTTTGTATGGTACTGTTTGTTCTCTTGGTCCAAAAGAATTTGTTATACGAAAAATTAAGGTATCTAACCCATACACTTGATGATATATTTTACAATAATATTCACTCGCTAATCTATTAGCCCCATAAATTGTGGTAGGATTACAAGAAGTTTGCTCGTTTACAGGTAGCCTATTTGGTCTTCCAACAACTATAAACGTGCTTCCAAGAATAAACTTGCATTTTAAATTCATTTTTCTGATTTTTTCTAAAATAAAAAGAGTTGATTTTGTGTTGGATTCAACATTGTATAGTGGTTCTTCAAATGATTTAGAATGTGAAGTTTCTCCAGCTAAATGTATAATAATTTGAGGTCTGTGTTTTTCAATACAATTTCCTAATTTAGGAAAATTGGTTATATCGATTTTTTCGATTTTAACTTTTTTTAAAATATGTGATATGTTATTTCTTTTAATATTGCTTTTTGTGATAATTACTAATTTGTGATTTTCTTTTAGCAATTCTTCACACAAATGGCTTCCCACAAAACCCATTCCTCCAGTAATTAGAATTTTCATCTGTCTTTTGAAAAGATATCTAAGTTAAAAATTAACTCATCAAATTCTATGAAAGATATTTCTGATAGTTCTTTAATCAAAAATCATGAAAACTAGTATAGTAACAAAAATTAAGATTCTAATAAAAGCTACTACAGTTTTCAAAAATTGGTACCTCTATCCTCTAGTATATTTTAAAATAATAAAGCGTGGTTATGTTATATTTGAAACCTTTAGTGGTCTGAAAATAAAATTAAGAACTAGATCTACTGATCTTATGGCGCTAACAAATGTTTGGCTTGTTAACGAATATTCAAGATCAAATTTTAGAATCAACGATAATGATGTTATTATTGACATAGGTGCTCATATAGGATTATTCACATTATATGCATCGCAATATTGCAAAAATGGTACTATTTTCTGTTTTGAGCCAGTAGAAGAAAATTATAATGTTCTTTTAGACAACATCACACAAAACAATCTAAAAAATGTAAAACCATTCAAAAGCGCGGTATCAAAAAGTGAATCTACAATTACACTATATCGTAACAAAGATGAGTCTGGCCACAGTATGTTTAGTTCTACTTCTCATGTTCTTAAAGTTGATTCCATTTCTCTCAAAAAAATTATAGATGAAAATTCTATTGTTAGATGCGATTTGATAAAGCTTGATTGTGAAGGTGCCGAATATGAGATCATTGAATCCTTGCCTTTAGAATATTTTAAAAAAATATCAAAAATGATCATAGAGTATCATTTTGCTGATTCAAAACCAAAATTGGTTAATGAACTCAAAACTAAATTAATAACAGCTTCATTTAAGATATCAACGTTTTCTCATTCTTCTGATATGGGATTACTATATGCTATAAAACAAGAATTCTAAATTAATTGTATCATATTACAGCTTACAATTTAACAATAATCAGTGAGAACTAAATAATTGGAATTGACAGCTTTCCTGATGAAGATAGCATTTACATGTCCTGCTTCGTTGCCAGCCACACAGTTTGGTGGCATAATGTTTCTCTGTATAGATTTAGCAAGAGAACTTTCGAAAATGGGACATGATGTAAGCATTTACACTACTGATCTAGATTTTGCAAATAATCCTAAAACATTTAACAAGGATCTTCCTCGTCAAGAAATTATTGATAAATTTAAAATAAACCGCACACATGTCTGGTTTTCATTTGGTTTATTTTTTGTAAATCCTGGCATGTATTTTCAAATGATGAGAGATAATCCCAACATTATTCATGCTATTGGAGTGAGAAGTTTCCAGTCCTATATTGCTGCATTAGTTTCAAAAAAGAAAAAAATTCCATTAGTAATATCTGACCAGGGGGGTTTAACAACTCATCCTGCCTTAACACATGGAAACATAGTAAAAAAAGTTCTTTACAAAATGCAAATTCCAATGATTCGATTCATAATTAATCAAGCCACAAGAATAAGTGTGGCAAATGAATATGAAAAACGAATTTTTTTAGATTTTTGTAAAGATTCTAAAATTGTCATTGTAAGAAACGGTGTTAATTTAGAAAATACAAATTTGAATAAATTTAATTTTAGAGAACCGTATAACATTAAGGAACCTTTTATTTTATTTTTAGGACGGTTTGATAAAGTAAAAGGTATTGACGTTTTATTGAAAGCAATAAATATAATTAAAGACAAACCTGCGTTTTCAAATACAAAATTAGTTATCATGGGGGTAAATTTTGGTTTTGAATCTCAAATGCTAAACATGATTAACGAAATGAAAATTGAAGATAAAGTAATTGTTATTAAAAATCCCTCAAGGGAAGCTGTGATTTCAGCTTATCAAGAAAGTAAATTTTTAGTATTACCATCAAGATGGGAACTTTCACCATTAACACCACTTGAGGGATTTGTGTTTAAAAAAGCAATAATTAGCACAAACACTCATGGAATACCATATACAATAAAAGATGGGGTACATGGAATTCTCATAGAATCTGAAAACCATAAGGCTCTAGCTGATGCCATCATCGAACTTTTATCAAATGATAAAAAATGTGAAGAATATGGACTTGCAGGATATAACATGGTTCAAACAGAATGTAATTCTGTTAAAATGACCGAAAATACATTAAATATATACCAACAAATTGTTAATGGATAAAATTATTTATGAAAAATCCAAAGAAAATTAAAGACGCGTTTAATGATCCTTCAATAAAAGTACCTTTTATTCTTCCACAAATAACCAGTGATGATAAAAAATCGATAAACGATGCATTACAGTCTCCATTGTTGACTGATGGCCCAATACTACGTCAGTTTGAATCTGCATTTGCAAAATTCACTGGAGCAAAGTATGCCGTAGGAGTTTCTAATGGAACATCTGCCTTACAATTATCATTAAAAGCATTGAACATAGGAAGAGGTGATGAAGTAATTATTCCTGATATGACGTTTGTAGCTACAGCTAGTGCAGTTTTACTTGCGGGAGCTACGCCAGTGCTTGCTGATGTAAATGAAGATGATCTTAACATATCGCCAAATTCGATTAAAAATAACATCACATCTAAAACAAAAGCGGTTCTGCCAGTACATTTTGCAGGAAAAATTTGTAACATGATGGAGATAAAAAAAATTGCCAATAAAGACGGTCTCTTTATAATTGAAGATTGTGCGCATGCTATTGGAACAAAAATGAAAAACAGGCATGTTGGAACTTTTGGCGATGCAGGATGTTTTAGCTTTTATCCTACCAAAAACTTTACAACTATTGAGGGGGGAATGATAATTACAAATTCCAAAAAAATGGCAGAATATGTGAGAACAGCAAGAAACCATGGAATTACAAAATCATTGCAGCAAAGATTTTCTAAAGGCAGACCATGGGACTATGACGTATTTGAACCAGGATACAATTACAGATTAGACGAGATAAGATCTGCATTAGGTCTAAGTCAGCTTAAAAGAATAAAAAAAATGAATTTACAGAGAAAAAAAGCATTCAAGTATTATAACTCGAAATTACAGACTGTTAAAGGAATAACTATTCCATTGTTGTCACATAGCGATGAACATGCGTGTCATCTATACATATTAAAAATTCATAAAGAATATGGTATGTCAAGAAATGACTTGTTTCTAAAATTGTTAAGAAATGGCATCAGATCATCGGTTCATTATAAACCACTCCATGAATTTTCTGTTTTCAAAAAGTTGGCAAAAGCATATGATTCTTTAAGAAGCAGTAAAGAATCATACAAAAAAATAATTTCATTACCGCTTTACTCACAAATTTCTAAAAGCGAACAGGATAAGGTCATTAATTGTATCAAAAATTGAAAATATAAAATGGACAGATGTTTTATGCGTCAACAATATTTAGGTCTCAATAAAGAAGGGAACTAAGTTTGGAATTAACAATTGGGATTCCTGCATATAATGAAGAAAAGAGTATTGCTTCTATTATTTTAAAATTAAAAAAAATTACTAATAAAATAATAGTTTGTAATGATGGTTCGATGGATTTAACAGCAAATATAGCTGAAAATCTTGGTGCTATTGTTGTTAATCATTCAAAAAATTTAGGTTACGGTGCTGCAATAAGAAGTATTTTTCATAAAGCAAAAGAATTGAATTCCGATGTACTTGTTACGTTTGATGCAGATGGCCAACATAGAATAGATGATATACAAACAGTAGTAAAACCTATCATAGATAATGAAGCTGACATAGTTATAGGCTCTAGATTTTTATCAAGCGATACGAAAATGCCAAGTCATAGAAAACTTGGGATTAATGTAATTACAAAAATTACTAACGCTTCTATACACGAAAAACTTACTGACTCTCAAAGCGGTTTTCGTGCTTATAATAATAAAGTGCTATCCGAAATTTCTCTTGCAGAATCAGGCATGGGAGTTTCTACTGAAATTCTTATCAAAGGAAGCAGTAAGGGTCTCAAAATAGTTGAAGTTCCTATAACAATACTTTATGACGGGAAAACATCAACTCACAATCCCGTATCGCATGGGGCTTCTGTTATTTTCAGCACCATGAAGTTTACATCAATAGAACACCCTCTGAAATTCTATGGAATACCAGGTGTAATTTTGGCCGGGATTGGTCTGTTCTTTGTAGGATGGACTGTCCAATATTATGGTGAATTTAGAACGTTTCCTCTGACCTTGGCAATAATTGCCATAGGTATAACATCTCTTGGAGCTCTATTGACAATAACCGGAGTACTACTATATTCTTTGGTAAGTGTGGTAAGAGAACGTCATAACAAGTAACTATTTTTTGATAGAATAACTCAACTTGGCAACTTAACTGATAATGATAATATGACTAAAGTAAGGGCGATCACATCAATAGCTTCTGCTGATATCATAGGAAATGGCATTTCCGCTTTTTTTTGGTTTTACATAGCAACACTGATAGAACCAGCAAAATTTGGTGAAATTCATTATTTTTTGGGGATCGCAGCAATAGCGTCTGTAATTTCCCTTTTTGGTACACAAAATACCCTTATTGTTTATACAGCAAAAAATGTAAAAATCCAATCAACATTTTATTTTATTTCATTAATAGTAGGTGGCATTTCATCACTTGCTATAATTTTTATTTTTTTTAGGATTGATGCAGCTGTTGTTCTTTTAGGTTATATTATCAATACATTAGCAATTGGAGACTTGCTTGGAAGACAATTGTATAATAAATATTCAAAATATGTTCTAATGCAAAAAATATTGACGTTAGTTTTAGGTATTGGTTTTTTTTATGCGTTTGGTGTTGAAGGCATTATTTTTGCCTTAGCTCTTTCTTATGTAGCATTTACCATTAGAATTTATAATGGATTTAGAAAATCAAAAATAAATTTTTCATTAGTAAGATCACATGTTGGTTTTATAACTAACAACTACGCAATGGGATTAGTTTCAGGATTTGGCGGTCAAATTGACAAACTTATCATCGCACCATTGTTAGGATATATGTTTCTTGGAAACTATAGTTTGGCAGGGCAGATAATTTCAATTCTTATGATCTTTACTACAATTGTATACAAATATCTACTACCTCAAGACGCAAGTGGCTTTCAAAATAAAAAGTTAAAAAAATTTACTGTTGTTGTTTCAATAGGAATAACACTCTTTGGAATCTTGGTGGTACCAATGGTAATACCTCAAATATTTCCAAAATATACAGAATCTGCTGAAGCTGTTCAGATTATGAGTTTAACTGTATTCACTTCAACAATTGGCATGTTGTATACATCAAAATTTTTAGCTATTGAAAAAAGTAAATTTGTTCTTTTCGGTACATTGATTTCTCTTGTAACATTAGTGACTGGCACTATTGTGTTAGGAAGTCTATTTGGAATCATAGGCTTAGCAATTGCAAATGTTTTATCTTCAACGTTTGGTGTCAGCTTCCTAATTATTTCTAACAAGTATATTGAGGGATAATGTTGATAGATAAAAAACAATCAGGAAAACATTATTTGATACAACAACTAAATCATAAATTTGAAGCTTTAAGTCGCTATCCTATAATTTGCTTAATTGTTATAGGATTAATTGGATTTTTGGTACGATTTTATTACTTTCCATATGATGTACCTTTAACATTAGATGCTGTAGGTTATTTTTGGTATGCAATAGATATGAGTGTGTTGGGGAGGTTTCCTGAAGGATATAATTTTCCAAATAATGGTTGGCCTGCATTTGTTTCAGTTTTCTTTTCTTTGATTAATTCTACAAATTTTTTAGATTACATGCATCTACAACGATATTTGTCTATTGCAATATCGGTTCTTACTATAATTCCTGTTTATTTAACATGTACAAGATTTTTCAATAAATCCTATTCATTGTTAGGAGCAGCGTTGTTTGTTTTCGATCCTAGAATTATTCAAAATTCATTATCAGGAATTACAGAACCATCATATATTTTGCTTGGAAGCTTGGTATTATTTTTTATTCTAAGTAAAAAAATGACGTCAATTTATGCAGCTTTTGGAATAACAGCGCTGTTTTCTTTGGTAAGATATGAAGGCCTGTTTGCTATAGTTGCTCTTTCAATTATATTCTTTTTAAGATTTATAAAAAACAGGAAAACTATACCAAAATATTTTGTTGCCATGACTATCTTTTTGCTAGTTTTGCTGCCTATGGCTTACATTAGAACTGCAACAACTGGAAATGATGGTTTGACCTCTCACGCCATTGGAAGTCCTGCTGCATATTATGGTAGTAGTATAGCTGGTTTACCAGATCGTCCTCCCTTATCAGAGTTAGTATCAAAATCACTAACATATTTTTCCCAGTACTTAGTTTGGGTAATGATACCAATCTTTGGATTTTTTGCTCCAAGTGGAACAGTGTTATTTTTCAAAAAATGGGATTATAAGAAAACTACAGTATTATTGTTTTCAGTAGTCTTAATTTTGCCTGCACTCTACGCATACTCTAGAGGTTTTCAGGACACCAGATATTTGTTTGTCATGTTTCCCATATTTGCAATTTTATCTCTTTATACTATTGAAAAAATTAATGAAAAAATTAGAAACTTTGGTTTAATTTGGCTTCTAGTGATTATTTTTATTTTTTCATCCTCAATTTTGTTTCTTAGTTTCAAGGATTTCAATTATGAGCGTGAATTAGAATCGTTTAAAATTGCAGAACTTGTTGTTGTTAATGCTAAAGGAGTTAATGATCATTATCCTGAATCCAAGTATTATTTTGTATCTAAACTTTCAGAATATGAATTTCCTACTTTAAGTAGTTCTGTATCTACGGGACCAATACTTTTTGCCACTGAAGGTTTTGGCTCTTTAGAAGAATTTATTGAAAGATATCGGGATCAAGGTTTAACTCATTTAGTAGTGGACAATTCAGAAAAAAGACCTGATTTTTTACGTCGTGTTTTTTTGGATGAGAAATCATATCCTTATTTGATTAAAGAATTCGATTCACATGAAAATGGATTTACGTATTATGTTAAAGTATATAGTATTAATTATGATGAATTTGATCGCAAATAACGTATTGTGATAAACAAATGAAATTTGATAATAAATTTATAATAATAATAATTTCTATTATTGGTCTTTATGTAGTTTTTCTTATAGCATCAGATGTTAATATCATCTTAAACAAAATATCAAATTTTAAAATAGAATTTATACCGCTGATCTTATTATTTGTTATTTCTACATGGTTTATTTTGTTTGCTAGATGGCATCTACTTTTACAAAATTTAGATATTATCATACCTAAAAAAGAGAGTTTTGTAATATTTGTGTCAGGTTTTGCTTTAACTATACTACCTGGTAAGGTTGGCGAGCTAATCAAATCACAGCTAGTAAAAAAAAAATTTGGAGTGCCAAGAACAAAGACGGTGCCAATAATAATAACTGAACAGTTGTATAGCGTAATTGGACTAATAATAGTATCAATTTTTGGAATTTGGAATTTTGAATTAGGGATTTATAT
>Ga0213870_1000652_pt1 | contig 16076 bp, 21 predicted proteins | sample WICALVC2017_Meta_FD_160119 | JGI IMG/M metagenome (GOLD analysis project Ga0213870, IMG submission 160119) | Freshwater microbial communities from subterranean cave lake in Wind Cave National Park, South Dakota, United States - WICALVC2017 | ecosystem: Environmental > Aquatic > Deep subsurface >... | reverse complement strand
GGATGGCCGAGGGGAAGTCTATTGTTAATCTGTCGCTGGATGCCCTACCACAGCCCCAACGAGGGCTGTCCTCATCGCCGGGGGTCGTCACCCCCCCTCGGATGACCGAGCCGTGGTTTTGCTGTTCGGAACCAACGGAAAATCAGATGGCACTTTTAGAGTCTGTAGAGGAATAATTTTGTTATGACAAACAAGAAAATAAAACCGGAAAAAATCAAAGACATTAAATATTTGCTGAGCAGTGTCATTAGAAGGGAAGCAACATTTGACACGCCAAAAAATTGTTTTTTTCTCGGCTCGGGATGCTCGGTGGCTTCTGGTGTTCCTACCGGAAAAGGCGTGATTGAAATATGCAGAAAACTTTCCTTTATTGAAAATCATCATCCTGACTTTGCTTTAAACAACGAAAAAAAGAAAGAACATGATTTATACATGATGGAAGTGGATCAGTTTATTGAAACGAAGAAGAAGGATTTTGAAAAATATGTGAAGGAAAAGGAAAGCGACTTTGAGCCGAAAAATAAAGAACAAATAAAGAACATAGAATGGACAAAGGGGGTTCCTGCGGATGTAAATTTCCACAAGGATTGTCTCTATGGAAACTGGTTTGAGGAATATAACGAAGACCCCAAGGAAAGACAAAAGCTGATTGAAAGTATTATACAGGACAAAAAAGTGGGGGGCGAATACATCCTGTTTGCACATTTGATAGAGCAAAATTTAATTCACAATGTTTTTACCACCAATTTTGACGATTTGCTGAACGAGGCGCTGATGAAGTTTTTTGATAAAAGGGCAAGGGTTTATACGCACAACGAGATGGCGCAATACATTTCCATTGGCAGTAAAAAACCCAACATCATCAAACTGCATGGCGACTACCTGTTTGAAAATAAAAACTCTGTGGCTGAAACCACCGAATTGTCTCCGAACATGAAGATTAAATTTACGGAGACATTGAATAATCTTGACATGATTGTGTCGGGATATGGCGGCTCCGACCATTCCATCATGTCACTGTTGGAAGCAATAAAGAAGGACAGACCTTTCAGGTTAATCTGGTGTGGCAGAGACCCCAACAAATTGCATTGGCGGGTGGTGAACCTTATTAATAATACTCAAAACAGTTTTTTTGTAGAAGTGCCTGATTTCAAAACCCTTGTTTTCAAATTATGGGGCATTAAAAGTATAATGCCAAAGAACCTTGCAAAAGCAGGAGCGGAGAAGCAAAAGGAACTGGATTTATTCTTCAATGAATTTAAGAGTTCCATTAAAGACAATAAAAATATCTCTGAAGAAGAAAAATCTAAGTTTGAAGCAAGTTTGAAAGCGTGTGATTATTTTAATATGGCATGCAAGGCATACAATGAAAAAGACGATAATAAAGCGATAGAGTTGTATTCTAAAGCCATCGAATTAAACCCGAAAGATGTTAATGCTTATTATAATAGGGGGGGTTGTTTTGGTAGGTTAAAGCAATATAAAAAAGCAATTGAAGATTATAATAAAGCCATCGCATTAGACTCGAAATATGTTAATGCTTATCTGAATCTTTCAGAGTTATACATCATCACAGGTAAAGAAGAAGATGCTTGGAAAACGATATTGAATGCTTTATCAATATCAAATGTGTGTCTGGAAGATCTTATTCCTGCCCGTTATCTGGAATGTATTTCTTTGAAATTGCGGAATAAAGATACGCAGGAGTCAGAAAAAGCATTGGAAAAACTGTTAGAGCAAGAAATTGGGCTTACATGGTCTTTCGATTCCATAGATGAGTGGCTGGAAACCGCCGCCATCAACAAAGAAACCAAAACCTTTATTCAGGGGAAAACCAAGTTGCTGAAACAATTCAGCAAAAATAAGTAAGCCTCATTGCTACCATGCCCTCCCCTTGAAAAGGAGGGAGAAAAGACCTATATCTTACCCACTCAAAATGAGAAAGAGCCAAACAAAGATTTCTCCGTAGGTCGAAATGACAAAACTGCATTTGTAAATAAATGATACAGAGAGTAGACTTTAAACATGCCTCGTAAAATCCGGCAACTCATCAAAGATTTGGAAAAAGCAGGATTTGTAAATCGAGGAGGAAAAGGGGATCACAAAAATTTTGAACACCCGGATGGAATGCGATCTACAATTTCTGGGCAACTTGGGGATGATGCTAAACCGTACCAAGAACGTGAGGTGCGCAAGAAAATTCAGGAGTCTACACAATGAAAGAAAGTAATTTATATGTAAAAATTGTGGAGTGGTCTGATGAAGAGCAATGTTTTATTGGGCAGTGTCCTAGCATTATTGGTCCATGTTGCCATGGAGACAATGAGACACAAGTATATGCTACGCTGTGTGAAATTGTTGAGGAATGGATCGCCCTTATGAAGCAAGCAGGAAAAACTTTACCCCCTTCAACCATTGGAAAAAATGTATCGGAAAAAGTGTTAGAAACCGTTTCTTAAGTAATTGTAAATTTCAACGCGTGATGTGCCTTTCGCAAGGCCACCTCGACATCGCTTGGACTTTCTCCTTTTGCAAAGATAAAGCCTAAATATCTTCTTCCCTCTGGAAGGGGAATAACCTTCTGCTTTCGTCGAATCATAATCGTCACCCCTTCAATCCCCGCAACCTTTACCGCTTCCTCAACGCCTTCTATATCTGACAGAATACCCGCGTGAGGAATGGGGATCATCATCACGCCAGATGCAGGAGATTGCCGTTGCAGAGAATCTATTGGCATTTTCAAGGCATGTCGCAGAATAATTTCTTCTAGAGAAACGCCGAGGCCAAATCGAAGCGTTCGGGAACAGATTCCCCCGATGGATCGCGCCGCGACTTCAATAATAAATGGGCCATTCTCATTGACCCTCAGCTCGGCATGGATTGGGCCTTCTTTTAATCCAATGGCGTCACAAGCCTGTTGTGTACAAACCGCAATTCTTTCTTGCACGATAGGAGACAATCGTGAGGGGGTGACGTAAATCGTTTCTTCAAAAAAAAGGCCGTTTAGCGGATCGGGCTTATCAAATAAGGCCAGCACTGTTAATTTTCCATTTTGAACAAGCCCTTCAAGAGCAACTTCTTCGCCGGAAATAAACGACTCGACTAAAATTTTTTGGGCGGCTTCCGCACGCGTCGTCACGCCTTTTCCTAATCGTTTCACTTCGGAATCAGATAATATTTTAGTAATCCGTATAAATGCACTTTTAAATTCCTCCGGCGTGTTGGCCCTTATTACCCCACGGCTTGCAGAGAGGTGAATTGGTTTTAGGACGCACGGATAAGTTACTTTTTGCGCAATCTCTTCTAGCGGATCGGTGATTGAAAAGCAATTGGCCATCGGCGTGGGAATAGCGGCCCTCGTGAGAATCTTGCGTAATTGATCCTTATATTTTGTGGCCTCTGTTGCAAAGATCGGATTATGGGGAAGTCCTAACGCCTCCGAGATCATCGCCGCAAGAGTGACAGCATCTTCATCGGTTGAGACAACCGCATCAAGAGGGTGCTCGTTTGCGAACGCAATAACTTTTTTTATTGACGCATCAAGATTCTGGAAATCCAATGTCAGGGTATGACCCGGAACAATATCTTCGAGAGTTTGCTTTTCATTGGAGGCCACGATCACCTCAACGCCGAGTTTATAAGCGGCAGTTAAAAAGTCACTTGCCCGATAGGAAATAGTGGGGATGAGCAGGAGAATGCGGGACAATGTTACTTCCCGGGGGTGAAGTAGGGGTTGTTTCCGCTTCCGTGATCAGTGGTATCTAAAACGTCAATGATCTCTGGAACAGATTTTTTAATGGCAACGACAACGCCTTGTTTGAGTGTCACATCGGCCATTCCGCATCCCTGACAACCGCCCGACATTTGGATATAGGCTATTTGTTCCTTTACGTCAAGCAATGTGATATACCCGCCATGCCCGGAAATAGCCGGATTGATCTCGGTGTCTAACACCTGCTTAATGGCAATAGCCTGTGGTGTATTCAAATTTGCAGGCGATGTCGGGGCAACGACTGTTGGCATGACAACCTTCGGATTATCCACTTTAAATCCGGTTTGTTGCAGACTTTCAATAAAATCGATTCGGACATCTGAAAGAAAACCCGAATGTCGTTCCTCCGTGAAAACCTTAATTCCATTGGCGTTGACCATGATATCGCCAGACTCCTCTTTCCCGGCCTCCACAAAGGCTAAACGATATTCAATAGTGGGAAGCATTCCGCTGTAGGTAATACGAACTCCTTCCATGATCGTTCCTTGATCCTCCTGATCCCGCATCAATGTCATTATTTTTTTCTTAGCGATTTCTGTTACTTCAATCATAGTATGGCCTCCAAAAGGTAATTTATGGTACCACGATTCTCGAAGTCTCTGCACTAATAAAAAAGAAGACTCTTTAGCAAAACGGATTGTTTCGGGTTGTTTGTTGGAAACGCCTCAACAACGATGACCCATAGCCGTGGATCGTTTTTACTTTGTGTGATAGCCCACTTGCGTGTTATTCCGGTGCCAGCGACTTCTTCTTCTCCATTCACCAAGAGGGGGTGTGCCATACGCAATCCCTCCATTTTATTTCGCGCAAGCTGTGCGGCATGAGATTTTTGTTCACTCATCGCGAGAACACGATGGCCCGTACCAAAAAGACTGACCATCGAAAGAAGCCCAATCGAGAGTATCAAGAGCGCAATCATTACTTCTAGAAGTGTAAGCCCTTTATTTCCAATCATGCCCATCCCATAAATATTTTCTCACCCGTCCAGTGATATTGACTGTAATTGCAACGGATTCTTTTTTTGAATTCGTTAAGTAAATTGCTCCCTGTTTTCCGGTTCCATCGGGATTAAAGAGTGCCCTATTTGCAGTAAAACTAATGCCGTCCGGTGGATCTGAATCCGCACTCGGCAGTTTTGGCACATTGGTGGCTCTGCCAAAATGGACATGGCTAGGAAGCGTTTGCATTCCATATTTTTTCTCTCCAATGTCGAAGGAAATGGTTTCATCAGCCCCTTTGGCAATTGCTTTTTGTCTTGCAAGCCGTAACTGCCCAACAAGCTCGGAACTTGCGTCTCTTAATTGTTGATGGGGAATCTGCTCGGAATAATTGGTAACGGCCATGGAGGTTAGAATGCCAATAATGGTAATGACAATAATCATTTCCAAGAGCGTGTATCCGCACTCGGACTGCTTCATTTTAGAGGCCCTTCTATTTGATATTCTTTAATCTTGGTCAATAAGGTTTTGTAACTAACTTGTAATTTCTCTGCAGTCCTTGATTTATTCCCCCCGCATTCCATCAATACCTTTTTAATCATTCGGGATTCCACTGATCGAACGGCCGCACTGCTCGCATCTGCAAGCCCCCCTGCAAAGGAAATCGTATCGGTCTGAAAATCCGCAGTCGGCGTTCCAACCAACGGGGTCAATCCCAAATCCTGCGGAGCCAGCAAATTCCCTTCGCATAAGATAATAGCCCGTTCAATACAGTTTTGCAGTTCCCGCACATTGCCTCTAAAAGCGTGGTTGTTTAATATCTGCATCGCCTCCGCAGTAACACCGCTCACCTCTTTTTTTAATGTCATGGAAATCTGCGTGATAAAATGCGCTATCAGCGCAGGCAAATCGTCCCGCCTTTCTCGGAGCGGAGGAATGACGATGGGAAAAACATTGAGGCGGTGGTAGAGGTCTTCGCGGAACTCTTTTTGCGCTACCCGTGTCAGCAGGTCTCGATTTGTCGCCGCAATGAGGCGGACATCGCTTTTGACGTTCGTTATGCCCCCCACGCGCATTACTTCCCCTTCTTCTAAAACACGAAGCAGTTTGGCCTGAAGGGTAATATCCAGCTCCCCTACTTCGTCTAAAAAAAGGGTTCCTTTATCGGCCAATTCAAACCGCCCGATCTTTCGGCCTACCGCGCCTGTAAACGCCCCACGCTCATGTCCGAAAAGCTCGCTTTCTAAAAGGTCTCTCGGAATCGCCGCGCAATTGATTGTAACGAGAGGCTTGTCATGGCGCGGCGAAAGCAGATGAAGTGCCCGCGCAAATAGCTCTTTTCCCGTTCCAGACTCTCCCAAAAGCAAAACGGTTGTTTTGCCTTGCGCCACTTTACGCATCTTTTCCGTTGCATCCATGAGAGGCTTTGCATTTCCAATTATTTTCGGAAATCCTATTTGGCCTGTGAGGTTTTCTTTGAGAATCAGATTTTCCGTCAGAAGCCTTTTCTTTTCCAGTGCCTTTTCAATCTGTAAAATCAGATGATCTGGATCAAATGGTTTCGCAATAAAATCGTAGGCCCCCTCTTTCACTGCCTTTACTGCGGTTTCGATACTGCCGTGCGCCGTCATTAAAATAACCGGGATTTCTGGTGAATGCTCTTTGACCGCATGCAAAACCTCCATGCCATTTTTTTTCGGAAGTTTCAAATCGGTGACGACCAAATCCATTCCGCCTTTTTTTAATAGGGCAATCCCTTCTAAGCCATCTCTCGCTAAAAGGACATTGAATCCCGCCTTAACAACCGCTTGAGATAACATATTTCCTAAACTTTCTAAATCTTCTATAATCAGAATTGTTTCCATATTAAAGTCTCTGTGCCGGAAGTGTTATTGTAAAAGTCGTTCCCTGATTCAATCTGCTTTCTACAGAAATGGTGCCGTTGTGCGCGAGAATCGTTTTATGGACTAGGGCCAGTCCCAGCCCATTCCCCGTCTCTTTTGTTGTAAAGAAGGGCAGAAAAATCTTGTCTATCTGATCGCTTGGAATCCCTTTCCCCGTATCCGATATTTTGATTTCAACGAAACGATCGCCCAAATAGCCCGCACGAATGGTGAGCTTCCCTTCTAACGCCATTGCCTCTAATCCGTTCTGAATCAGGTTTAACAACGCTTGCCGGAGGAAGATTGGGTCTGCCGCGGCCTCACATTCCTCAAATTCAGTAGAGAACAAAATCGTATCAGAACGAACCTGCGCTATCGCCTCCTCTATCAGGGGAACGATTGCTGTTTGTTTCAGCATTAAAACGGGTTTCTTCCCGTAGGAGAGCAGGTCGGCAATCAGCCGTTCCATCGTCTCCAACTCTTCTATAATCCCCGTCGTCATTTTCTGCGCCCCCTCGTTTGATTTTAATTCCTTTGACAGCATACTCGCAAAACCCCAAATCGTTCCCATATAATTTCTGAACTCATGGGCAATAAAGGCTGACATCTCCCCCAAAAGGGCAAGCCGCTTTTTGAGGTCGACTTGATCCTGCAGAACCTTCATTTCGGTTAGATCCGCAAAGACAATAATGGCCCCAATAATGCTCCCCTGTTGGTCTCGCAGGGCCGACGTGGTCAATCCCAGCCACACCTTTTTTCCATCGGATCGCACCCCTTCAGATTCCTTCCGAAGGGCATCTTTTTTTTGGTTCAGAGTCTCTTGGACAAATGTGGAAAGGGCGTTATTTGCGCCAAAGACGCCGTCGCATCCCTTTCCTAACACGGCTTCTCGTTTTATGCCTAAAATAGTTTCCGCCGCAGGGTTTAGCGTCATTACTTTTCCATCGCAATTAAAGGTAACGACGCCGCTTGTCACACTACGCAGAATGTTTTCGTTCATCTGCTCTAGTGCCCGTTCCTTCTGCTTTAAGTCGTGAATGACATCCTGAAAGGTGTTCACCAGAAGCCCGCCCTCTCCTCTCTCTTTCTCGGACTTCTTCGGGGAAGACCGCGTGAGGAAAAAACGACGAAGTTGTTGATAGACTAAAAAAATGGCCAACAACGAGAAGACAAAAAACAAGAACAGAATTAAAACTGAACGAAGGCCTTTATTCATGTGCGGTGGAAATACCAGCCGAGAATATCGTTCCCAAAGAAAAGCGCAATCAGTGCGCCCACAACAAGAAACGGCCCGAATGGAATAGGATCAGAACGGCTTTTCAAGCGCGTACCGATGAGCAACAGACCCACAACCGATCCGGAAATAGAAGCGGCAAAAATAGCCAGCAGAACTTCTTGCCAGCCCAAGAGTGCGCCAATCATCGCGACGAGTTTAATATCACCTCCCCCCATTCCCTCTTTTTTTAAAAGGAGAATGGACAGCCATGCAATCAGATAAAACAGGCCGCCGCCGAGTAACATGCCCTCTAATGAATTCAGCCAGCCTGTGGTCAGCACTGTGGATGCCGCAAGAAAAGAGAGGGGAATCCCGGGAAGCGTAATAACATCTGGAATGATTTGATGTGCAAGATCAATGAAGGTAATCACAACAAGAGAGGAGAAGAAAATTGCATAGATCAATGTGGCAGGGGTAGGGCCAAAGCAATGCAGGATAGAGAAATAGCCAATTCCATTTAACAGTTCAACGGCGGGGTATCGCCATGAGATAGAAGCCTTACAACTCCGGCAACGGCCCCGAAGTAAAAGAAAGCTAATAATCGGGATGTTGTCATAAGCGGGAATTTGGTTTTTGCACGATGGACAATACGAACGTGGGAAGACGATTGATTCCTTTGCGGGAAGGCGATGAATGCAGACATTCAGGAAACTGCCAATAAGAAGTCCAAGGATAAAAAAGGTGATTGTGATGGCCATTGTTGCATCCTTCATTGACGTAGGGGCAAACCCTTGTGGTTGCCCAAAAGTGGGCAGACACAAGACCTGCCCCTACAATATCGAAAGTCTACCATTAGTCCCGTTTATGTTACAATGACAGAAAAGGAGGAATTTAAATGGCAATGGAAAAAGATGAAAAAGATTTACTGAACGTCATTCAAGGGGCCGATGCGGAAGAAGAAATTCCCGTAAAAAAAGAAGAGACCAAAAAATCTGGATTTGCGCTTCCAGAAGGGTATCTCTTGGCCAAAGAGATGCAAGAGCTTTTTGAAGAAGATATCGTCACCCACGTCCAAGGCCCTAGCGAGCCGGAAGCGGATTAAGATTTCCTCATTGTGGCTTCAATAAAGGCATTAAATAGTTTCTGCTGTAAGGGGTCGGAAGATTGTTCTGGGTGCCACTGAACCCCAACAAAGAATGGGTGTTCTGGCATTTCGACTGCTTCAATAATCCCATCGGGGGAATGGGCACCCTCCCTTAATAAAGGGGCTGTTTTCCGAATGCCTTGATGATGAAATGAGGGAACATCCATTTCGGCTTGGCCAAATATCCGTGCGGTTAAAGAATTGGCCGTAAGCCTTACCGAATGTAGACACTCTTTATCATCAGGCAAGCGGTGGCGCACTGCTTCGCCCACCACATCCGGGATATGCTCAATGAGTGTTCCCCCTAATGCAACATTCATAATCTGAATCCCCCGACAGATTCCCAACAGCGGCATTTTGTATTCCATCGCATATTTTACTGCTAAAATTTCAATTTTATCCCGATTGATATTTACCCCGTAAAGTTGTGGATGGGGAAGCCCTCCATAGAGATCAGACGAAATATCGCCGCCTCCAGATAAAACCAAGCCATCCATTCGCTGAAGCAATGTTGCAATATCGGCCGATTCTGGCGGCAGTAAAATAGCGTGCCCGCCCGCACGGTTTACGCACGTTACATAGCGTGCCGCTAACGCATAGCGCCCATCTTTATCAATGGCTCGTGTGGAAATACCAATTAAGGGTCTCATACGCGAAATTTACTATCTCCTTTAGAGGTTGTCAAGAATACATTTTTTGAGACCGAAGCTTTCGGTGATAGGTGATGGCAAACCGATGTGCTTCGTCCCGAACCTGCATGAGCAGATGTGTCACGGGAGAGCCGAGTGGAAGAATAATCGGTTCGGAAAGATCAGGTAGAAAAACGCGCTCTGGATTGCCGTTCTTCTCTTTTGCTAAACCAATCAGATCAATTGCGCCAAGACCTGCATCTTCTAAAACTTTTCGCACGGCAGAAATTTGCCCTTTACCCCCATCAATCAGCATGAGGTCGGGCAATGGCATTTGTTCTTCCAGCGGCCCAACGAGGGCACCGTGCCCTGCGGGGCCGCTATTCCCGCCAGTGGCCGGTGCCACCCTTCGTGTTAGCATTTCAGCCATCATTCCAAAATCGTTTGCGCCTTCAATCGTCTTGATTTTAAAATGCCGATAGTCCGATTTTTTAGAGACCCCGCCTTCAAAGACAACCATCGAGCCGACTGCAGATGTTCCCATGATGTTTGAGATATCGTACCCTTCAATTCGATTGGGCAGGCGAGAAAGATGGAGCAACTCTTTCAGGTTTGGCAAAATGGATTCTCCTTTTTGTTGCGTTTCATGGCGTGTCGCAAAGGAACTCTTTGCATTTTCAAATGCTAAATCAACCAATTGCTTGCTGGCGCCGCGAGAGGGGGATATGAGTTTCACAGCATTGCCGCGACGGTCTGATAGCCATTTTTGCAAAAGGGCTTGTCCCGGGAGCGGTAGAGGAAGAATTATCTTCTTGGGTATAATTTTATCGCCACCATAAAATTGCTGTAGAAATGCCGAGACAATCGCTTCGTCCAAGAGTTCTGCTACATCTTCAAAGAAGAAATCTTTTTTGCCCAGCACCATGCCGCCCCGAATAAAAAGAATGGCGATCGCAGATGACATTCCATCACGAAAAAGGGAAAGGACATCCTGATCGTCGCGATTGGACGTGGTAATTCGTTGGTGCTCTAATGCGCGTTTAACCTTTGCAATCTGGTCTCGTATCCGCGCCGCAGACTCAAAATCACAAAGATCAGATTTTTTTTGCATCTCTTGGCGAAGCTGTTTTATCAAATGACTGTCTTTTCCTTCGAGAAAAAGGATCACCTGATGAATCATCTCCCCGTATGCCTCTTTAGATTGAAAGCCTGTGCAGGGGGCAAGACACCGTTTTATTTCATATTCGATACAAGGCCGTTCCGCCTTGCCGTTAATCTCTATCGTGCAATTGGGCAATGGAAAAAGTTTTCGCAGAAGCCGCAACATCTCATACAGTCCACCCGAAGGAATATAGGGGCCAAAATAAAGGGCGCCATCTTTTTGAACGCGCCGAACGATTTCTAGGCGCGGATAATTGTCATGGATTGGCAGACGAAGGAGGGGGTAGTTTTTGTCGTCCCGCAAAAGGACATTGTATTTGGGACGATATTTTTTAATCAGGTTGTTTTCAAGGAGCAGGGCCTCCAACTCGGAACCTGTGACCATTGTCTCAATTGACGCGATCTGCGCGACCATTGATTGGGTTTTTATTTCGTGATCAGTCTTTTGAAAATAGCTTCTAACGCGGTCTGTCAGGCGAATCGCCTTTCCGATATACAGAACAATCCCCTGCCGGCTTTTCATTAAATAAACACCGGGCTGGTTCGGCAGATGTTCTAATTGGTATTTTAGATTTTCGGAGAGGGGTTGCATATTAATATTGGGTGTTTGCGTGAGAGTGTGGGTAAATGCCCCAGCCCTACAAGACGATCTGCAATATGGAAGAGATCGCTTCCGTAATTTTTTGTATATCTGTCTTTGATGCAGTTTCGATCTTTGATATCAAGCGATGCTTTGCGACAGAACGAATTTGATCAATAACGGCAACGGCTGATTTGTCTTGGCAAAGGATAGAAACAGTGATTGGCGGATGCGGTTTGGCGACAGAAGAAAGGGGTACCACAACAACTGTTTTGCGTAATTCGTTAAGCGTATTGTCTGTCAGGACAACGCAAGGCCTTGTTTTCTTGATCTCTGATCCTTGTGTTGGATCAAGCCGAACCCACCAAATCTCCCCGCGTTTGATTTGTGGTGTTGTCATTCTTCAAAGGCATCATCAAATGCCTGCCACTCATCCAGTTCTTTTTGCAGACTCTTTTCTTGATTGGCCGCATGGCACGCCGCCGCCAATGTATTATTGCGCTTCTCAAGTTCATGCTCAATGAGCCGCGTGATGACATAGGAACGCTTTCTTGGGGGTATTTTTGAGCGGAATTGCTCTGCAACGGAATCTGGAATGGAGAGTGTCATGCGCATATATACACATTATGCTTTATGAATTATGCTTGTCAATATTTGGAAATTGGGCCTGACTCGACAAATGCTCTAATTGATGTTTTAGGTTTTCAGAAAGGGGTGCGACCCCTCCTGCGAGAGGTTGCATCATACAGAAGCACCCGTTGAGATTGGCAGGCGATTGAGTGTCTGGCGATGAAACTTCCAATTGGGCATGAATTGACCCATCAGTGTCTTGAAGCGGGCGTTATGCGTCGGCTCCAGCAAATGTACCAATTCGTGAACGACGACGTATTCAAGGCACTCCAATGGTTTTGTGGCAAGCGCAGTGTTCAGGCGAATCGTGTGGTACTTGTAATTGCAACTTCCCCATCGGGTCTTCATCCGTTGCAGAAAGAACCGCTCCACACGAACACCCAGCACGGGTTGCCATTTGGCAAGTAACGGGGGCACGGCCTTCTTCATTTGCTCTTTGTTCCATGCCGCGTCTTCCGGGGTCTCTTGCACTTGTTCCTGAAGTCTCGTTTGCTGTTTTCTAATCCAGCCAATTTTGGAAATAACAAAGGCGCGGATCGTGTCGATGCTCATCCGCTTTGGTGCCGAGATGCGGACACAACCCGTTGGGCGATGGACACTAAGACGAACATTTTTGATATTCTTCAAGACCAAATCCACTACAATGCTATCCAAATTGATCTGCGACATTATTTCAAAGTTCCTGATATAGCAAAGCCATATCGCTGAAGGGCCGCCGCAACCGACTGAAGGGGAAGCCCTATGACATTATCAATATTGCCATTCACCTGTTCTATAAATTGTCCGCCTATTCCCTGAATCGCGTAGGCTCCGGCTTTGTCAAACGGTTCCTCGGTAGTAAGATACCACTCGATCTGTTCGTTACTCATATCGCGCATTCGCACTTCTGTTACTTCATGCCAGAGTAAGGGCGATTCCCCAGAAGTGATAGGGCAAGCATGAATCGCCCCTACAAGACCATCCCCTCTTGGAATAATCAGCGCGACCCCTGTAATCACGCGATGTGTGCGCCCTCGCAGGAGGGTTAACATGCGGCGCGCATCGGCAATATCCGCAGGCTTTCCCAAAATTAAATCATCCACCACTACAAGGGTATCACTCCCCAGAACAAAGGCATCTGCGATTCCAATAGATCGCGCCTTCCCCAACGCAAACGCCACCACCTGCTGTTCTGCAGTAAGATTCGGTGTCATCACCTCCTGATAGCGCGGCGCGATAATATCAAATGGGATGCCCAGCCGCTCTAAAAGGACTTTTCTGCGTGGCGATGTAGAAGCTAAAATCAGACGCATGATAAGACAGGATCAAGCAATTGTTTTACTTCGGCGAGGCTGAAAGCCCGTACCACCTGTGATCGAAGCCCTCCCTCCTTCCCTCTCGCGTACCATCCCAAATGTTTTCGCATAATGGGAAAGGGGATTGTTCCTCGGATACGATCAAAATACTCTGCGTGTTCCAAAGCGACTGTCCATCGATCTTGTCGACTGATTTCTAACATAGTCGGGAACGGTAGTGGTAGGGGCGCACCTGCGCGTGCGCCCTTTCTAATCGCATCTTTTTCCAAGAAAATCCACGGATTGCCCATTGCACCGCGACCGATTAAAACACCATCTACGCCATATTGTGAAATCTTATTGCATGCGTCTGCTGGCGTAAGAATATCCCCGTTCCCCAGTAAGAGTGTTTGCGTCTTGTGCGCAATTTCAACTGCGCGACCAATCGCCTCCCAATCGGCATTTCCACGATATCCCTGCTTTAAAGTCCGTCCGTGAAGGATAATAGCGGACGGTTCCATTTCCAGCAAATAATGAATCCAATCCTCAATGACAATGCAGTCATAGCCTAAACGGGTTTTAACAGATACCGGCAGTCGTCTTAGGGGGAAATTTTCGCTTGCCATCTGCCGCACGGCTTGGCACGTTGTTTCAGAGAGGCCGATCTTTTCTAACGATCTTCCTTCTGCAAAGTCGCGTGCGCCATCTTGCGTGGCGCGAATAATCTCCTGTGCTACCTTTGGTGTTTGAATGAGTCCGGCACCGCATCCCCGCGACGCAACCGCGCGATCGGGACACCCCATATTAATGTCAATGCCGTCAAATCCCAGCGCTCCAATGATATGGGCAACCTTATAGAAGGCGGCTGGCTCGTTACCAAAAACCTGCGCCACCGCAGGCCGCTCTATTTTATTATATTCAAGATTACGCAATACGGCTGGAATGCCGCGACAGATTCCCTCCACATGCGTAAACTCGGTAAAGTGAATATCCGGTCTGCCATGTTTCGCCGAAATAAAACGGAATGCCACATCGGTCACCCCATCCATCGGGGCAAGTCCGATAATCGGTTTTGGAAGTGTCTGCCAAAATGAATGATTCACTTTAACCTTTTAGGGACAGGTTGCAACCTTTTCAATGTCAATGAGGTTTTGAAATGCGGTTACCGGCTTACCAACGACATCTTGAAAAATTTGACCATACATCTGACAGGTGTATCATAGTGCTTTACTTTATTCTTTTGTCAAGAAATATTATTTTTTTTACATATCTGCTGACCCCCTCTTTCCCAAACAAATCCCGTATGGTATTCTTGTCCGCATGTCCCAAATTATATTCTTCCGAACAAGTCTCTTCTTCTATTTTCTAGGTTGTCTCCTTTTCCTGATCAATTTGTGGGATAAGAAAGAAGGGCCGCCCTCTGCGGAGACAGCAGAAAAATCATCTCGCCTTCCAATGAGCCAAAAGATCGCCTTTGTTGTAACAGGAGTCGGGTTTCTCTGCCACACGCTTGCTCTTTTCATACAGCTTCAGTCAGGGATTCCATTTAATTCCCTGAAAGAGGCGGTCTCTTTTTTTTCGTGGGCCATTGTGCTGATCTTTTTTTGGGTGGAACTGAAATACCGGGTTTATGTCATGGGGTCGTTGATCCTCCCGATGGCCTTTCTTTCGCTCATTTCATCGGCAACACTCCCAATCGACAGCCATCCTGTCGATCCGACGCTCAAGGGTACGCTATTGGGCGTGCATACAACACTATCCGTGTTGGGCATTGTGGCCTTTGCCATTGCGGCCGTTTCGGGCATTATGTACCTTGTTCAGGAAAGATTCTTAAAATCAAAACAGTTTGGTCCGCTTTATTACAAACTCCCTGCACTTGACCTCTTAGATCAATGGAACAAAACCGCACTTTTTTGGGGAATCCCACTGCTTACACTCGGCATTATTACGGGGGCACTGTGGTCTCAATACGCGCTGGGGTTCTTCTGGTCAGTAAACAGCCCTAAACAGCTTCTGGCTGTTTCTGCGTGGTTTTTCTACCTGATTGTGCTTCAGGGTCGCATCACCTCCGGCTGGAGGGCAAGACGTGCGGCACTACTGTCCATTATCGGATTTGCCGGAATTATTTTTATCTTTACCACATTGGCCTAATGAATATCATTGTTGCTGGTTTAAATCATCGCACGGCACTGGTTGGAATTCGGGAGCAATTTGCCCTCTCGGAAGAAAAGATTGGGGAGGCCCTCTACACACTTAAAAAAAATCCTCTGATTCAAGAAGCCCTGATTCTGTCTACCTGTAATCGCGTTGAGGTCTACGCCGTCGTTACCAATACGGAGGAAGGATGCGACGCGCTTAAAAATTTCTTTCTGGGTCTTGCCCACCAGATTCCCGCCGATGCCGTGGCGTCGGCCCTTTACATCTATTCAGCAACAGATTGCTTAAGACATCTCTTTCGCGTCTCTGCAAGCCTTGACTCCATGATGATTGGAGAGCCACAGATTTTAGGCCAACTCAAAGACGCTTTTGATTTGGCCATGTCCCATAAATCAACTGGCGTCCTTTTAAACAAGGTGTTCAAGAAGGCGATCTCTGTGGCAAAACGGGTTCGCACTGAAACAAAAATCGCCGAAAACGCCGTTTCCATTAGCTATGCCGCAGTAGAACTGGCTAAAAAAATATTCGGGGAATTGCATCAAAAATCGGTCATGCTCGTTGGTGCTGGGGAGATGGCGGAGTTAGCCGCTCGCCACTTTATCAGCAACGGAGTGAAGTCCCTTTTTGTTGCCAACCGAAGTTATGAACGGGCTTTAGAGTTGGCAGGGGAATATAACGGCATTCCCGTGAGG